>Ga0247727_10007253_pt1 | contig 21256 bp, 21 predicted proteins | sample WisWelCaveWW1625_FD_202498 | JGI IMG/M metagenome (GOLD analysis project Ga0247727, IMG submission 202498) | Biofilm microbial communities from Wishing Well Cave, Virginia, United States - WW16-25 | ecosystem: Environmental > Aquatic > Deep subsurface > Groundwater > Cave microbial mat | place... | reverse complement strand
GCGCCGGCTGAGATCGAGCAGTGTGGCTTCCATAAAATCTCCTTTATGATTGCTTGGTAAAATATAACGGCGGCGAGCTTGAAAAGCAAGGGTAATTTGGCGGAGACAAAAAAGTAAAATTAAACAAAGTAGGCGTTATTCATCACGCAGGGCAACAATGCCTTGCGCAAAGTCAGTGGCTTACAGATCAAATCCAGCTGCAAGGCACATCGGTTGCACTTTTTCTCGGATTATCGTAGGGTCTCTTGTTATTCCCATTGCATCGAAAACTTCACCAAGTCGCTTGCTCTCATAAACAGCATTGCGTCGGGCTCTTTCCATTAACAACGCGCCACGCTCCGCCGGCGTCAGCGGACGTTTTGGCCAAGGCGGCACCTCGCGAGATTCGTCGCGTTCAATCAAAAAGGTATCAAATTTATTTTCCAAACTTTCAACGCGGCGGCTAAGATCAAAAACGGCAGCTTCCATAAAAGGTCCTTTCATTTTTATAAAATATAGCGGCGGCGATAGACAAAAGCAAGGTTAATTTTGTGGGAAAAGTAAGTATCGTTGACTCATTCAGGCCGGCAGCCGCTTCCTATTTTGCCGGCGGATTCGACGCGCCAGCCCAATCAATACGATCAAGCTGGCGATGACTCCGGCGGCAAACAGCGAATTCTTGCCCCAGATCGTCGCAAGGATGGCGGCGGTTCCATCGGCTTCGATTCGGCGAGTCTTTTTTCCGATCATTTTCCCGCTTGACTTTTCACGAAATCTTATGTAGCTTGTTTCCCATTAAAAACACCATTAACTCCATCGCCATTTGAACCGGCGAACAGTCAAACGCGCTAACCGGCAAACCCCTCTTTCCTTATGGCAAAACACAAAGGCGTGCGCAGTTGGGTGATGTACGATTGGGCGAATTCGGCTTTTTCCACCGTGGTGCAAGCGGGGTTCTTTCCCATTTTCTTCAAAGATTTCTGGAGCAAAGGCGCCGAAGTGACCGAAAGCACCTGGCGGCTTGGACTGGCGGTGTCGACGGCAAGCTTGATCGTCGCGATGCTGGCGCCGATCTTGGGCGCGTTTGCCGATCGCGGCGCGGCGAAAAAACGTTTATTGTTTGTCTTTGCGATCTTGGGAATTCTCGGCTCGGCAGGATTTTATTTCATCGCCGCAGGCAAGTGGCAGATGGCGGCGATATGTTATGTGATCAGCAATATCGGCTTTTTAGGCTCGCTGGTGTTTTACGACTCGCTCATTATTAGTGTGAGCGATGAAAGCAACGTCGATAAAATTTCCGGACGCGGCTACGCGTTCGGTTATCTCGGCGGCGGCTTGCTGTTTCTGCTCAATGTCATTATGGTGCAAAAGCCGGCGTGGTTCGGTTTCGCCGGCGAGGCCGAAGCGGTGCAATTTTCTTTTCTGACCGTGGCGATTTGGTGGGCGATTTTTGCGATTCCACTCTTTTTAAATGTTCCCGAACCGGGCGGTCAAAAAATTTCATGGCGCCGCGCCGCGGCCGAAGGATTTAGCCAGCTTGCCGGAACGTTGCGCGAGATTCGCAAGCTGAAAGTCGTCGTGGCGTTTCTCATCGCTTATTGGCTTTATATCGACGGCGTTGACACCATCATCACGATGGCGGTGGATTATGGCAAGTCGATCGGCGTCGCGACGCCAGATTTGATTACGGCGCTGCTGCTCGTGCAATTTGTCGGATTTCCGTTTGCTTATTTGCTGGGCTCTCTCGGCCAAAAGCTCGGCGCAAAGAAACTTATTCTCTTCGGCATTGGCATTTATGTCATCGTCACCGTGCTCGGCGCGAATTTGACTTTGGAACCTTACAACATTTTCGGATTTCAAGTCAGCCAATTTTACGCGCTGGCGTTTTTGATTGCGATGGTGCAAGGTTGCATTCAAGCGCTGAGCCGTTCGTTTTATTCACGCCTCATTCCGAAAGATAAAGCCGCCGAGTTTTACGGCTTTTATAATATGCTCGGAAAATTTGCCGCGATTATCGGCCCGGTGCTCATGGGCGGCGTTGGAAAGCTGACCGGCAATCCGCGGCTCGGCATTCAGTCGATTGCGATTCTTTTTCTCGCCGGCGGTCTGTTGTTGTGGCGGGTGAATGAGCAAGAGGGAAGGCGAATGGCAGAAGAAATGAGTCGAGCATAATGTTTATCGATGCGCCAGCAAATAGCGGGTAACGCGCGAACGGCTTGATAACATGACGGCGCCGCTTGCCGCCGACAAACCGCTCCAACCGAGCAGTACGTTCATGGCGCGATTCTGCTGCTGCAAAATATCGCCAACAATTTGCTTATCACCCGCAACCGCCGCGGCAGTTTGTCCGTATAAATCTGCCTGTGTCATCAACAAAAAACCGGACAGCCTTAGTGACTTTACCATATTCTCTCCATATTATAGTTGAACAAGATACTTCGAGTCGCCGTCTTTATCAAGGAAAATTCACCTTGTTTTTATAACTCATATTTCGTCACTAAATCTTGGAAAGGAAAATTTATGCGGAAGTATTAGGTTTTACTTTTCACGGTGCTCGTCGGGCTCGCGCTCTGCGGTTTTCAGAAAAATGAATATCGCAACGTGAAGCAATACACCATCGAGCAGTTTATGAACACCACGGCGATTGCCGGCAGTTCGCTATCGCACGACGAGAAAACCATTTTGTTCTCGAGCAACAAAACCGGCATCTTCAATGCTTACACCATTCCCCTTAAGGGCGGCGAGCCGACGCCGCTGACCAACTCCAAAGACAATGCCGTTTTCGCCATTTCGTTTTTTCCGCACGACCATCGAATTTTGTATTCGAGCGACAAAGGCGGCAATGAGATCAATCATATTTATATGCGCCACGAAGATGGCACGGTGCGCGATCTGACGCCGGTTGACACCGCGAAAGCGCAGTTTTATGGCTGGAGCTTTGACGACAAGAGTTTCTTCTACGGGTTCAATCAACGCGATAAACGTTTCATGGATGTTTATGAAATGGATATTGCGGCTTTCACGCCGAAGATGATTTACCAGAACGACAAAGGCCTGAACTTTGGCGGCATTTCCCGCGACAAGCGTTATTTCACCTTCTCCAAAAGCATTACCACCAATAATTCCGATCTGTATTTGTACGATCGCGAATCCAAAGAACTAAAACATTTGTCGCCGCATCAGGGCGACGTGCAATATGCGCCGTCGACCTTCAGCCCGGATTCCCAAAGCCTCTATTTTTTGACGGATGAGAACGGCGAGTTCATGTTTCTGAAACGCTACGAAATCGCCACCGGCAAATTCGAGAAAGTCGAAGCGACGAACTGGGATATTCAGTACGGCTATTTTTCGCGCCACGGCAAATATCGCGTCGTCGGCATTAACAACGATGCTAAAACCGAAATTAAGATTTACGACACGGCAACCAACAAGCCGATTGCGTTGCCCAAATTGCCGAACGGCGAAATCACTTCGGTGAACATCTCGCGCAGTGAAAAGGTGATGACGTTTTACCTGAACGGCTCGCGCTCACCGAATAATTTGTTTGTCTACAACCTCGCCACGCAAAAATATACGCAGCTCTCGAACACCATGAATCCGGAAATCGATCAAAACGATTTGATCGAAGCAAAGGTCGTGCGCTACAAATCCTTCGACGGAGTAGAGATTCCGTCGATCTATTACAAGCCGCAACATATCAAGCCGGGAGAAAAAGCGCCGGCGCTGGTTTGGGTGCATGGCGGCCCCGGCGGCCAATCCGGCGTCGGCTATTCCGCGCTCATTCAATATCTCGTCAATCACGGTTACGCCGTGATCGCCGTGAATAATCGCGGCAGCTCGGGATACGGCAAAACGTTTTTCAAAATGGATGATCTGAAACACGGCGAGGAAGATCTCGGCGATTGCGTTGAAGCCAAAAAATTTCTCACGGCGACGGGCTACGTGGATCCCAATAAAATCGGCATCATCGGCGGCAGCTATGGCGGTTATATGGTGTTAGCCGGCTTGGCGTTTCGTCCGGATGAATTTGCCGTCGGCGTCGATATCTTCGGCGTGGCGAATTGGGTGCGAACGTTGAAGAGCATTCCACCGTGGTGGGAAGCTTTCCGCGAGGCGTTGTACAAAGAGATGGGCAATCCGGCGACGGATGAAGAGTATCTGCGCCGGATTTCGCCGCTGTATCATCCCGACAAAATCAAGAAGCCGTTGATCGTTTTGCAGGGCGCCAACGATCCGCGCGTGCTCAAAATCGAATCGGATGAAATCGTCGAGGCCGTCAAGAAAAACGGCGTGCCAGTGGAGTACGTGGTTTTTCCGGACGAAGGCCACGGCTTTGTGAAAAAAGAGAATCAGATCAAAGGCTACAAAGCGATTTTGGATTTTGTGGATAAGCATCTGAAAGGCGCGGCGAGTTCTTTATAAAATTTCTGCGTAGCATAAAAATTACCCACGGATGAAAAGCGGCCTACGGATTTTTTATCCGTGGGCCGCTTCTCATCCGTAGGACTTTAAAAAATTCTACTATGAAAGGAAGTCCTTTATGAAAAACAAAAAAAAATTCGCCATTATTTTTCTCATGCTAATTTTGCCGGTGCTCGTCTTCGGCCAGATGAGCGTGAACACACTCACCCCCCCGACTGCCAAAATCAACCCGCACCCCACGACGCTGCACGGCGAAACACTCAGCGACAATTATTTTTGGCTGCGTGAGAAAACCAATCCGGAGGTGATTTCATATCTTGAAGCCGAGAACCAATATACCGAGGCGTTGGCCAAACCGTTCATCGGCCTGCAGGACAAAATTTACAATGAGATTTTAGGCCGCATCAAGCAAACGGATTTGAGCGTGCCGTACAAGCTCGGCGAGTATTGGTATTACACGCGCACGGAAGAAGGCAAGCAATATTCGATCTATTGCCGCAAACCGGGGAGCATGGAAGCCTCCGAGCATATCGTGCTCGATCTCAATGAACTGGCAAAAGGCCACAAGTTTTTGGGACTCGGCGCCTACTCCGTCAGCGACGACGGCAACTTGCTCGCGTTTTCGTTGGATACGACCGGCTTCCGGCAATACCAATTGCAATTCAAAGATTTGCGCACCGGCGCCATTCTGCCGGATAGCATCGGCCAAGTCAATTCCATCGTATGGGCGGCAGATAACAAAACCGTTTTCTACATCAAAGAAGATCATGCGAAGCGCGCTTATCGTTTCTATCGCCATGTCGTGGGCAATAAAAACGACGCGCTGTTGTATGAAGAGAAAGACGAGTTGTATGGAATTTTTGCATACCGCTCGAGCGACAAGAAATTTATCTTTCTCGCGGCGGGCAGCTCCGAAACGAGCGAGACGCGATATCTCCGCAGCGATCAGCCCCACGGGGAGTTTAAAATTTTGGCGGCGCGCGAATTCGATCACGAATATGAGGTCGATCATCGCGAAAATCTTTTTTATATTCGCACCAACAAAAACGCCAAAAACTATCGTCTCGTCACCGCGCCGGACAGCGATCCGCGTCCGGAGAATTGGAAAGATTTTCGCGCCCATCGCGCCAATATTAAAATAGAAGGCACCGATCTTTTCAAAGATCACCTCGTGTTCAGCGAGCGCGAGAACGGCTTGATGCAATTGCGCGTGCACGATTTTCGCACCGGCAAAATCCAGGACATCGCTTTTCCCGAACCGGTTTACTCGGCTTTTGCCAGCAACAATCCGGAATTTAACACCAAAGTTTTTCGCTACAGCTATCAATCGTTTGTGACGCCGAACTCGGTGTTTGATTATCAGATGGAAACGGGCAAGAGCACGCTGTTGAAGCAGACCGAAGTGTTGGGCGGCTATGATCCGCAGCAATATCAATCCGAGCGCATTTATGCGAAAGCTGCCGATGGCGTGCTGGTGCCGATTTCACTCGTTTATAAAAAAGGAACCAAGCGCGACGGCGTGAATCCGTTGCTGCTCTATGGCTACGGCTCGTACGGCGCTTCGATGCCCGTCTCGTTTTCCGCGCCGCGCTTAAGCTTGCTGGATCGCGGCGTGGTTTATGCGTTAGCGCATATTCGCGGCGGCGGCGATTTGGGCGAGGAGTGGCACGATAACGGCAAGATGATGAAAAAGAAAAATACCTTCACGGATTTCATCGCCTGCGCCGAACATTTGATTCGCGAAAAATACACCTCGAAAGAGCGCATGGCCATTCAAGGCGGCAGCGCCGGCGGCTTGTTGATCGGCGCGGTGATGAATATGCGGCCCGATCTTTTTAAAGCCGCGCATCTTGCCGTGCCGTTTGTGGATGTGATCAACACGATGCTCGACGAGTCATTGCCGCTGACGGTCGGCGAATTTCTCGAATGGGGCAACCCCAAAAAGAAAGAGGAGTATGATTATCTCAAAACGTATTGCCCATACACCAACCTCGAAAACAAAACCTATCCGAACATGTTGGTGACGACTTCGCTGAACGACAGCCAGGTGATGTATTGGGAGCCGGCAAAGTATGTCGCGAAAATGCGCGTGACGCGAACGGATCAGAATCTCCTTCTGCTCAAAACCAACATGGGCGCGGGCCACGGCGGCGCCTCGGGACGCTACGATGCGTTCAAAGAACAGGCGTTTATTTTTGCGTTTATTTTGAATCAGCTCGGGGTGGAAACGGGTATGCAGCCGACGCCGTAGAAAAGTGAAGCCCGACTTGCGCTCAGCGTTTCTTCTAATTTGGTATACCTCGCTGCGCCAGTCGGACTTCGCTTATTCCATTTTGCATTTCGGTATTCCCTCTTGACATTCCCTCCGTTAATTTGTATAATGTCTTGCACCACGTTCGATCAATTTAGCCGTTTTATCCTTTTATCTTTTTTATTTCCACTTTATGGCGCACAGAAAAAATTTTCTCTCCGGGCGCGCGATTTCTCCGAAAGGTATTCATGCCAAAACCAGCGTCGTTGATTTAGTCGAAGGCGCGTTTCTTGCTTATAACGCCGGACGCATGCGTGAAGCGTGCCAGGTTTTTGTGCAGAAAATGCTGCGGCCCGACGTCACCATCGGTATGAGCCTCACTGGCGCGCTTAGTCCGGCGGGCCTCGGCATGGCGGCGATCATTCCACTGATTGAAAACGGCTTCGTCGATTGGATCGTGTCTACCGGCGCGAATCTTTATCATGACACGCATTTCGGCATCGGGTTGTCGATGCATCAAGGCTCGCATCAAGCCGACGATGTGATTTTGCGCGAGCATGGCGTGGTGCGCATCTATGATATTTTTTTTGACTATCACGTGCTGCTCGATACTGACGCGTTTTATCGCCAAATCATTTCGTCGCCGGAATTTCAACGCACGATGAGCACGGCGGAGTTTCATTATCTCGCCGGCAAATACGTCGCGGCGCGCGAAAAAAAATTAGGCCTCAAAAAAAGATCGCTTTTAGCGGCGGCCTACAAATGCGGCGTGCCGATTTATACTTCGTCGCCGGGCGACTCTTCCATCGGCATGAACGTCGCGGCGAAAGTGCTGGATGGCAACAAATTGCAATATGATGTGAACGCCGACGTGAACGAGACCGCGGCGATCGTGCTGGAGGCGAAGCGGAGCAAAGGCAAAAGTGCGGTGCTGATTTTTGGCGGCGGCTCTCCGAAAAATTTTCTCTTGCAGACCGAGCCGCAAATTCAAGAAGTCCTCGGCATTGCCGAGAAAGGCCACGATTACTTTTTGCAATTCACCGATGCGCGGCCCGACACCGGCGGACTTTCCGGCGCCACACCGAACGAAGCGGTGAGCTGGGGCAAGATCGATCCCGAGCAGTTGCCCGATACGATTGTATGTTATTGTGACTCCACCATTTCGATGCCGCTTTTCACCGCGTATGCTTTGGCGAAACACCCGCCTCGGCCATTGAAACGCTTATATGATCGCCGCGCAGAGATGATGGAACGGCTGCGACGTGAATATGAAAAAGCTAAACGTAAAGCGTAAAATGACCAATGTGGAAGCCGGCAAATTTTTAGAAGAAAGACACGCGGCATTTCTCACGACTGTTGCAAGCATCGACCAAGCCACGTCGCAAAAACAGCCGGCGCCGGGCGAATGGTCGGTGGGAGAAGTCGTGCATCATCTTATTTTGATCGAGCGCACGGTGCGCCGTTTGGTTTGGGCGTTGCGTTGGCGGCTGGTTGGCAATGCGGCACGCGCCGGCGTGGAGAAAACCGCGGCGATGGAAAGAGTTGGCCAGCGTGAAGGGCGCGTCAAAACGATGCAGCGTTTTATGCCGTCGCATGGACAGCCGATTGATCGTCTTCTCGTTGCTTTTAATCGGGAACGCCAAAAAACGTTGAAGCTGGCGCGCCGCGCTAATTTCGACAAGCTGCGCCGGCGCGCGTTTCGGCACTATGTTTTGGGTTATATGAATGGCGAAGAATGGCTGCTGTTCAACGGCCATCATCAGGAACGGCACCGCCGGCAGATTGAAGAAGTGTTGGAGCGGGTAAAGAGTAAGTAAGTAATGCGTAAAAACGTAAAGAGTAAAATTATGAAAAAGCAACGTCAGCACATTTTGCAGCGGCTCGATGAAAGCCTGCAAACTTTAGAAAAGAGCCTTGCCGGGCTGCCTGAAAACAAGTGGAACAACAAAGCGGCGCCGGAGCAGTGGTCGGTCAGCGAGATCGTCCACCATCTTATTCTGGTGGAAGTCCAACGCTTGCAGATGATGAAAGAGATGTTGGATGACCGGCGGGAGAGCGCGCCGCCGCGCACCGAGCCGCTGCCGGATATTGCGTCATATCGCCGGAGAGAACAGCGCGCGCAAACCAGCGAGGCGATGCAACCGACGCCGAATCTGCCGGCGAAATTTCTGCTCAACAGCTTTCGCCGCAGCCGCGCGGAAACTCACGCTTTTGCGAGCGCCGCCGATTTAACCGAATTGCAAACGGTGTGGCTCATCACCAAATCCTTTGGCCCGCTCAACGGCGCGGAGTATCTCGAATTTCTCTCGGCGCACACGGAGCGTCACGCGGATCAAATTCAAAAAGTCCGGGAAGGTATTTTCAAAAACTGAACACGGTTTACTGAATACTGCGCACTGGCCATGTTTTTCCTCCAATTCATCAGCAAATTCATCAAAGTGATGCGCGCCGGCGCCAGCCCCGCGCAGATTGCCGGCGGCTTTGGCCTCGGCTTGCTCATCGGGTTGATGCCGTTTCTTACGCTGCAAAGCGTCGCCATTTTCAGCATTATTTTTTTGCTGAATGTCAATCTCTCCGCCTCGACGCTGGCCATTTTTATTTTCAGTTTCGGCGCGTTTTTGCTCGATCCGGTTTTTCATCATTTGGGATTTTATCTTCTCACCGGCATTCCGGCGCTGCAAGGGTTATGGACGAAGCTTTATAATATGCCGGTAGCGCCGTTGACGCGCTTCAACAACACCGTGGTGCTGGGCAGTTTTATTGCCGGACTTTTGCTTTTCGCGCCGGTTTATTTTGGCATGAAAAAATTGGTGGTGGCCTATCGCGAAGGACTGGAAGCGCGGATCAAGAAATGGAAGATCGTCCAAATCATTACCGGCAGCAAGGCGTGGCAATGGTATGAACGGCTGCGCGATTGGCAGTGGTAATATTATATGACAAAATTTTAAAATTTTGTCTTGATTCTTGGCATCATTCTTGGTATATTGGTGTTTTCATCTTTGAACGGCAACTTGGAGATTCGTAGGGAGGTGTTATGAAGATCGCGCTTGATCCCGCTCATGGCGGGATTTTTCCCGGCGCTATCGGCGTCAATCCTTTTGAATTGCGCGAAAAGGACGTGATGCTGGCGCTCGGCTTGAAAGTCGGAAAACTGTTAAAACATAGCGGCCACCAAATTTTTTATACGCGGCACGATGATTCGCATTTAGATGAGAATCTGCGCGCGGATTTATTGAAGCGCATCGAGTGCGCCAATCAAGCAAAGGCCGATTTGTTTGTGAGCTTGCATTGCAATGTGTATTCCGATCCGAATCCGGAAGGCATCGAAACGTTGTACAACCCCGAATCGACCGCGAGCGAAAAATTAGCGCGCGCGATTCAGGATTCGGTGGTGTCGACTTTTACCGACCATGTGAATCGCGGCGCGAAGCCGAAAGATTTGTTCATGCTGCGCTATGCGCAAATGCCCGCCTGTCAGCTTGAAACCGAGTTCATCTCCAATCCGTCCCAGCTCGAGTTTCTCGCTTCCCCCGCCCATCAAGAAAATCTGGCGCGCGCCATTGCCGAAGGCATTCAAGATTTCGTCGAAGCGCACGCGCGGCGCCATTGAAAAATACTTGCTGGCGGAGGGAAAGTGAGCTATATTAGTCAGTAAAATCTAATCACGCGCACAATGGAGATGGTATGTCTGATCCACAAGCCTCAAGTTGGTTCGATAAGGTGATTGATTTTTTTCGCAAGCTCTTTGGCTCAGACGAAAAGCCTGCTCCGCCACCTCCGCCATCACCTCCGCAGCCCGCGCCGGGCCGGTTCATTGCCATCGATGCCGGCCACGGCGGCACCGACACGGGCGCGATCAATCAAACGGCCGGCATCAATGAGAAAACCCTCACGCTGGCAATTGCGCAAAAATTGCAAAACGTGCTCATCGCGCGCGGCCATCAAGTGCGCATGATCCGCAGCGACGACACTTTCATCGAGCTGACCGGCCGCGCCGAAATCGCCAACCAAGCCGGCACGGAAATTTTTGTCAGCATTCATTGCAACTCGGCGGAGACCTCGACTGCGGTGGGAATGGAGTCCTATCATCACACCAACGCGACGCCGGGCCGCGATCTCGCCGAAAAAATTCATCGAGCTTTGATCGCGGCGTTTCCCACGCATAAAAATCGCGGCGTCAAATCCGCCAACTTCGTGGTGCTGCGCGAAACCCAGATGCCGGCGTGTTTGATCGAGACGGAATTCATTTCGAATAATCAACAAGCGCAATTTCTCAAGGACGCGACGAATCAACAAAAAATCGCTACCGCGATCGCGGATGGCATTAAAACGTATTTTCAGTCGTAACGTGATTTTCCAATTGAAATCAAAGGACCAAAGACAAAATGATTACGGACAAAATGATTTAAAAGCTTTTAATCATTTTGTCTTCTAATCTTTGCTTTTTGCGCACCGCGAACCTATAAAAAATGACGGAGCTCACATGATCAAATTCATTAAATGCGCCGAAGCCGCAGAATTCGAGGATATGGAAAAAGCGCTGCAAGATAGCGGCGTGAAAGTGTTGAAGAAATACAAACTCACCGGGATTTTCAAGGTCGAAGTTCCGGATGCGCCCGGAGTTATGCCGCTTTCCAAACAAAGTCTGCAGACGATGGCCAAAGGTCTGACGATCACCGATATGTACGATGATTTTCCGGTGAAAGCGTTGATGGACAATGCGGTGCCGCAGGCGGGCGTCGATCTCGTGTGGAAGAGGCTCAAGAATGAAGGCGAAGGAATGATTCTTGGCATTTGTGACACGGGCGTCGATGTGACGCATGGTGATTTGGCTGGCCGCATTCTCGGCACGGCGGATTTTACCGGCGAGGGCGATTTTGACGGCAACGGCCACGGCACGCATGTCGCAACAATTTCCGCCGGCGACGGCAGTCGCTCAAGCGGCAAATATCGCGGCGTCGCGCCCAAAGCGAAATTATATATGACAAAAGGTTTAGATTCTCAGGGTCAAGGCTCCGCATCTTCCATCGCTGATGGTATAGAATGGTTACATGAGCGAGGTGTGCACGTCATTAACCTCAGTCTCGGCGGCACGGCGCAAAAAGGTGTTAAGGATATTTTACAAGTCACTTGCGAAGCCGCGGTGGACGCCGGCATCGCCGTGTTTTGCGCGGCGGGGAACAGCGGCCCCGGTGAACGCACGATTGCCACGCCGGGCGTGTCGCTGAAAGTCATCACCGTCGGCGCGTCGGATGATAACGACAAAGTTGCTGATTTTAGCAGCCGCGGTCCCACCGCCGATGGCTACGAGAAGCCGGATGTCGTGGCGCCGGGCGTGAGCATTATTGCGGGGCGCTCGAAAAACACCGCGCTGGGCCGCGTCGTCAATGATTATTATGTCGAGCTTTCCGGCACGAGCATGGCAACGCCTTTTGCCGCGGGCGTGGCATTGCTGATGTTGGAAGAGAAGAAAAAAAAAGGCGAAGCCTTAACGCCGGATGATATCAAAGGCATCTTAGAAAACACCGCGCGCGATCTCAAAACCGGCAATGACAATGTCGAAGGCGAAGGCCGCATCGACGCCTACGCCGCGGTGACCGGACGCATTTCGCGCGGCGAGCCGGACGTGCCGATCGACGCGCCGCAATCTTCGTGCTTGCTCGGCCAGCTTTTCGGCAGCAGCAAAAAAGCGCTCGCGATGTTTTATCTGATTCGTGATGGCCTGCTCGCGCCGCTGCCCGGCGGCAAATGGATGATCGCGCGTTACTACCAATTTTCGCGTTTCGCTCTACGGCGTCAAAAATCGCCGCCCCTTCTCAGTTCTTGAGTCTTTAGTTTTTCATTTTATCAGTTTCTCTGTTTATTTTTTTGTTTTTCTCGGAGCTTTATGGCAAGGATAGCGTCGTTGGATAACGTTTTTGTGCGGGTCAATGAAAAGCAGTACGGCCCGTTTTCGCCGCGTGAATTGCGGGCCATGATCGATAAAGGCAAGTTTAGCAAAGATGATTTGATTTGGAATGCAGATGAAGACCAGTGGGTCACCGCGACTGACTTCAATGCGTTACGTTACATTTTGCCCGCCGGTGATGCCGCCGAGCAACGCCCGAAGCGCGTGATTGCCGTAGGCGGCGGCAAAGGCGGCGTCGGCAAAACCGTGTTTACCTCCTCGCTCGGCGTCGGCCTCGCCACCGCCGGCAAAGAGGTCGTGATGGTGGACGCCGATCTCGGCGGCGCGAATCTTCACACCGTGATGGGAATTCTCGAGCCGAAATACACGTTCTTCGATTTTTACACGCTCGCGGTTGAGGACATTAAAGATATTATTCTGCCAACGCCGGTCGAGGGGCTGAAATTAATCAGCGGCGCGTGCGGCACCTTAGGATTGGCCAATCCCAAATATCAGCAAAAGCTCAAATTTATTCGCCAGCTTCGCACCATCGAGGCGGATTTTATTTTGCTCGATCTCGGCGCGGGCTCGTCATTTAATGTGATTGATTTTTTTCTCGCGGCGGATGAAGGTATCGTGGTGACCAATCCCGATCCGATGGCGATTCAGGAATGCTTCAACTTCATCAAGATTTGTTTGTTGCGCCGTTTGCAATTGGCGTTTCGGAGCAACGAGCGCGTGATGGCGATTCTCGAAAGCGACGAGCTGAATCGTCCGGGGCGCATTCACATTCCGATGAGCGAAGTGATCAAGAAAGTGCAGGAAATTGACGCCAACGCGGCCGGCATGATGGAAGAAGTTTTGACGGCGCATCGCCCGAAACTGGTGCTCAACATGGTGCAGCGAAAAGACGACATCAAAGAAGGCATCGCCATTCAAGCCGCGGCCGCGGAGTTGCTGTCGATTGATATCGAGTATCTCGGCTACCTCTCGTATGATCAAAACGTGCGCAACGCCGTGCGCGAATTTAAACCCTTTCTGCTGCAAAATCCGCAGTCGCCGGCCTCGCAAGATTTGGCGAAATTGATCAGCGTGAAAATTCTCGGCCAATCGACCATCACCGGTTTCTTTGAAAAACGCAAACTCCGCAAACAATTGATGGAGCAACGCGCCGAATACCCCGAGCTTAACTTGCATCAACAAGCGCCCATCTGCTCGGTCAAATGTTTTTACTGGGGCGACTGCGACTATCAAAATGGCGGCCACCCCTGCTCGGTGCGGCATCTGGAGCCGCTTTTTAAGCAGTAGCGCAGACTTCCAGTCTGCTATTGTCAATTTGAAATTGCCAATTGATAATTTTAAAAGGCAAGGTTGCGAACAACCTTGCCTTTTTGTTTATTGCGTTTAGAAATGGTATTCCTCGTTTGCTTTCTTTCCTTGAAAATGTTATATTCCTACCAGGCTTGTGAAAACAGAGAAGGGTAATTTATCATGTCATCCCGCCGCGGCGGAATCTTTTTTCACTCGAGTACCGTGCTGGCTTGAAAAAGGATTCTTCCTGAATGACATTTATAGTATCGTGCCACTTCATTCAAATAAAAAATGCTATATGTCCGCCTCCAGCCCCCAAACCCATCCCGATCCGGAATCCTACTTCACCATCGGGCCTTATATTACTGACCCGCAGAAATTCTTTGGCCGTGAGGAAGAGTTGCGTGCGATTCTCAATCGACTGAAATCGATGCAGTCTACTTCCGTAGTTGGGGAGCGGCGCATTGGCAAGTCGTCTTTGCTCTATCATATTTTCCATACCGGAAACACGCGGTTACAAACAAATGATTTTCGCTTTGTCTTCATCGATCTACAGGAGGCGAAGTTCCAACGGCAAGATTTGTTTTTGAAAAATGTGCTGAAGGAGCTGGATTTGCCTCATGCCGGCATACAACCCGACGCGGATATTACCGAGGCGCTCGTCGCATTTTCCGAAGAGATTGAAAAACTCGACCGCAAGCCGGTGCTGCTGGTGGACGAGTTTGACGACGGCCTGAAACACGGGCGCTACTCCGAGAACTTTTTTGAGCATCTCCGCAGCATGATCGGCAGTCGCAAACTCGGTTTTGTCACCGCCTCGAAAAAATCGCTTAAAGACGCCTGTTTGGAAGGCGGCTATTCTTCGCCGTTTTATAATGTTTTTACCACCAAAAAGCTCGGGCCGTTAACCGATGGAGAAGCGGCGCAATTTCTGTTGGCGATTCATGAAGAATTCGGCCTGACTGAATTTGAATGGAAGCTGGTTAACTCTTATTGCACCAATGAACCGATCAAATTACAGATTGCGCTGAAACAAATTATCAGTTTGCGGGAAGCGCAAGGAGATAAGGAAATGCTCTTTTCTGAGCGCTACCAAGAGGAATTGAGCAGTTTCTTTGCGGATACGGAAGACCATCTCAAAGCGTTGACCAAGCGCGGCATCAAAAACTGGCACAAGATTATCAATCTCATTTTAGAAACCGCCAAAGCTGTCAAATGATCGCCTACCTCAAAAGAAATCTCCGCATTTTGCACCTCATCTTTTTCAAGCCGGTAACCTTTAAAAAGCGTTATGAAAATATTTCCCGTAATGACGGATTAAAGCTTTTCGCCCAACTACTTCCTTTTATCCTTTTGCTTTCCCTTGCTTGTACTGCTCTGGCTGGAAGCGTTTCACAGTTGGGTGGTTTAGAATTTGACTGGAGCAGCGCTTTTATTGAGTTAGCAAAAGGCGCGGCAATAGGTTTGGTATTCGGCGTGGCAGTCGGTGTACCAATCGGCGTGGAATTTACCGTGGCAGGCAGGGTAGCAGGTGGTATCGTATTCGCATTATAGCATTAGGCGTGGTAGTTGGAGTGGCAGGGAGCGAAGTAGGTGGCTTTGTGGGCATATCAGTAGGCGGAGTGGTAGGCGGTGTTGCATTTAGTGTGGCAAGTGGTGTGGCAGGTGGCCTACTAATGAGCGTGGCAGCCGCGGTATCAAGCAGCTTGGCAGGTGGCTTGGTATTTGGCGCGGCATATTTCCGATTATTCTATTTTTTTATTTATCCTTTATCCTTTTTAAAATTCAAGCAAAATTCTGTATGGTCGCAATTCGTCAAGCTGCCTTTTTATTGCGATGAAGTCATTCGCTTCCCATTACCGCGCTTGTACCGCTTATTAACGGCCTTTGTAAAAGCCAATCGTACCGATGGGATGAGAGCCATCAATTTCATCATCCAAGAACGTCCTTTCCAACTCTCCCAAGCGCGCCGCGCATTGTTTGAAATTGCCATGCAAGATTTAAGCACACTGCACGAATTCAGGCAAATTGCCAAGACGCCAACTGTGATCGGCTTCCTGCAAGCTTTGCCTGAGAAGGCAAGACCGAAATATCCCCCCAAGCTTTTCTTTGCAATCATCGTGGCGAGTTTTCTGGAAGCCTTCCCTGATTGGGCGAAACCAAAACGATTCGATGAAGGCGAGCCGTTTTTGCAAGAAATTTCTGCATTGGTTACGCAATATCTTTCTTTCACGACTATCTATAGCCGGAAGAAACAGCTCGAAATCATTGCGCAAAAAGTAAAGGACTTTCAGCTTGCCGCCGCTTATCTAAAAGGCTATGTCGGCAGGGGATTGGTCAAAGTCGCTTATGCCTGGGGAGAGTTGGTGGCGGCAGAAGAAGCCGCGCTGCAACACCAGATTGAGACGGAGCCGATTCCCAATCCCTTTGTGGTGGGCAATCCGCTGCGCCGTGAGGACAAAGAGGTCTTTCAAGGTCGCGAGGATGTGGCGCGCATGTTGGAGAGTGAAATCATGCGTGACAAAAGTATGTCGCCTTTGCTCCTGTATGGCAAACGCCGCATCGGCAAAACTTCCGCGCTGTTGAATTTGCGAAAATTGCTCGGGCCGAAAATCATTCCGGTTTATCTCGATGGTCAGGATGCCGGATTAACCCAATCGGACGCCGGCTTTCTGCACCAAACCCTTGCCAAAATTCTGCAAGCAGCGCCCAGAGAATGGACGACTGCCGATTCCCTGATCTTGCCCAACCGCCAGGAGTTCGCGGCGCAGGCGTTTGAGCTGAGCGGCAAGCTGCTGGGGCAATTGCGTGAACGCTTGCATGCCGAGAACGCGCGTGTGCTCTTATGCCTGGATGAATATGAACGTTTGGATCGCGCTTATGAACAAGGCCGCATTACGGACGATTTGCTCGATCAACTGCGGCATTACATTCAACACGAGCCACGCCTCGCTTTTCTTTTTGCCGGCGCGCATCGCATGACCGAGCGCCGGGCCATTCGCTGGTCGGATTATCTCATCAATGTCAAAACCATCAAGCTCGGCTTTCTTGATCCAGCGAGCGCGGAAAAGCTCATCACCGCGCCCATTCCGGACTGGCCGCTCACGTATGAGCCGGGCGTGGTCGAACAGATTCTGCAAATCACCCATCGTCAGCCCTACTTGCTGCAGGCCGTGGCTTCCGATCTGGTTGATTATCTCAACATGCAACAGCGGACGCGAGCCACGATGTCCGATCTCGATGAAGCCATCCGGCGTGTGCTGGTTACGGCGGAGCTTTATTTCCAAAACACGTGGTTAGACGATTTGACGGAGCCGGAGCGCGCGCTGATTTTCGCGTATCTCCGAGCGGATGGGGAGATTGATCCCGTTGCCAACAAAGAAGTGTTGCATGGGCTGGTGCAGAACGATATATTCGAAATAATAGATGGTCGCCACGTTTTCGTGATTGATTTGTTCAAGCGGTGGATATTGAAAAACTTGCCGGTGTAATTCTTGCAAAAGTTTGCTTTCTTCCCACTAAAATATTATATTCCTTGATAGTCTTGGGAAAACAAAGAAAACGGAGTGCTTATGGAAACAACGACACTAAGAAAAAAGCTGCCCAACAAAGAAGAGCGAAGGAAAATCGGCAAAGCGGCGGACGCCATCTACGCCCCTTTGCGCGAGCGGCTTGAACGGGAGCGCTGGGGCGACTACATCGCTATCAACGTCGATAACGGTGACTACGTCGTGGCGCCGGATGATCTTGAGGCGTCACAGGCGATCAAAGCCAGGTATCCAGGAATTATACCTGTTGTCATCCGCATCGGCTATAAAGCTGTTGTTCATTTTGGCGGAACCGGTGTTTCAGATGGAATACGTCCGGAGGGAAGCAATCATGCTCACGGGAATAATTGAGCAATCACGATATCCCAAGCTGATGTTGCCTCTGGTCGCGCAGGGCAAACGAACGGATCTCAAATTTCTGGTTGACACCGGCTTCGATAGTGAAGTGGCGCTATCGTATGGCCATGCTGATCGCTTTGATCTTGAGATTTTGCGATATGCCAAAGTTACTTATGCCAGCGGCGAGTCGGAGCAAGAAATCATGGCGCAGGGGAAAATCATCTGGTTCGGAGAGGAGCGAGACGTTCGTGTTATTCTTTCCGACGATGAAGAGCCGGCCATCGGCACGAGGCTGTTAAAAGGATGCGTGATGACGATGGATTTTATTCAAGACGCTTTGATCATCGATAAACCGGCATAAAAAGCCAGCCATGTCCTCCGATAACAAAATCAAATCCTACCTCGCCGACGAGGCGATCATCTACATGCGCCTGCACATTCGCGATGCCGGCGGCAATGAAGTTTTTTTTCTCGGCAAAACTGATGGCAAGGGCGTCGTCGAATCCGTGCAAGTCGTCGCGCGCGGCAACAAAAATTTGGTGCCGGCAATTACCAACACGGCGCACACGGGCGACGTCGTCATTCACAACCATCCTTCTGGCGTGTTGCAGCCGTCGGAGCCGGATGCGATGATTGCCTCACAGGTTGGCAATGAGGGGATTGGCTTTTTTATCATCAACAATACTGTCACGGACATTTACGTCGTCGTCGAGCCGCAGAAGCCGAAAGAAGTGGCGTTGCTCTCGGTGCCGCATTTGAAAAAATTGCTTTCTCACGAAGGTCCGCTGGCGCAAAAATTAGAAAATTTCGAATCGCGCCCGCCGCAGCTCATGATGATCGAAAAAGTGGCGGAGGCCTTTAATGAAAATAAAGTCGCCATCATCGAAGCGGGTACCGGCATTGGCAAGACGATGGCGTATCTCTTGCCGGCCATTGAATGGAGCGTAAAAAATCGCGAGCGCACGGTGATCGCCACCGGCACGATCAACTTGCAAGAGCAGCTCATCAATAAAGACGTGCCGCTGTTGCAGCAAACCCTCGATCTAAAATTCCGCGCGGAGTTGGTGAAAGGCCGCACCAACTATGCTTGTAAACGCAAGCTCGCAGAAGCCGAATTTCAACCGGATCTGTTTACCGAGCCGGCGCAGCTCCAGGAATTGCGCGACATCATCGCGTGGGCGAAAAAATCACCCGACGGCAGCAAATCGGATTTGGCGTTCATTCCGCAGGATCAGATTTGGGAAAAGATTCAATCCGAGAGCGACACGACGCTGCGCGCCAAATGCAAATTTTACCACGAATGTTTTTTTTACAATGCGCGCCGCCGCGCCGCCGCGGCGGATGTGCTCATTGCGAATCATCATATGCTCTTCGCCGATCTTGCCGTTCGCCAAGAAACCGGTGGAAGCTCGGAAGTCGCGGTGCTGCCGAAATATCAGCGGATCATTTTCGATGAAGCGCACGACATCGAAGAAGTCGCGTCCTCTTATTTCGGCACAGCGACGAGTTATCACGGCATTTTGCGCGCGCTGCACAAGCTTTATCGCGTGAAGGATGCGAAGACCACAGGCGTGCTGCCGTTCACGATGGCGAAAATGCAGAAAGCCGCGGGCCGCATCAGCCGCTCGCTGGTTGACAAATTTCGCCAGCAGATCGAAATGGTGTGTGAGCCGTCCGTCGGGCATGTGGAATTTCGCCTGCAAGACCTGATGGATCAACTTTTTCTCTGGGTGAATGGCAAAGGCAATCGAACCAGCTCGGCCACCGGCGAGAGTTTCGCGGAAATTAAATTGCGCCTGACGCCGGCCGTCGTCAAGGATAAAATATTTCAAGAAATCATCACGCGCCAAACGCCGGTGTTGTTGCAAGAGATGCGGCAATGTTCGGCGCAGCTTGACGAAGTGATCAAGCTCTGCGGCATTGCCGAATATCAGCTTGGCAGCGAGGCCGCTTCGCTCGCGGTAGATATTCAAGCGCAGGCGAACCGGCTTACCGCGATGGCGACACAAATCGAAAAAGTGCTCATCGAGCATGATGAAAAGAATATTCGCTGGCTCGAGGTCAAAGAATCGCGGTGGGGTAATATCGTGCGCCTGCGCAGCGCGCCGCTCGACGTGGCGCCGATTCTCAAGCAAGCCGTCTTTGATAAATTTGAAACCGTGGTGCTCACCTCGGCCACATTGGCGGTGGGGAAGTCGTTCGATTATCTAGAAAAGAGTCTCGGCCTGTCCGCCTCCACGCGCGGCGTCGTCAAAGAAAAAGAGCCCGGCTTGGCGCAGCGCAAAACCGCCACGCAGCTTGGTTCCCCGTTTGATTATGGCCGGCAGGCGTTGATCGTGATTCCGACCGATATTCCCGAGCCGAACGCGCGCGAGTATCCGCAGCATTTGCAGGCGAGTTTGTTGCGCGCCTTAAAAATTTCTCAAGGCCGCGCGTTTATTTTATTTACGGCGTACGGTTTACTCAACCAAATGTATCGTGCACTGGCGCCGGAACTCGCGCAACTCGGCATCATCGCGATGAAGCAGGGGCAGGAGAATCGCCATCGGTTGTTGGAGAATTTTAAAAAACAAGTCGGCTCGGTGTTGTTTGCGACCGATAGTTTCTGGCAAGGCGTCGACGTGCATGGCGAGGCGCTCGAGTGCGTGATCATTCCGCGCCTGCCGTTCAAAGTTCCAACCGAGCCGGTTTTGGAAGCGCGCGTCGAAGCCATTGAGAAACGCGGCGGCAACTCGTTCATGGAATATTCCGTGCCGCAGGCGGTGATCAAATTCAAACAAGGCTTCGGCCGCCTGATTCGCCGCAAATCCGATTTCGGCACGATCGTGATTTTGGATAATCGTATTGCCACGAAATTTTACGGCCGCGTGTTTATGGAATCTTTGCCGGAGTGTCCTATCGCCGGCGGAAAGTCGGACGAAGTTTTTGCGGAGATGGCGTCGTTTTATAAACGGCAGCGCGGTTAAACAATTACGTTTCTTACAAGAATTAGCCAGGCAATATGAATGCTTGATTTTTAAAAACGCGCTATTTATATTTATGTAAACAAAAAAAGGTGAAGCATGGAAAGTTATCAAGTCATCGCGACAATAAACGAGGTTGGAAGCCTAGTCATACCGGCGCCTTTAAACAAGGCGGGGACACGTCTTAGATTAGTTGTAAACTGGGAAGAAGAGAATGGGGTAGAATCGCAATCCCTTCCCAATCGCCGGATTGCAATAAAAAAGCTGCGTGGCGCGTTGAAAAAATCTCTAAACCTGACTAGCGAAGAATGGCATACACACAAACATGAAATTTGGGGATAATGCCGCCGATGAATTACGTCTTGGATAGCAGTGCCGTAATTTGTTTTCTGCGCGATGAATCTGGCGCGAATGTCGTTGAAGATCTACTCCAGACCTCGTCCCGTTTGAAAATGGCGCGGTGAGTGCCGCCGGGTTAACTAACATCAAAACAGGGTGTTGCTCGGATTTGGGCAAAACGCAAAAATGTTTTCAGCACGAAAAAAATCCAGCCGCG
>Ga0247727_10007252_pt1 | contig 21258 bp, 20 predicted proteins | sample WisWelCaveWW1625_FD_202498 | JGI IMG/M metagenome (GOLD analysis project Ga0247727, IMG submission 202498) | Biofilm microbial communities from Wishing Well Cave, Virginia, United States - WW16-25 | ecosystem: Environmental > Aquatic > Deep subsurface > Groundwater > Cave microbial mat | place... | reverse complement strand
GACCGTGTGGCCTCGGTGCAAATACTCGCGCATGAATGCCCCCTCGGGACTCCATGCTACATGCTAAAAGCAAATCGGCTAAAGCCGATGGCTTATATCCCAGCTCTTGGGAAGTCAAGAAGAACATGCCGAGCATGCAATTCATCTATTGTAGTTTCCAGTGACGAATTCTCTCTTTTCAGCGAATCAATCTCTGCTAGTTGGTCAGCAATTTTCTGCTTCTGAATCTCTTCCTGACTTTGCAGCTGCGTGACTTCAAGAGCAAGGCTGGCCGCCTTACTTGCAAGATCTTTCCATACATCAAATAAAGCACCTGCGAAGAAAGCAGCAATTGCAAGCACAAAAGAAAGAACTACTTGGACAGGCTTAGACGGCCACCACTGAGGAACTCGGTCTTTCTCTTGATTTGAACTCAACTTCAAATCCTCACCTGTACTCTGCCCCTTATCTAGCCCAAATTCACCCACTCAACAGGGAGAAGAGCCTAAATTTTATAGTATTTTCTTCTGCTCCATACGGATAGGTTTGGCATCTTTGAGTCTTGAATAACTTATCCGCGCGGAAGAAAAACTGGAAACTGGTCCCACTTCATCTCAAACCCTCACTCCCCGCGCGTTGCTTCCACCGCTCACCCAACTCCCGCTCCGCATCCTGCAACGCCCGCTCACGCTCGGCTGCATCGAGCGGGCGCAAATCTTTGAAGCGCGGCGCGGATTCTTCCGGGTCCAACGAGGTCGGTGCGTGTGAAACTGATGAGTGTCGGCGTGCAGCGCGCAGTACAGAACGCGCTGCTTGCGCGCGTTCTTGCCAGGTCGCAGACGCCCGGAATTCGGGAAGTTCAAACACAGGAGCCGGCGCTAGCAAGGGCTCCAACTTTTCCGCATCGATGGCCTGGACACCGCGCACGGGCAGGCCCGGGGAGAGGCGGAAGATTTCGCAGCCTCCGGCGCGCAGTTTGGGGCACAGCCAGCTCAGGTACTGCGCCGCGTGAAAGTAATGGAAGTTGGTCAATACGAGGTTGCCGTCGCTGCCCGCCGCGCGGAAATGCAGCCGTTTGTAGCGCGTTTCTTCGAAGGCGAAATCCATGCCGAGTAGGATGAAGCGGCGCGCGCCTAATTGGTGCGCGAGTACGAGACTCGTTTCGGAAACCGAGATGAAAGGTTCATCGAGAAACGGAAGCTCGCACTTCTCCCACGCCACTTGCTGCAGGTGCGGCGTGCGCAGGTGGAACAAAAAAGTTTTCTCCGGCCAGCGGTCGAGAAACTCGGGCTTGACAGAAGTGTCGGCGAGGAGCGCGCAGAACTCAGGTTCAAAGCCTTCGAGATAGCGCGCGTATTCTCCCGGATCCGGCGCCACGACAAAATCAACTTTGACGCCGGCCTCCGCCAACGGTTTCAGCGCCTGCACCGCGGCGATGAGCACACCACCACGGCGCGCGCGCAGCGCGGGCAGTGCCGCGGCGAGTGACGGCCCCGGTGAAACCAAGATGGCCGTGTGCCCGCGCAGGCAGCCTTCCAGATTTTGCAGCGTGTGCAGAAAGGGAAAGCGCACGAGGAAATCCAGCGCGCGGCGGCTCACGATGGCGGCATCGGCGCACAGTTTCGGCCGCTCTCTTTGCAGCGCGCGCAGGGCGTAGCGGCTCGGGAAACGCGCCAGCTCTTGGTAACCGGGATGCACCCATAAGTGCGGGCGACGCGCGCCGGGCGATTCTTTAAGAGCCGCGTCCAAAGCTTCCGCGTCGTGTACGAGGCGCACGCGCTCGCCCCAGGTTTGCGGTGCAACACGCTCCACAACGCCCGCCACTGAGTGCGGTGCGGCGCCCTTCACCGTTTCTGCAATACCCAATGCTGTTCCCATCGCTGCGCCCACGGCCCGGCTCACTTCTGGAAAGGGATCCCAGAGCAAAACCGGAACCTGGCTGTGCTGGGCCAAGGCGCGGTTGAAATAGCCGAGGCCGGCTCCGATCTGAACAAACAGCTCCGCTTTGCGTTCGCGCAGTTCCGCCGCCACGCGCTCGGCGAGCCCCTCCGCTTCGCGTTGCGGCGCGTACTCGCTGTGAACGAAGCGGCCGCCGAGCTTGAGCGTCGGCTCTCCCGCACGCGAGGTCACCACCTCCCACTCGATTTCCGCCGCGCTTCTTGCGACCACCACTTCACGCATCCCCCATCTCATCTTATCTCGCTTACTCGCTCACACCTCAATACGGAGATTCGAAAATTCACGCTCTTTGGAGGGAGATTGGGGAGGGTCGAAGCTCCTCGCGAGTTATTTAGCTCGTCGCTTCGACCCTCCCCAATCTCCCTCCAAAGAGCGCCAGAACTTGTCGGATCGAAGTGCGCTCTCTTGCCGTCTGTAAGATCGGCCGATAGGGTTGCTCATCACGGCTCGAAACGCCTGCGGAGGCCGGCCATCTCGGAAGACACCCACATCCTATTGCGCACCTTCGTCGCGCTGTGCCTCGGCGCCTTGGTCGGCCTCGAACGCCAAGTCGCTCAAGAAGAGAGCAAGGGACAGAAAGATTTCCCGGGCGTGCGCACGCTGGCGTTCACCGCGCTCTTGGGCGCGCTGGCCGTGCTGGTCGCAAAAGATCTCGGCCCGTGGTTCGCCATCGCCCTCTTCCTTTCCTCCGTCGCCTTCCTCGTACTGCGCTACCGCCACGATACGGCGGAGCGCGGAGACCCCGGCTACACCACGGAAACAGCCAGCCTTTGCACTTTCGCCGTCGGCGCCCTGGCCCAGGCCGACCGCCTGCTCATCGCCACCGTAATCACGATCGTAATGGTGGCACTCCTGCGCTCGAAGCGCGCGCTGCACCGCGCGGGTGAACTGCTCTCACCCACCGATATGGTGGTATTGATCCGCTTCCTTGTGCTCACGGGCATCATCCTGCCCCTGCTCCCCGACGAGCCTTACGACCCCTACGGCGTGCTGCGCCCGCGCGACGTGTGGCGCATGGTCGTGCTGATCTCGGGGCTCTCCTTCCTCGGCTATGTGCTGATGCGCATCCGCGCCGGGAACCGCGGACAAATTCTGTCGGGCCTGTTGGGCGGTTTGGTATCGAGCACTGCGACGGCCCTCACCGCCGCGCGCAGCGCGCGCGACGCCGTATCCGCGCGCCCCTACGAAGCGCGCGTTGTGCTGGCGGCGGGTACTTCTTTTCTACGCATGGGCATCATCGTCGGAGCCGTTGCGCCGGGCGTGTTGCACACCGCCGGCCTTCCATTGCTGGCGATGGCGGTCCTGGCTCTCACACTGGGTCTCTTGTTGCAACCGAAACGCAACGGAGCACTCACGTCAGAATCCGCGCTGGAGAACCCCCTGACGTTGAAGCTCGCCTTCGGTTTCGCGGTGGTTTATGCCAGCGTGCTCTTTTTGTCCGCCGCCGCCCGCGACGTGTTTCACGATCGCGGCGCTTACGCCGTCACCGCCCTGGCGGGCATGATCGGCGGCGATGCACCGGCCATCAGTTTGGCGCGCCTAGCCGCCGACAACGTGCTCGAACAAACCGTCGCAGCTCAGGGCGTGATCAATGTCGCCATCGCGACCATGATCGGAAAGATCGTGATCCTGCTCGTCATCGGCCGGCCGCGCCGCATGCTGCACGCCTGCGGCGCGCTGCTCTTGGTGAGTTTGTGCGGAGGCGCGCTCTCACTGTTTCTCTGATCGCCTCACGCACCAACGATCGGCGTCGGCGCCGGCTGCGCGAGATATTTCAGCAAAAGCTGCACGAGTTCCTCCGGCGGCGTGATTCCCACTTCTTCCACCGAATCCTTGGCGTGCTCGAAGCGCAGCAGATCGAGCTTTTCAAAGGCTGCGCGCACGCGCGGACGCAGCAGCCCCAAACGCTTCAAATTAGGGACGATCTTCGAGAACATCATCTGGCGAAAGCCGCGCATGAAGGGAGTGCGCAGGGACCATTCCGTCCAGCGCTCCACGTCCCAACCCAACCGCTCGTAGACCGGCCGCGCCACCAGGCGCTCGTGCAGCAGGTATGTTGCCTCTACGATGAACTCCTCGCGCTCGCGCAATTCGGCCTCGGAGAGTTCGCTGCGGTAGAGATCGCCCAGCGCCAACACGCCGAAGGCGACGTGACGGGCCTCGTCGCCCATGATGCGCGCCGTGATGTCCTGGATCAGCGACTCGTTCGGCAGCAGCATGCGGATCATTCCGAAAGCAGCCAGCGCCAAACCCTCCACCATGATCTGCATGCCAAGGAAGGTGACGTCCCAGCGGCTGTCTTTCATGATGTCGTCGAGCAAGGTGTTGAGGCTCGGGTGCACGGGATAAGAGATACCGATTTTTTCCGTCAAATAGCGGTGGTAAACCTCGACGTGACGCGCCTCGTCAGCCACTTGATTCGCGGCGTAAAACTTTGCCTCCGCCGAGGGAATCTGCTGCACGAGTTTGGCGGTCGCGAGCAGTGCTCCCTGCTCGCCGTGCAGAAACTGCGAGAGCATGAAGGTGTTCGTGTGCAATTGCATCTGGAAGATCTGGCGCTCGTCCAAGTGCATCGGCGGTGCCATCACCTCAGTCAGCATGCGCCAGGTGCCGTCGCCGCGCTCCGCCACCATGCGCTCGAGATCGACGTCTACGGACCAATCGAGATCCGAGGCGTTCCAGCTCTGGGCCTTGCCTTTTTCGTACAGCGAGAGCAGCTCCTGCTTCTCCAGGGCGTAACGCCAATCAAAAATCGCGTCGATCGTCGAACGCACGCTCTCCAAGGCTCCGGATTGCGGAATGGGCAACGGATTTTTTTGCACGTACTTCATCGCATCAACCCCCTGATTTTGGAAGCCTGTGTGACTTCCGAACGTGGGCACGCTGTTTCAGCGCCGGACGTCGCCTGCGGAGGCGACGTTTGCACGCCGAGGTAACACAAAAAATTGCGCTCGATCTCGCGGCACAGTTCCGCCTCGCCAAGCGGGATTCCAGCTGCGCGGAACTCGCGGTTCACCACGCACCCGAACATGAGCCCGAAGGCGAACTGCACGCCGAGATCGATGGCGAGCTCCGGCTGCGGATGCTGAATTTCACCGCGGCGTTCGAGCAGGAGTTGAGAAATTTTTTCGGATACCCGGTGCTGGAAGCCCAGCGCTTCGCAGCGCGTCGTGCCGTCGCGGGCGGTGTGCGAGAAAAAGGCCGCGATCAGATTGGCGCGCTGCAGCGTGACCGACACCAGATCCGTGACGCAGGCGCGCACGATCACCGGGATCGGAGCCCCACTCCAGCGCTCGCGATCCGCCAGCGCGTCCAAGCGCTGGGAAACATCGGCGAAGAAACGCTCCTCCAGGGCGCGCAGGAGTTCCGTCTTGTCCTTGAAGCGCGCATAGAAACCGCCGACCGAAGAACCGGCGCGGCGCACGATCTCCGGAATGGAAGCATCGGCGATCCCCTTCTCGGCGATCAGCGCTTCGGCCGCGGCGAGAATGCGGAGCAACGTCCGCTCGCTGCGGAATTGTTTGGGAGCGCTGACGCTTTCCAGGGGATAGGCGGCTTCGGCCACGAACCAAGACCTCTCAATAACAAGCAGCTTAAAAAATAAGAATCAAATTCTGATTCTTATTATAAACAGACATTATTTTGTTTGGGAAGCTCTAATGTCGGGAAAATTTCTCGCTGCAACCAAAGCTGCCCCAAGGGGCGCGCAACGGGTAGCGGAAAATCCGTTCGCATTTTTCCGGAGCGCGCCGCATAGCTGCCCACTGCGCTTTGGTGCGGCAGCCCCCACTTTTCACCAGGGCGCGTTGCGCGGCTGCGCTGGTTATCCTGTTCCCCCGCCGAAATAAACCATGCGAAACGCTCCCCCGTGCATGAATTAGCGACCGCGATCGAGCACGCCCTCGCGCGCGGCGAAACCCCCGGCGTGCTCCTCGAGCACACCGGCGCCCCGGAACCGCTGCGCACGGCCCGCGCCCTCGGAAACGCCCTGAAACACCCCGATCTGGCCACGAGCCGCTACGCTTGGTTGCCCTTGATCCTGTGCAGCGCGCGGCCGGCCTTTGCCGCGGAAAGCTTGCTCGAGTTGGCCGGGCACTACCGCACGCAACGCGGCTACACGCTCGAGCTGCGCGGACACCCAGCCCTCCCCCTGGTGCTCGGCTGCAGCAGCTTTCTGGCCGCGCGCCTCTTGCGCGACCCCGAGTGCTGCGACGAACTCCGCGGCGATCCGCCTCCGCCGCCGGCAGCCACCTCGATCGACAGGAACTGGGACGCGATCCGCGCCGCCAAATACCGCGGACTGTTGCGGATCGCCGCCCGCGACCTGCTCGGCCGCGCTTTTCAAGAAAGCCTGGATGAACTCTCGGAACTCGCCGACGGCTGTCTGCGCGCGGCGCTCGACTGGGCGGCGGAAGAAACCGAGCAAAAACCGCCGGCCCTGCTCGCGCTCGGCAAACTCGGCGGGCACGAGTTGAACTTTGCTTCCGACGTCGACCTGCTGTTCCTCTACGAAGCGCCCTCGAGCCCGGCGGATCTCGAGCGCAACCACGAGGTAGAGACTCTCGTGCGCCACTTCAAACGCCAGCTCGAGCAACCTACGGAGTACGGCTTCGGCTACCGCGTCGATCTCGACTTGCGACCCGAAGGCCCCACCGGCGCACTTTCCAACTCCGTACACGCCGCCCTCGGCTATTACGAAAACTTTGGAGCCGAATGGGAGCGACAGGCGCTGATCCGCCTGCGCTACGTGGCGGGCGATCGAGCCGCGGCGCGCGCCTTTGAGACAGGTGTCCTGCCCTTCGTTTACCGGCGCAGCATCGGTCTCGACGCATTGCGCTCCGTGGGAGCAATGAAGGCGCGCATCGAGACGGAGCGGCGCAGCCAACGCAGCGACCTGGACTCCGACCTCGACCTGATCTTTCTTTACGCGGGTTCACCGGAAGACGGGTCGCGTGCCGCGCGCACGGCCCAGCGCGCGATTTCCTATCTCACGACCATGACCGGAGCCGGCGTGGCCTACGCCGTCGATGCCCGCCTGCGGCCTTCGGGACAACAGGGCGCCCTCGTCACAAGCTTCGACGCCTTCGAGAGTTACCAGTGCGAGCAGGCACAGGCGTGGGAGCACCTCGCCTTGGTGCGTGCGCGGTCCATCGCCGGCTCTCTTGCGCGCGGGCAAGCGACGTTGGCCCGCGTGCGCCGCGCAATCAGCGACCGATACAGCCAGATATCTCCCTCGTCGACGAACGCGCTGTGGTCTTACGTACGCGAAATGCGCGAGCGCGTCGAACGCGAGCGCGGTCGAGAGGACGGCGATTGGATCACCTTCAAAACCGGGCCGGGCGGACTCATGGATGTCGAGTTCCTGGCCGCGGGCACCGCTCTCGAGTGTGGCACCGACAGCGTCTTGCCCAACTTCCCCAGCGTGCCGGCCCTGCTGCGCGCCGCCGCCCCCGGGCCTGCAACCGAACGCCTGCTCGAAGACTACGCCTGTTTGCGCCGCGTGGAAGCCCGCGCGCGTTGGGCCGCGGGCCGAGCTGTAGAAGGTCTGCGCGGGCACAGCGAAGAGAGCGCGATCGTCTGCGCACTGATCGACTCCGCTGTGAACTCCGAGCAGCTGCTCGACCGCCTCGCAGCCAGCCGCGCGCGCGTGCGCACGGCCTTTGCGGCAAGAACGAAAAATGCCTCGGCCTTGTAGGCACAAGCAATCTGCACGCGACAACTTTGTAAAGCGAACCGGGTCCGGGGTGTTAGGTCCTCTGCCGGAGGCCCTGGTAATCCTACGTATCCAAGGGATCTATGCGAAGCAATCCACTCGAAGCGTGAGAAACAGTTCGCACATTCGACGGAGCCACAGGACCGGAGGCAAAGGAGCCTACACCCCGGCCTAGGCTCGAAACCGCAGCAACAAAAGCCCATCCCCGGCCGAGGCAACCCTGCTATGCTGCGGCCGCCCCGCGGAGAAAATCGTCACCCATTTTCGATGCAAGCGATGAACAAACAAATGAGCGAGCGCGATAACCACATCGAAGTCGTGAAGGTACGTTTCAAGCGCGGCAACCGCCTCGTGTTCTGGGATCTCTGTTGCACGTTTCCACGCAGCCAGATCAGCGTGATCTTAGGCGGCAGCGGCAGCGGCAAGAGCACTCTCCTGCGCATGATCGGCTGCCTCGAGAAACCGGACCACGGCGATATCTGGATCGACGGCGAGACGGAGATCACCTGTATGCCGGAGAACCAGGCCCGGAATTTTCGGCACCGCGTGGGCATGATGTTCCAGCACGGCGCCTTGCTCGATTCCATGACGGTCTACGACAATGCGGCGCTGCCGTTGCGGGAGCACACGGACAAGAGCGAGGCGGAGATCCGCCGAGAAGTCCACGGCGTCTTCGAGGCCGTCGGCCTGCGCGAGGTGGACCGCCTGCTGCCCGGTCAACTCTCGGGGGGGATGTTGAAGCGCGCCGCACTGGCGCGGGCGCTGATCATGGCGCCGGAAATCCTCCTGTGCGACGAACCCTTCTCCGGGCTGGATCCCCAAACGATCTGTCTGGTGGAGAACCTGCTCGTCAACATCAACCGCAAGTTCCGGGTGACGATGCTGATCACTTCTCACCACATCGAGTCGACCCTGCGCATCGCCAACCACGTCGTGGTGCTGACGGACGGCGCCGCCGTGGAGGGAACCACTAACGAAATCGCGGCGAGCAGCGATCCGCGCGTGCAGGGCTTCTTCGCGCCGTCGTGCAACCAGCCCGCGCTGCATCCCACAACCGCACAGATCCGCCGGGAACAGCCCAGCGCGGAGTCACCCGCGTGAGCTTGGTGCTGGTCGAACGCACGGGCGCCACCGCGCGGAATTTTGTCCTGCATCTGGGACGCATCAGCGTTTTCACGGGACGCATTGCGAATCGAGCCCGCAGGAAGCCCTTCCGAATCCGGCGCTGGCTCGATGAACTCTACAATGTGGGCGTACTTTCTCTGGCCATCATCTGCGTCTCCGGCGCAGCGGTGGGTATGGTGCTCGGACTCCAGGGCTACAACACCCTGGTGCGTTTCGGCGCCGAAGAAAGTCTGGGCGCCGTGGTGGGGCTCTCCCTGGTGCGGGAACTCGGCCCGGTACTAACGGCGCTCCTGGTCACGGGTCGGGCTGGCTCCGCCATCGCCGCGGAGATCGGCTCCATGGTGGTGACGGAACAGCTCGACGGCCTGCGCATGCTCTCCATCGATCCCATGGATTTCGTCGTCGTGCCCAAGGTACTGGCCATGATCGTCGCCATGCCACTGCTCGCGGCGCTCTTCATCGCTTTCGCCTTGTTTGGAAGTTACTTGGTGGGTGTACTCTTCCTGAGTGTCGACCCCGGCGCCTTCATGATGAGTCTAGAGGAAGCGGTCGAGTTCGATACGGACGTTCTGGGCAGCTACATCAAATCGCTGGTTTTTGGCATCTTGGTGGGCTTGGTCGCAACCTACCGCGGGTACACGGCGGAACCGCACGCGGCGGGTGTCAGCGCAGCCACGACCTCGACCGTCGTGGTGGCATCGGTTGCAACCTTGATATTTGACTACTTTATTACGGCTCTGTGGGGGGCGTGAAAAGAGCATGAGAAGAACAGCGAAAAGCGCAATAAAAGAGCGGTGAGAGGCATGGCGAGCACGTCGATCCGCGATACGGCTGTGGGCATCTTCGTATTGGCCGGCTTGGCCGCCGTCGCCTACCTCTCGGTGGCGCTGGGCGGAGTTTCCTACCGCGGCAAGGGCGGGCTCGAGATCCGCGCGACCTTCAACGAAATCGGCGGGCTGAAGGCCCGCGCACAGGTGGTGGTGGGAGGAGTCAAGGTCGGCCAGGTGACGCGCGTCGAGCTCGACGCCGATCTCCGCCCCAACGTCACCATGGACCTCGACGAGAAATTGCAGCTGCCGGTCGACAGTTCGGCGTCGATCCTGACGGCCGGCATGCTCGGCGACCAGTACATAGAGCTCGAACCCGGAGGCGAAGAAGACGTGCTGCGCCCGGGCGACGAACTCCAGTTCACTCAGGACGCGTTCGTCCTCGAGCGACTGATCGGCAAGCTCGTTCACCAGCTCGGCGCCGACTCCGACGCTTCCGATTCCGAAGCTCCCGAACCCAAAGATCTCGAGCAATGAGAGGCCGCTGTACGCGCGCCGCCTGCGCCAGCCTGCTGATTGGGGCGCTCGCCGGCTGTAGTGCGCCGGTGGGGCCGGACGGCCGGCCCGTCGTCGATCCGCATGAAGCCGGCAACCGCAGCATTTTCGGTTTCAACGAAGGCGTGGATTACTACGTTCTGAACCCCCTCGCCGAGGGCTGGAGCACCATCACCTTCCTAGACCTGCGCCTATCGCTCAATAAATTCTTCTACAACCTGGAATTTTTAGTACGTTGCCTCTCCAATCTGGGTCAAGGCGAAGGGAAACAGGCCGGCGTGGAAGTGGTGCGATTTCTCACGAACACCACCGTTGGTCTGCTCGGGTTCTTTGACCCGGCCAGCCGATTGGGACTCCAGCGTTCGGACGAAGATTTCGGACAGATGTTCGCGGTCTGGGGCATGGACGGCGATCCTTACTGGGTGTTGCCCTTCTTAGGTCCATCCAATCCCCGCGACACGCTCGGCTTCGTCTTCGACTCGATCTTCGATCTGATGCTTGTATTTGGATTGCCCATCGAAATCGTGAATACCCGCGCGCTGCGCGACCGCGAGATCGAAGCCGCGCGCCGCTCAGCCCTCGACTTCTACGTGTTCGTGCGCGACGCTTACCTGCAGCGACGGGAAGCCCAGGTCCAAAATCGCAAGCTGCGAGAGGAGCTGGACGATGAAACACAGGGGCCCGGAGACGACTTCTACGAGCTCGAAGAAAATGATTCCGAATCAGTACCCTAGGAAACGGATGTTGCGCTGGCACCGATTTCTCGTAGGGGTGGCCGCCCTGATCGCCCTCGGACCGGCGGCGGGAGAGGCGCCGCCCCTAGCTCCAGACGTCGCCGTTCAGCAGGCCCGCAGCGTCATCGACGCAACGCTGAAAGAAGTGCTGCAGGTTCTCGCCCAGAAGATCCTCTCCGAAGCGGACAAGAAAAAACGCATCGAAGAGATCGCCTACGCGCACTTCGACTTCGACACCATGTCGCGCCTGATCCTGGCGCGCAACTGGCGGCACTTCTCCCAGGCGCAACGGGACGCCTTCGTGGCTGAATTCAAAAAACACCTCTCGTTGACCTACGGCGAGAACTTGATGCGCTACAAGAACGAAACTGTCGCGACGACCAGCGCGCGAGCCGAAAAAAACGGCGACGTCAAAGTGCGGACCAAGATCGTTCGCTCCACGGCCGACCCCCTGCTGATCGACTACCGCCTACGCCAACGCGAAACAACCTGGTACGTGATCGACGTCATCATCGAGGGCATCAGCTTGGTGGCCAATTTCCGCACCCAGACCCAAGCAATCATCAGCGACGTGGGAGCGGACCGCCTGATCGAGAGGCTGCGCAAAAAAAACGCCGAGCGTGCGCAGCAGAAAAAGACCACGCCTTAACCCAACTCACGAGGGGGAACGTTCCTCCTCCATCTCGCGTGCCAGCTTGATGGCCCGCGCCGCATCACCTAGCCTCCCGCATATGGCCGAACTCGGACGACGCGGCCGGCCGCGGCAAACTTCCGTTGACATCGAGGGGATCATTACCCGCGCGCCTTTCCCAGGCGGACGCAAGATCTACGTGGAAGGTGCCGATCCCTCGATCCGCGTACCGATGCGCGAGATCCGCCAGACGCCGACCGCCGCTCTACAAAAGGGGCGGGAAGCGCGCCTCGCAGAAAATCCACCCCTCGTCGTATACGATACTTCCGGTCCCTACAGCGATCCCGAAAGCGAAATTGACGTGACGCAAGGTCTCGTCCCGCTGCGCCTGCCGTGGATTCGAGCGCGCGGTGACGTCGAGGAGCTGCCCGCGCCGACGTCGCGCTTTTCACGGGAACGCGAGGATAATTCCGCCTTGGCCGGTGTGCGCTTCGCGCGACGGCGTCCGCTCTTGCGCGCCGCCGCCGGGCGACGCGTCACCCAAATGCACTACGCCAAGCGCGGCGAGATCACGCCGGAGATGGAATTCATCGCCCTGCGCGAAAACCAGCAGCGCACAGAGAACGCCGACGGCGAGCGGATGCACGCGGGCCAACCTTTCGGCGCGCGCATTCCGACGGAGATCACGCCCGAATTCGTGCGCAGCGAAGTCGCCCGCGGACGCGCCATTATCCCCGCCAACATCAACCACCCGGAATTAGAACCGATGATTATCGGGCGCAATTTTCTGGTGAAGATCAACGCCAACATCGGCAACTCGGCCGTCACCAGTTCCATCGCGGAAGAGATCGAAAAGCTGGTGTGGGCAACGCGCTGGGGCGCCGATACCGTAATGGATCTCTCGACGGGAAAACACATCCACGAAACCCGCGAGTGGATTCTGCGCAACGCACCGGTACCCATCGGCACCGTCCCGATCTACCAGGCTCTGGAACGGGCGGGCGGAAGGCCGGAAGAACTCACTTGGGAGATTTTCCGCGACACCTTGATCGAACAGGCCGAGCAAGGTGTCGATTACTTCACCATTCACGCCGGCGTGCTGCTGCGTTTCATCCCGCTGACGGCGAGACGCCGCACCGGCATCGTCTCCCGCGGCGGTTCGATTCTGGCGAAGTGGTGCCTCGCGCACCACCAAGAAAATTTTCTCTACACCCACTGGGATGATATCTGCGAGATCATGGCGGCCTACGATGTCTCCTTCTCCATCGGAGACGGCTTGCGTCCCGGTTGTATCGAGGACGCCAACGACGCCGCGCAGTTAGGAGAACTGGCGACGCAGGGAGACCTCACCCAGCGCGCTTGGGAATTCGACGTGCAGGTGATGAACGAAGGGCCGGGCCACGTGCCCATGCACCTGATCCGCGAGAACATGCAGAAGCAGCTCGCGTGGTGTCACGAAGCGCCCTTCTACACGCTGGGCCCGCTCACCACCGATATTGCGCCGGGCTACGACCATCTCACTTCAGCCATCGGCGCCGCGCTCATCGGCTGGTACGGCACGGCCCTGCTCTGCTACGTCACACCGAAGGAACACCTGGGACTACCGAACCGCGAGGACGTGAAGCAGGGCGTCATCGCCTACAAGATTGCAGCCCACGCCGCCGACCTGGCCAAGGGCCATCCGGCCGCCCAGCGCCGGGACAACGCCCTCTCCAAAGCGCGCTTCGAATTCCGCTGGGAAGATCAATTCAATCTTTCACTCGACCCTGAAACGGCGCGCGCCCTCCACGACGAAACGCTGCCCGCCGACGCTCACAAGGTCGCCCACTTTTGTTCCATGTGCGGTCCCAAATTCTGCAGCATGGAAATCACCCAACAGATCCGCGACTACGCCCGCGAGCACGGCGTGGACGCAACCGCAGCCCGCGAACGCGGCCTGCGCGAGAAAAGCGCCGAGTTCCGCCGCGAGGGCGCTGAGCTTTACCACCCTCTATAGGAGAATTTTGCATGAGCCTGCCGGAAGCACTGCGACAAAAAATCGATTCACTGATTCAGTCCGACCGCGCTGTGTTGTTCATGAAGGGAAACCGCAGCTTCCCGCAATGCGGTTTTTCCGCGACGGTGGTGCAAATCCTCGACCGGCTGCTGCCCGACTACACCACAATCGACGTGCTCGCGGACCCGGAACTGCGCGATGGCATCAAGGAATACACGAACTGGCCGACCATCCCGCAGCTCTACATCGCCGGCGAATTCGTCGGCGGTTGCGACATCGTGCGCGAGCTCTTCGCTTCCGGCGAACTCGAGAAAAAGCTCGGCGCTCGGAGATTATGACCCGGAGGCACCGGAGTGGCAGGAATAGATACCTCACACACTGTCTTCGAAACCAGTGCGCGTTGAGCCGTTCGACTGTCCGTGCTTAGCGCCCAATGCGAATGGCGATGTCCTGGAGACGACGGAAACGGGTATCTTGCGTAAGACGTGGGCTCACGCTCTGCACTCGATCTAAAAAGTTCCCAAGGTCTCCAAACCAATAGGACGGCTCATCTGGAGTCAGAGCATTTATTAACTCAAGACATGCAGATGGCTCAGCTTCGACAAGCCCCGGCTCCTGCATAGCGTGAAGAATCATCTCACCCCTCTCGATCGGACCAACGAATTGAACCACACAGGCCACTGCTTCAGCGAATGCCTCACGCGCTAGCGTAGCGGCCCATGCGAGTTCTACGGAAACGCGAGATACGCGAAAAAGAGACTCTTTAGGCCATGCTTTATTGAGCCAAGGCTGAATCTGATCGCGCCAGAGGCTTGCAGCCTGCGCTTCTGCTCCCTCAAGCTTCCGACGAATCCATATCACCACGCTTTCACGCCCTTCGTTACCAAGTTTTTGAAGGCACTCAGCCGCCTCGCGCGGAGAGATCGCGTCCTGGCCCTCAATGGCGATAGATGGCAAGAGCCCAGCCAAGTTTCGTTTGGAGGGACCTAACGCATCCAAGTGGTCAAAAGCTTGAAGAAAGGGAGTTCGGATAGCTTCCCATAGCGAGGGGCGGATCCAAGGAAAGCAGAGGAACCCTTGCCACGCTCCCTTTGCTTCCTCAGGAATAGACCAGTCGAGAAGCGGTACAACTTTTTGCTTCGCCCATTCGGGATCGAGGTCGTGCAGCAGAGCAAGTCTTGAAGCCACGAGCACTCGCCCTAGTACCGCATCACGTTTGATATTGCGGGTGCGGTATGCCGACTTTGCAAGCCGTGATGCACAGGACGGGTGCCACACCTACCCGCAAAATCAAATGTGATGCGGTACTAGTCGAGCAGAACGCTCGTCTGAAGCAACCACTCGCTCCAACCGAGTTCGGACATCCTCATCGATACCTACGTTTCTTTCGAGGGGGCGAGATCGAAGGATGATAAAAATGGCTTCCACAAGAATACCCGTCGGGTGATTGATGGCTGAGGAAATGCACTCGTCGGATTCATTCACCGCCACGTTAAAGCTTTTCGGAAATACAATGTCCCAGATCGTAAGCAATCGGGGCTGGACCTCAGCACTCAAGTTCTCGCTTAGCGCGCGGATAACATCGGCGACTACCCGAACGATCTTTGACTCTGCGAGTAACTGTCTTGGCAATTGCTCCAAGAGATGTAGGGCCTCCTCAGGAAGCGATGCGTCTCCGCTTAACTCCCGCAGTGCAGCAAGGCCATGCAAGCAAACGTCAATGTCCAGATACCCCTCTTCGCGAAGACGATTTAGAATTCGAATTGCACGCGAGCGATTTCTCTCGGCGGCCTGTCGCCAGGAGACCAAAAGACCTTCGCGATTCCCCTCGTGCTCTCGGAGAACTCGGATCAAGTCGTCGTCGTTCAACTCCAATAAAGTCTCAACGGAATAGTCGGTTGGTAGACCCCACCCACTTTCCATCCAGGTCGGAAAATCCTCACGCTCCTCACCGGTCAAGCGCCAGCCGGCGTAAGCGCTTTCAATTTGCTCTAACCGCTCTGCGGCCTCCCCCTCTAACGACGCGCCGCCCCGACGCAGCCTTGCGAGGCGCTCCCATGTCGACCGGTCGCGTAACCTATTCCACTCGTCAGGTATCAATTCTGGCCGAAACATCCCTCGCGGAGGCCCCTCAAGCAGAACTGCGAGAAGAGATCTCCTACCCTCCTCCTCCAGTCCACCCCAGAGCCAGGGTAAGGTCCTGAAAAATTCAACCTGAATTTCGACTGACCACACCCAGCACCGTGGATCGAGCCTCATCGTCTCCAGCAGAACAGCGGGTTCCATAACACCATTTCTGCGGACGGCGTAAAGCAAGAGACGTCGAAACAAAGGATAGGAAACTGCATGCCATGACCGAACGAGCGCCCGAGCGCGCTCCAAATCAGACTCCCGCAAAGCGTCGAATGCCTCTCGCACTCTTGCGATTTCAAAAGGTCAAGGGGTATGTCAGGACCATTAGCAATAAACTGCATGTGGGAAGAACCTCAGATCTGAGTAGTTGCATCTGATTTTTCCTCAGAAACTAGCCCCGACTACAAGTACGCAAAGCCGAAATGGATACGGCGCATTCTATCTCGCATGTTGTCTTTGCACAGCGGACCGAGGATAGCGCGCAGGTTCTTTGGACCGAGGTCTCACGGTTTTCGGAACCGCTCCATGTGCTTCTCTCCAAAATCCCGGCGCGCGTGGTACTGATTGTGCGCGCGACAGCGGAGAGCAATGCCTTCGACGGAATGCGTCTGCGTTCGAGCCCAAGGGGTAACGTGATGAAACTCGAGAAAGTCTCGTGAATCACAGCGCCGGCCTTGAGGTGAGACGTAGCTGCAGCGCCCTCCGTCTCGCTGGAAAACTACACGGCGGATCACAGCCGAGATCGACCGGACCGGTCGGATGCGCGCTACCTGCGGCGTCTCCATTGCAGGCGTCTCGAATCTCGGTGCTAAGACCTCTCCAAACTTCCGCTTGCGTATTTCACGCAGCAGAAACGCGACGGCTCGCCCCAGGATCTTCCCGATATCCCCATTCGGAATCTGATGACGCATGAGGGCCCGCAATTCCAGAAGCTGCGCGTGAAGCTCTCCATCCGCGGTAAAGCAGACGCGGTAGCGCTCGCCGCCGAGCGGCGCGCTGTGAGAAGCTGGCTTCAGGGGAAACTTCTCTCCCTGAAGCATTGCACTCAAGGGTGCTTCCGCATTTTGGTCAACAACGGCCTTCTGCTTCCCACTGACGTCCGCTGTTTTCCCGGACATTGGGATCTCCACACGCCCCGTTGATTGAACCGGCGTGAACCCATCTGCGGGAAGCTTCGCTTTGACACATACCGCCGTTGGCACTATCACCGGGTTTCCCAGTTTCGCCGGTTCCCCTATAAGAAGCGCCTGCGTTGCGGGTGCTGAAATCGCGGGAGTTGGAATCCGACGCAAGCAATCCGCTACGGAAGGCTTCGGCCGCTTATCCGCCAAGAAGCGCTTGATCTCTTCCGCCGTCTTGTGCTCCGCAAGCTGAATCCACTCCACACAGTTCTCCTCCGTGAGCCGCGCAGCAATGAGACTCACGGCCGTGACGTGCAGGTCACCCCGCCGCAAGGCTTCCAGAATCTCCGGATGGCACCGCGCGGTCCGAGCCGCCCGGATGCGGCCGTACACGATTGCCTCCGAAAAATGGAGGCCCCGCACACAGTAGAGAAACATCGAGGAGTAGCCTTCTTCCAGATAAAGCCGCCGGGCATCCACCTCGCCGAGGTAAGTCAGTAATTCGACTTCGACGGTTCGGTTACGCTGGACCAGTGTCTCAAGGCGTGCCAACAACGTTTGGTTGGAAAGATTCTCCAGAAAATGTTCCATGGCCTACCCTCACGGGACCGAGAGGGTGAGATCAAGCACAAGCGTATCATGAGGTTTTTCCGCTTCCGTGATAGCTCCGTAACCGCCGATCTCAAGTCCTATCTTTTGACTGCTTGCGATCGAGAAGAAATGCGCGCTGGTGTGCATCTTGGTGGTGAGACGAGAGAAGATTCGAGCGACAGTGACTCCTGGAAAATTCACCGCGAAAACTTGTCAAGTCCTTTGTTCAGAAATCGTGAAAAAATCGTTCGGGGTCGTGAAAAAGAATCGAACTGGACCTCCGAGACTCTTCACCGCGACTCTTTTTGAAAAGAGTTCCATCTGCCGTCCCGAAATCGCGGCAGTACCGTTCACGAAATCGGGGAGGTTTAGAGTTACCCGACGACGGGCTCCAACGTTTGGCGCCGGAGGTTTGTCCCTCGGACTCGATCTACTTGACTTTCAGAGGGGCCCGCCTTCGAGATCGCACCGAACTACGACACCAGAAATCGTTCGGCGCTTCGTCGAAAGCAAAGCTTTCGGCGATAGCTGCCCTAAAGCCGCAGCGAGCACTTCGTCACCCGCAGGGCCGGAGCGCAGCGGAGGAGGCGCGCAGCGCCTTGACGAAGCGCGAGCGAAGGCTATGAAATCGTCCTTGCACCTATTCGCTTCTTAGGAAAACCCAAAAATGAAAGTTGACCGCTTACTACGCGCTACTTCTCGGCGGGAGCGCTGACCTCGGGCTCGGACTCCAAATCGATGCGGCTCTCGACGCGCGCGATGCCGGGCGTCTCGCGCGCAACGTCGATCGCCCGGTTGCGCAGGTCGGCGTCGGGCACGCGGCCGCTCAGATAAACCACGCCCTGTTCCACGCGGGCCGCAATCGCCACCTTCTCGAGATCCTCGGCCTCCAGCAGGCGCTTCTGCACCGCGCGGAAGAGAATCTCATCTGTCGCGTCCAAATCAACCGCCGCCTCGGCCGCCGCCATGCGCTCCTCCGCGCGGCGCAAGACCGCGAGCGCGGCGTCCAATTCGGGCTGTAATGCAGCCACCCGGGCCTGCTTTTCATCGACGACGGCACGCGCACTCTCAACCTCGAGGCGCGCCTCGCTGAGTTGCTGCGCAGCGGCTTGAAAGCGCGCTTCACGGTCATCGCCGCCGCACGCCGCGCATAACCAGATGAGGCTCAAACCACAACCGACTAAAAACGGAGAATGAAAAATACGGCCCGAGTAGAGGGGGAAGCGCTGCATGACACGGACTCCTATTGGGAAGGTGAGGCCGCGAGCCTAGCACCACGGCCACGCGGTTACGAAAACGTGCGGCGCCTTGTGGGGAGGGGGGGCTGCGCTAAAGTCGCCCGCTCAACAGGAACTTTTCTCTGATGGTCGAACCAAACCCCTCCGTACCGACCGTTCCTGCCCTCGCGGATTTTCAGCCCTCCCGCGTCGTCATGTCGGGAGAAGTCTTGGCGGGGTTGAGCGGCACGCAGAAAACACTGCCTTGCAAATACTTCTACGATGCCCGCGGTTCTCGCCTCTTCGATTCCATCTGCGAATTGGAAGAGTACTATCTAACCCGCAGCGAGCTCGAAATCATGCGGCGGCACGTGCGCGAGATGGCCAAAGCCCTGGGGCCGGAGTGCCTGCTCATCGAGTACGGCAGCGGCAGCAGTTATAAAACCCGCAGCTTGCTCGATCAGCTGGAAGAGCCGAGCGCCTACGTCCCCGTCGATATCTCCCGCGCGCACCTGGCGCGGACAGCCCGGCGGCTGGCGCGGGCTTATCCCGCGTGCGAGATCCTGCCGGTTTGTGCCGATTTCACGCAGCCGTTCGCGCTGCCCAAACCTCGCCGTCCGGAGGCCCGTCGCGCCGTCTTTTTTCCCGGTTCCACTTTGGGCAACTTCGAGCGTTCCGCGGCGCGGGCACTGCTCGCGGGCATGGCGCGCGTGGTCGGTTCCGGCGGAGGACTGCTACTCGGTCTCGATCTCGAGAAAGACGCGCGCGTGTTGGAAGCGGCGTACAACGACCGCCGGGGCGTCACGGCCGAGTTCAACAGAAATTTACTCCACCGCTTAAACCGCGAACTCCAGACCAATTTCCGCGTCGCCGACTTCGAGCACCGCGCTTTCTATAACCGCGGCGCCGGGCGCATCGAAATGCACCTCGTGAGTCGGCGGCAACAGGTGGTCGCCCTCGGCGGTCACGTGATCGCACTGCGCGCGGGCGAATCGATTTGCACGGAGTATTCACACAAATACGCTCTGGAAGAAATCGCCGACCTAGCCGCCGCCGCCGGTTGGCGGCTCGCGGACCGCTGGCTGGACGATCGACAATTTTTCAGCGTGAATTACTTGGTGGCGGACGCCGTTTCCTCGAAAACGAAAGCGCTGTAGCGCTGGACGCACAGGCCGGCCGGCCAGGCGTCTTCCGAAAGCCCCGCCTTGCGTTTGAGCGCCGTCCAAAAGAACGCCGGCTCCGGAAGTTCCGTCCAGACCGCGGGCAGGAAGGTGGCGCGCTGAGAACCCGCTTCCAGAATCAGGCCGTCGCGACCGGGGAGCAGTCGCGCCAAGAGCTCTGCCTCGCAGGAGCAGTCGATGGGCTCCGGCTCGCTCAATAGCGAGATGGAGATACGCACACATGCGAATTCGCCGACGGACAAGCGCTCGAAACGCGGATCGGAAAAAGCAGCGGCGAAGGCGTTGTGCGCGACGTCCAGCACCAGCGGCCGCTCCGCCGTTAAATTTCCGATGCAGCCGCGCAGTGCTCCCGCGAGACGCAGCGTGACGAAACTGGCTCCGGGAGCAAGCAGCTCCGGCTCGTAGTCCGCCGGTTGGACCGCAAGACAGCGGCCACTGCGCAGACCGCAGGTGATCGAAGCGCGGGCTACTTCGAGCAACTTCGCCCGACCCTCAACGGAAAGCGAAGGATCCATAACCCACGACGCGATCGCGCGGTCCGGCCGTGTCTCCGGAGTTGCGCAAATCCAAGGTAACGACGGAGAGTCCGCGGCGGCGCGCGGCCAACAGCAACCCGCGCACGGGCACGCGCCCGCAGGCCGTATCCTCGCCGAGTGCTTCGTAGCGCAGCGCCTCGATGTGCCGGGCCGTCTCGCGATCGAGTTGCTGTGCCGCGGCGTAGTCGAGGTAGTGACTGAGGTCCGAGCTAATGACGAGCAGCATCTCCGGACCTCCCCACAATTTCTCCAAAATTTCCGCCACTTCCTCCGGCGAAGCGTTCCCTACCACCAGCGGCACGAGTGAAAAAGTATCCAAAATCCGTTGCAGAAAAGGCAGTTGCACTTCCAGGCTGTGTTCGAATTCGTGCGCGACGTCGAGCACGCACACCTGAGAAAAATCGCGGAGGCCTGCGAGCACCGAACGGTCGAGAGCTACGGCACCGAGCGGCGTCAAAAAAGCCTCGACGCTCGGAACCGCGAGCCCGCGAAAGGGAACATGGTGCGAGGGACCCAACAGAACGACGCGCTCAATTTCTCCGCGGCGCAGGCGCAGCGGCGCGTAGGCCGTGCCCGCAACGGGACCGGAATAGATATATCCCGCGTGGGGCACGATGAGTGCTTTCGCTGATCTCGTTTGATGTGCAACGCGGGCTTGCCGCTCATCCGGCGCGTTCTCGGCCGCGTTCAAACAGCGCTCCACGTCGGCCACCAAAAGGTCGGGATCCGCCGGATAAAAAGTTCCTGCCACCGCGGGCGAACGAACACGCATGCAATAAAACCTCTTCCGAAAATCTTATCGGAAACCGCCACAAGGCTGTGCACGGTGCTCAGAAAAGGCAAGCCCGACTTCTGAGGGGCGCTTTCTGAGGGCCGCAGCTCCTCGCAGGGTTGTTTAGCAGGCTGCTGACAAAATTGGTGTTTGAGCTGTTGTCCGCGGATGGGCGACCGATTTGAGAGAAATGACCTCTCGCCGGTGTGGTTTGGCGATTCCGTCGTGCCCATCGATCCAATGTTTCG
>Ga0247727_10007251_pt1 | contig 21258 bp, 13 predicted proteins | sample WisWelCaveWW1625_FD_202498 | JGI IMG/M metagenome (GOLD analysis project Ga0247727, IMG submission 202498) | Biofilm microbial communities from Wishing Well Cave, Virginia, United States - WW16-25 | ecosystem: Environmental > Aquatic > Deep subsurface > Groundwater > Cave microbial mat | place... | reverse complement strand
GGCTTCCCGTGCTGCTCTGGCTCACCGAAAAACTGGTCCAACGGCCGGGTCCATTTTGGACTGCGTTGCTCGCGGCCAGCGTTGGTTCGATGTTGCTAGCCGGCCATCCTGAAACTGCGGCACACATCCTCATTCTGACCGCATGTTACGTACTGTGGCGTTTCGCTAGCACGCAGCCAGCAGGATTCTGGCGAACACAGCGATCGGTCCTTGTCGCATTGAGGTCGCTGCGATGGTTCACTTTCGCCTGTGCCACCGGCTTTCTTCTCGCCGCGGTTCAACTCGTGCCTCTCGCTGAATATTTGCAACGCAGTCAGGCATGGTCGGATCGCTCGGGCGAGATCCGCAGCGTCTGGAAATTTCGTAAACCCGATCTTCTCTCAATGCCCGCTCTGGCGTTGCCCTACGTTTACGGCAGCTATCTTCGCGGTCACCCACACGTCGAGAAGGCCCTGGGAGTGGAAAATTTCAACGAGATTGCCGGCGGGTACACGGGCCTGGCGACAATCGCCGTACTCGTGCCGCTTGCGATGCGGGTTCGCCGGCATCGCTGGATTTCGTTCTGGATTGCAGTCGACGTGGTCGCACTGGCGGCGATCTATCGTTTTCCAATCGTCGACAATCTGCTGCGAATCGTCCCGATCCTCAATGTCACGCAAAATCAGCGACTGCTCCTGGTCGTGTCGCTTGCCCATTGCCTGCTCGGCGGCGCGGGGTTAGATGCGTGGGAGGAATTTGCAGCTCCGTCGAATCGCCGGTTTCGACTCTTGCTGAGTTGCTTGCTGGCTGCAGCGGTCATTGCCTTGGTTTTGGCCGGCTTGTTGGTCCGCTCGCTAGCCCCCAAGATTCGCGAGCGTGCGATCGAACATTTCGAGAAGCAGGCGGCCGCTCGAGGGCTGCCCACAGATGCCCTGGACGCGCGTGCCCAGAGACAGGCGGACCAAGTTGTCAGGTTCTTCCCGAGGTACTATTTGGCAATTGCAGTCCTTGCCGTTGGCATCGTCGGAATGATTCAATTGGCAGGTCGAGTCAATGAGAAGAGCGTCTCGCGTTCGATGCTCCTATTTTCACTTGCGGACCTGTTCATGTTTGGTCGCGGTTACAATCCGGCAATTCCACTGGAACGCTATTTTCCCGACTGCTCAGTGACGAAATTCCTGCGCGACCGGCAGGCCCAAATGGGTTATGAGCCAATTCGAGTGCTCTCGCTGGAGGAAGAGTTCCCACCCAACGTGCTCGCCCGCTACCAGATCGCTGACCTTCGTAACTACGATGCACTGGAACATCGCGAACTCCTGAATTTCTTCAGCGGCCTGTGGCGCGAGCCAGCCGGTCGCCTGACGAGTACCTCCTGGACAACATGGGACCGTGTGGCGGCGGAACTACCGAGGCTGAGGCTGGGCAGTGTTCGATACATCGTTACCACTCTCGAGCCGCCGACTGACTTTGGCGCTGTAAAGCTTGTCTACAAAAATGGTCGTGTGAGTGTGTACGAGTTGGAAAGTGCAACCTGGACTCACTTCGTCAAACCAGGCATTCGGGGCGAAGCTTCGATTGAGGAGCCGTTTGCCGCGATCACGCGAGAAATTCAAGCCGGGCATCTGCAATTGACATGCACTGTCCCCGAATCGGGTGGGTTAATCGTCATAGCCAACACAGCGATGTCCGGCTGGCGGGCACGTCTTGATGGTGATCGAGTTCCGATCGAGCCGTATCAAAATGCGTTCCTCAGTGTGCCAGTCCCGGTAGGAGAACACACAATCGAATTATCCTATGAACCGGCTAGCTTCCGTTGGGGAGTGGGAATGAGTCTTTGTGGACTTGCGTGTTTGTTCGGACTTGCCGCGAGTGCACTTCGACTGAAGCTGCAACGGAGTTGATGTCACTACTTCGTGTGCGTCGTCAATTCGCCGACCAGTTGCCGGTCCTTAACGCTCCAGACGCGGACCTTGCCGGTGAAGTCGCCGGCGATCAGGCGTTCGCCGTCGTGGCTGAAGACGATGCGCGACGGGATGTCGGTGAAGCCGTCAAGCTTGGCGAGTTGATTCCCGTCGGCCCGCCACACGCGAGCGGAGTTGTCGCGGCCGACGGTGGCGAACAGGCCGCTACGCGTGTATTCGACGGACAGGACGCCTGGTAACCGGTTTCGCGGATTCGCCGGGCGGGCGCTGCCACCGTCGGCATGGGCGTTGATCGAGCGCGTGGGAAAACCGTCTTCGGCGTACCACAAGATGACGCGGCCGTCTTCGCTTGATGAGGCCAGCATCTGCGAATCGGCCCGCCAACTCAGATCGGTGACCGATTCGCGGTGGTCGCCGAGCGTGAAGACGATGCCGCCGGTTGCGGCTTCCCAGACGAAGGCACCACCGGCGCGGTCGCCGCTCGCGAGGAGATCGCCGTCGGGGCTGAATTCCATCGCCGTCACCCAATCGGTGTGCTTCTTGATGCGGTGTCGCAGTTCGCCGGTTTCGGTTTGGTAAATCTTCACCAGTTTGCTCGGTCCGCCGAGCGCCACGAATTTGTGGTTCGCGCTGATGTCGGCCGCGAGCACGATGTCCACCTCGTCGCCGATCTCCGTGAGCCGCTCGCCGGTCGTCACGTCGAACAAAACAACCCGGCCGCTTGCGGCACCGCGACCGCCGGCGGCCAGCAGGATTTTTCCGTTGCGACTGAACTTGAGCACGTACGGGATGCGCTCGGGGAACGGCAGCACGCCGAGCGGTTCGAGCGTGTCCGTGTTGTACAGCAGGATGCGTTCGTGGCCGGCCACGGCTACGAGCGGCGCCCACGGACTGGCGGCAAGCGCCGTGACCGGGTGCGGCCGCAGCGTGTTCGGCAGCGCGGGGTCCGGCAGATTTTCCGGCATCGGCGGCGGACCGTCCGGCTTGCCGGTCGAAACCATGGTGACATCAATGTCGATCTTGCGGGCCGAGTTCTTCGCCGCGCCAACTGCCGTGTCGGGCGCACCGAGCTCGATCCACCGCTTGATCACGGCGATGTCCGCGTCGGGAATCTTCGGCTGCTTCGGCGGCATGTTCGGTTCTTCGCTGTGCGTGACCAAGAGGTACAGCAGGCTCTGGTCCGGCTTGCCCGGCGAGATCGCCTCGCCGCTCGATCCCCCGGTCATGATTGTCTGATACGACATCACGTTGAGATCGGACGTGGCCTTGTCCGGGTTGTGGCAGTTCACGCAATGCTTGCGCAGGATCGGCAGGATGTGATCCTTGTACGTGACGACATTTTTCGCGCCGGATTCGGGCGACTTGGTCTCTTGGCCCAGAGCGGGCGATACAAGGCAGGCGATGAGAAGCAGCGGTGCGAGACGATGAATCACGTTGAGGCTCCATTTTGGAGTGCGGTGGCTCGACACCGCTTTGGATTTCTTTGCTTCAAGAAATCCGTCAATTCAAAGCGGTGTCGAGCCACCGCACTCCAAAATTAATGATTGAACGCGAACTCCGTCGAGTTGAACAGTCCCCACAGAATGTCCCCGTAGACCATCAGCGTGGCGTTGCCTTCAAATCGCTGACGGATCGACGCGAGCTGGCGTTCCTGATTTCGGATCTGGTTTTCCAGGTTCGCGAGCGCTGCGGCTTCTTGGCCTTCGTCGCGGAGCTTTTCATAGTCGGCCTTGAGTCGCTTCAGTTGCTCCTCGGCGCGGCGGTAATTCTGGTCCCCTTGGGCCTGCAGGCTGGCGAGTTCGGTTACGCGGTCGGGATTGTTGATGTCCTCCTCAATGATCGCGGAGAGTTTTTCGACCTCCGCGGCGGTCGGCTTGCGGCACAGGGTTCGCACGTAGAGTTCTTCGAGGATTTCGGCAGTCGATTTCTTCTGCCCAAGCAGCGTAGCGATCAGCCGGCTTTGCGCGATCTTTTGTGTGATCGTGTCGCCGTTGACGAGGTGCAGGGCCTGCGACAGGTTGGCTTCGCGGTTGACCTCGCACGAGCAGGCACTTTCGCGCGGGGCGCGGCCGAATGTGGTCAGGAAGTAGTTCGATACGCTGCCGGAGTAGAGCTGCACGGCTCGCGTGCCCGGCGGCGACTGTGGAAATCGGTCTTCGGTGCCGGTGATTCGCGTGATCGTGTCCAGCAGCACTTCGGCGCGCAGCCGGCGGACGTAGCTGTGCGAGAAGTACGCTTCGTCCAGTTCGTTCGTCGGGTTACTGGCGACCGAGAGTTGGTACGTGTGCGAGTTGCAGATGTCGCGGATCAGCGTTTTCTTGTCGAAGCCGTAACCGGCAAGCTTGCGGCCGAGTTCTTCGAGCAGTTCCTTGTTGCTCGGCGGGTTGCTGATGCGCACGTCATCGACCGGCTCGACGATGCCGCGGCCGAAGAAGTGCGACCAGATTACGTTGGCCATCGTCTGAGAAAACGCGGCGTTGTCTGGCGCCGTGAGCCACTGCGCGAGCGCCTGCCGCGGGTCCTTGCCTTCCACATCGGGTGCGTCGCCGCCCAGCACCTTCGGCTTCATGCGCCGGCCGTCGACCGGATGTTCGACTGTGTTGGCCGCGTTGTTGTTGAACACGATCACCTCGCGCCCCTCGACGCCGCGCTTCAGGTTCACGCCGGCGAAGAAGCTCGCGAAGCCGTAGTAGTCGTCCATCGTCCAGCGGTCGAACGGATGGTTGTGGCATTGAGAGCACTGGATGCGCGTGCCGAGGAAGACCTGCGCGATGTCTTCGGCCGTCTTCTGCGGCGTGAGTCGCTCGGTCGAGGTATAAAGATTTGACGTCGGCGACTTCAGGTTGCTGCCGCTGCCAGTGACCAGGTCGGCGACGAACTCGTTGAGCGGCCGGTTCTGGACCATCTGATCGTGGACCCAGGCGGCGTACTGCCACATCGCCTTGGCGTCGCGGCCGTACTGCGGTTGATTGTTTGCCGCGCGGATGCGGAGCATCTCGCCCCACTTCATGGACCAGATGTCCACGAATTCGTCGCGGTCGAGCAGCGTGTCGATCAACTTCGCCCGCTTCTGCGAGTCAGTGTCGGCAACGAATTGCTCGAACTCCTCGCGCGACGGCGGCAGGCCGATCAGGTCGAGGTACACCCGCCGCAAGAACATCTCGTCCGAGCACAGCTCGGACGGCGCCATGTGCAGCTTGCGGAGCTTGTCGAACACAAGCGTGTCGATGTAGTTGGTCTCGGGCGTGCCCGGCCAGCGGAAGTTGTCGCCGGTCGGCAGGATGATGACCTCCGACCCGACCGTAAACTTATTGAACCGCGTGAACACGAACGCGCCGCCGCGGCCGTTCCCCGTGACGACGCCGTCTTTGCCGATGGACGCGACCGCTTCGTTGTTCGACAGGAACAGGGCCAGCCGCGATACGTCGCGCACTGAACCGTCCGAGTATTTCGCCAGCACGACTGATTGTTGCGTGGTCCCGCCGCCGGCGAAGACGACCTTGGGTGGCACCAGTTCGATGCCCAGTGGCACCGGCGTCTCGCCGGTGTCGTCCGGCGCACCGGCCTCGATCCAGCGGAGCAGCGTTTTGTAATCGTCATGGTCGGCATCGAACAGCTTGCCGCCGGTGTGCTGCACGAGCCCCGTTGGCTTTTCGAGCATCAGGCTCTTTTCCGGCACGGCCAGGTCAATACGCCGCCCGACGAGTTGCCGCGTAAGCCGGAAATAATCGCCGGCCGGGTCGTAGCCGAACAGCGAGAGCATGAATCCGTCTTTGCCGCGCGCCGCTCCGTGGCAGCTTCCATTATTGCAGCCGTATTTCATGAACACCGGCATCACGTCCAGCCGAAAGCTGACCGGCCGCGACTGGTCGGCACTCTCGACGGTCACCGGCACCTCGGCGTTGAGCTTGCCGTGCTGCACCACGAGCCGCGTTTGCCCGTTCGCCTTGGGCCGCACCGTTTGCCCGGCGATGTCGATGAGCTTCGGATCGGCCGCCCGCAGCTTGATCTCGGCAGTCACGTCCCGCGTCGTCCCCTGATCATCTACGAGCTGAACCACAATCCCCTGCCGGTCGCCCTGACCGCGGAGCAAGACTTCGCTTGGAAACACGCGAAGGGTGGGACCCGTTTCCGCCCATGCGGCGACGGGAATCAGTGTGGCGATTGTCAGAACGAATGGAAGACGGCGAATGTTCTTTGTCATGGCATTGCACCCGATACAACCGGCATGATTTCTGAACCTCGCGGCTCATCATGGACAAGCCAGCGATTCCAAACAAAACCGATCAGGATCGTTCATGTCACCATAGTTGAACCGGCGAAGAAACTTGAAGCACGCGATCCCGCCAAAGCCGAGCGGAACTTGGGATACCGCGACGGCCGCGATTGACTGATCGAACCCAAGTTCCGGAATGCGAACATCGACGAAATACACCGGAAACGATCCGACATAGGCGCCGCCGAGCCGAACCGTATCGGCGGGCACTCCGCCACAGTGAAGGCAGTCGTCCTCGTCCAAAATCAAGTCAAACACAGAGTCGCGGGTGCCAGCCCCCGTGTCCGCGACCAAATCACGCACCAGGGACTGACCGTCGGTCAACGTCAACACCACCTGAACCACGGGACGCCCGTTGCGGAGTGGCCACTGCAGCATTGCCATCAGAGCACACCCCAGATTTCCTGCACGGTTTCATAGTCGGCACTGCACTCGATGCAGCAGCACTTCTTCGGGTCGGGCTCGACTTCCTTAAGCCGCCGCAACACTTCGCGGCTGGTGTCCGCCACGACAACCACGCAGCCGTTGGCGATTCCGACAAACTTGCCGGCATAAGGAGACGTGGGGTCCTGTCGCGCCTCCCGGTTGATACTCCGAGCCAGATCGAGGTTTACCGACGACTGCAAGTTGGCACCGGCCATTGCTAATCCTCCGGGCTTCGAATTCACTCGTTCGCTGCTCGACGTTGAATTCTAGCCTCAACTCGCCCCCGTGACCATCATCCGCGCACCTTGGCGCCGTCAGTTCGTGCCCGCCCTCGCTCCGCGTTCTGCGTCGATTCGCAGCAAGCCGTAGCCGCTGAGCTGTCGCACCGATTGGCCGTCTTCGACGACGGTCAGGTCCAGGGTTATGCCCTGATAGTTTCCGACGAGAGAATCTTCCGTGGCTCGCAGAGTGAAACTGACTTCCTTGTCGTCCGATGTGATCTCGCGGATCGGTTCGACGAGTTGCACGCCGCGTGGCAGCCGGGCCAGCGTGGCCTTGGCTTTGCCGTCGAACGGTTTCAGGTGATTGAGCCGGACGACGACCTGCGATGTCTTGCCGCGTTCAATCGAGGTGCGGGCGAACCGCGCGTCGATGTGCGGTTCGGCCACGGTCAGCTTGAACGGCTGAGTGGCGACGTAGGTACGGTTCGCGTTGTCGTTGTAGCCCGGCCGATCGCCGCCGCTGACGCAGGTCAGTGTGACCTGGTACGCGCTGGCCGTGGCGTTGCGGGCCGCGCCGATGAGGTATTCGCCTTCGGTCTGGTCAGGGCGGATCGTGATCGGAGTGGACGCGGTGACGCCGTTTGGCCGCCATTCCATGCTCACGGTCACAGGTCCGTCGTAGCCTTCCGCGCGGCGGACCGCAAACTTGATCGCCATCTCGCCATTTTGCACGAGGGCCGATTTCGGCTCATCCACCTCGATTGTGAACGGGGACGGATCGGTCACGGCGACCGCGAGCTTGTCCACGACCGTGTGCAGGTAATAGTCGTTGTTGCCGTAGGCGTTCATGGCGACGATCTGGCGGAAGCCGCTGGCGAGTGGCGGTTTGTCGGTGTCGGGTGTTTCCTTCGCTTGCGCGTCAGGCTTCAATGCGGCCGGCCGGGCGACGATCTCGACGAGGCGGCCTTGCAGCTTCGCGTCCGAGGCGGCCTCGAAGACGACCGGCACGCGCGGCATCGCGGCCGTCACGCGCGGGGCACGCATCGTGACGCCGTCCGGAAGGCCGATGGCGACCAACTCTAACTCGCCGTTGAACGCCCGATTGGTGTTGAAGACGGAGATCGACGTGTTGTATCGGTTGCCCGCGGGAACGTTAATCGTCTGACGGGCCTGCGGCGTGAACTGATTTTCCGGTTCGAGCGGCACGTAGGTGAAGACGGCGTCGGTCTCGGGCTGAAACTCCACGCGATACACGAAATCGGCCCCGCCGCGGCCGCGGTCGTCTTCGACACTGAGCACGTATTCGCCGTCGGCGGGTACGGTGAATTCGATCACCGGGTCGAGGGTATCGCGGTTCAGGCCGCCGGCGGGCGGCAGTCCGAGTTGATTTGGCCGCGAGTCGGTCGCCCGTAGCGGCGCCGCGCCCGGTTTGCCGCCGAGCGGTCGGATGGTGATCGTCGGGTCGAGCGGCGATCCGAAGGCGTTGGCGAGAGCATACACTTTGAATCGGTCGTCCTTCTTCGCCTGGAATCGGAAGCAGTCCACGTCGCCGGGATTTTCGATGATTCCGTTGAACGCGACCGGCAGTTCCGAAATCGCGCCGGACGCGACGACCTCGGGAGTGGCGTTGGGCTCGGCTTCGAGCACGTTGGCGAATGACGAGACGCGCAGTTTGTTCGGTGTCGGCGCCGACACACCGCCGTCCACCGCGACGAACGCGAAATCGCCGGGCTGGTCTGATGGCAGCTTGACGGTCTGCGTCCATTCGCCGCGCGGGTCGCCGAGCACGCGGACGGACAATTCTTGCCCAATCTGGCCGCCCGCCGGGAACAGCGCGGTCGGCCGTGAAAACGTGCCGACGTGCAGCCGATAGATTTCGTTCGCCGCGTTGTAAATGCTGTGGCGGACCGCGATGAAGTACGGCCCGTCGCGATCGGCGACGAGCGACGCGATCGGGTCTTGCACGAACAGCGCCGAATCGTCCGCGGCGACAAGTTGCTTGCCGTCGGCGTCGAGAATCGCCAGGTGCAAATCGGGCACTCCGCGTTCGATGCCGAGCCGAGCCGCCTCGATTTCCGCCGACACCCGCTGACCGCTTGAAACCTCGACGCGATACAGATCGACATCGATCGGATCGTTCATGCGGCCGAGTACCGTCGTGTTGGCTTCGACGGGCTTCGCCGTCTCGCGTTGGTTGTTCCGCTTCTGCGGTTGCTCGTCTTCTTCAACGATCGGGAACGGTCCGACGAAGAACCGCTGGTAGTCGCTCACGCCGTGCGCCGTCCGCAGCCGCATCCCGTGCGCCCCGAGCGGGCAATCGTCGGTCACATTCAGCCGCACACGGACTCGCGTGCCCGGCTCGACTCGCTCCTTGCGGCCGTTGATTTCAATCTCGCCTTCCAAGAACTCGATCGATTCGACCGTGATCCCCGGCCCGTACAGCATCACTTCCTCAGGCTTGTCGAGGTATCGGCCGGTAAACTGCACATCGACCGTCGTCCCCAGCTGCCCGCCCGGCGGCAAGATGCGGGCCAGCCGCGGCGAACCGGCCTCGGCGACGGTGACGCTGGCGAGAACGATTAACAGCGCGGCGAAACGGTGTGTGTGTAGCATGGCGTTGTCTCACTAGAGTTATGTGGCGGAATTTTCCGGCGGAAGCTGAAACCGCCCGGCCACAATCCCTGGCACGGTGATGTCCTCATCGAGTTCTTCCCATCGCAAGGCGTAACCATCCAACTCGACGGTTACCTTTTGCAACTGCTCATCCGACGCCGCCCTGAGGCGTTTGAAACGGTCGGCCGGAAATCCCACGATACGTCCGTCGGTCAGTTCCAGAAACACCATGCGATGGTCGACCCAAACGCGAAACGCGGCAGGTTCGGTTGCCAAAGCAGAATCAACGGTTGTGGTATTCATGATACTTTTCGATCAGGAATTGTTGGTGTTCAAAGACTAGCCGTTCGATCTCACGGAGCTCGTGAACCGCGATACCGCGATTACGTGCAAGACTTACCGGCTCAAGCCAGAACTTGCATTCTCCATCGGGCGACCGAACATGAATGTGGGCTGGCTCGTTAGATTCATCCGAGTAAAAGTGAAAACGGTAGGAACGTATCCGTAAGACTGTTGGCATACGACCTACCCAATCAATTCCTTCACCACCTCGCCGCCGTCGATGATCTCGACTGGGCGGGCGCCGGGGGTCATGAGTTCTTTGTCGGCGTTGATGCCGATCTGGTGGTAGACGGTCGTGAGCACGTCTTCGATGCGGACCGGATTCTCCTCCGGTTCGCTGGCCGTGCTGTTGGACGAGCCGTAGACCAGACCGCGTTTGAAGCCGCCGCCGGCCAGCGCGGCCGAGTAGACGCGCGGGTAATGATCACGGCCGGCCGTCGCGTTGACCTTCGGGGTGCGGCCGAATTCGCTGGTTACCAAGACGAGCGTCGAGTCGAGCATGCCGCGGTCGTAGAGATCGGTGACGAGGCCGGCCAGGGCCTGATCGAGCACCGGGGCCTGACGACGCATCGCGTTTTCGATGCCCGCGTGATGGTCCCAGCCGCCGTAGCTCACGGTGACGAACCGCACGCCCGCCTCGATCAGCCGCCGGGCGAGCAGGAACCGCATGCCGGCTTCGCTCGCGCCGTACTTGTCTTTGGTCTCTTGCGATTCCTTGTTGATGTCGAATGCTTCGCGCGCGGCCGGTGAACTGATCATCGCGTAGGCCCGTTGGTAGAACTCGTCCATTGCCCCGAGCGCCTCGGCCTTCTTCGCGAGCGTGCGGAAGTGATCGTCCACGGCGTTGCGGATGCGTTGCCGATTTGTGAAACGATGATCGTCCACGCCGGACGGCAGCATCAGGTCGCGCACCTGGTAGCCCTGCCGGCCGGGATCGCTGCCGATGCCGAACGGGCCGAACTGCGAGCCGAGGTAGCCGGTCCCCGCGTATTCGTTGGCGTTCGGGATCGCGACGTATGGCGGCATGTTTTTCTTTGAGCCGAGTTCGTGCGACACGACCGCGCCCAAGCTGGGGTGTTCGATCGCCGGGCTCTTGCGGTAGCCGGTGAACATCGCGTAGGTCGCGCGGCCGTGATCGGCGTCCTTGCCGGCGATCGAACGGATGACGGTCAACTGCTCCGCGATCTTGGCGAGGCGGCTGAAGTTCTCATTAAAGACAACGCCGCGCAGGGCCGTCTTCGCCACACCGAACGGCCCGCGGTATTCCAGCGGCGCCTCGGGCTTCGGATCCCAAGATTCCTGATGAGCCATGCCGCCGGGCAGGACGACCTGAATCACGCCCTTCGCGACACCCTCCTTGCTCTCATAGTGTTTTTGGTCCGCGCGTGCCTCAGTCATTCGCAGAAAGTCGCCGAGCGTCAGGCCGAGCGACCCGACGACGCCGACGCGGAGAAAATCTCGCCGACCGGGTTTGCGAAAGTGGGCCGGATCATCTTGCCACGTGACGATGTCTTTTGCCTTCGCGGTCATGAGTCGATCCTTTCTGCGGTCGGTTCGATTGAATATCTCTCGAATCCGGATCTTGGTCTTCGAGGCTCCATCAGTGCGAAACTCAAGCAGCCACGTGAGGGAGGAAACATTCGGCCAAGTGGTAGGCAGTGTGGCTGCGTCTAGCTGGTCCATAGGCTAGCGGGATTGATCCCAATTCGTCAAGATCGCAATTTCCTTATGTGTTCCGGCTCTTCAGCAACTCACTGAGTAAATTGCACCGGTTCCTTCGAGGGCTGAAACCAAATTTGGTCCATGACTCGGGCCACATCGAACATCAGACACACGTGTTCTCGGCATCTTGCCTGGCAATCGTCAGTCGAAGATACTGTGGACCTCAAACTCACCCCGCAAGGAACTTGGACCATGCAAATCCGGAGCACAGCAATACAAACCACGTTTTGGCTTCTTGCGACGATCGTAGCAATCGAAACGGCAGTTTCCGGCCAGGACAATGGCTTCGATCCGGCCGAGGCCATGGGGCGATTCCAACTGGCGGATGGCCTTCGCATTGAACTCGTCGCGTCCGAGCCGGAGGTTATCGATCCCGTGGCGATCGCGTGGGATGGGTTCGGCCGCATGTTTGTCATCGAGATGCGCGATTACCCGAATGGTCCTGGCGAGGGCAAGCCGTTTTTGAGCCGAGTTAAACTGCTCGAGGACAAGGACGGCGACGGTCGGTACGAAACGGCCCACCTGTTCGCCGAGGAGCTACCATTCGCGAATGGAGTACTTCCTTGGCAGGGCGGCGTGATCGTCACCGCGGCGCCGGACATTTGGTTTCTCAGGGATACCGACGGTGATCACAAGGCCGATGTGAAGGAGAGGCTGTTCACCGGCTTCAAAGAGGGCAACCCGCAGCTTCGCGTAAATCATCCGACGCTTGGAATCGACAATTGGATCTACGTGGCAAACGGCTTATCGGGCGGCGAAGTGCGGCGGGCCGACGCGGAGGACTCGGCAAAGATCCCGATTCCGCAAATGGACTTTCGGTTCCGCCCCGACCGCAGCGAGTTCGAGGCCACGGCGGGCAACACGCAGTTCGGGCTCGCGTTTGACGACTTTGGAAATCGCTTCATGTGTTCCAATCGCCAGCACATTGGTCACGTGGTTTTCCCCGATCGGTATCTGAAGCGTAACCCGTACTTGGGAGTGGCCAAAACAGTGATTGATGTCCCAGATCACGGGGCTGCCGCCCGAATCTTTCCGCTTGCGATGACTCGCACGACCGCCGTCGAGCACGCAGGGACGTTTACCGCCGCATGCGGCTTGGTGATTTATCGCGGCACCGCGCTCCCCGAGGAATACCGCGGCAACAGCTTCGTGTGCGATCCGACCGGCTATCTCGTTCATCGCGACCTACTCGTTCCCGCCGGTCCGACGTTTGTCGCCATGCGTGCTCCCGAAGAGTCTCGTCGTGAATTCATCGCTTCGACCGACGAGTGGTTTCGGCCAGTAAACCTTGCGAATGGTCCGGACGGCGCGCTGTACGTTGTGGACATGTACCGCGCGAACATCGAACACCCGCAGTATATGCCCAAGGGACTCGCTGAGACGCTGGACTTGAGAAAAGGCGATGACAAGGGAAGGATTTATCGAGTAGTGCGTGCTGACAGTAGGGGATATCAACGGACTCTGCTTTGGCCCAGCGCGATGACCATGCGTCAATTGGTCGATTCTCTCAAGCATCCGGACTCGTGGTGGCGCGAAACGGCCCAACGGCTTCTCGTTGAACGGCAGGACAAAGAGGCAAATCCAGAACTTGCAAAACTGCTGACTTCAAGCCCTCCCGTTTCCCAATTGCACGCTTTATGGACTCTTGAAGAATTGAGTGGACTGACCGTTGCCATGCTGACCGCAGCCATGAAGCACCCTAGTCCTCGAGTTCGCGAGCACGCGATTCGTCTCGCCGAGTCGCAATTCCGGCACGGAAGTCCGGCATTTCCTACTCGTGATCTGACTTACGACCCCGATCCTCGAGTCCGGTTTCAGTTTGCACTTTCGTTAGGCGAGTGGAAGGACGGCGAGAACACGCAGGGTCAGACGCTGGCCAGAATTCTGGATCAAGACGTCGATGATGCCTGGATCCAACTTGCCGTGTTGAGTTCTGTGTCCAATTGGTCCGACGAGCTGTGGAGGTACTTGGGCCACACGTTCTTGGATGAACCGACCGCGGCAAAGGCGAACTTTGTGACCAGATTTGCGTCCACCATTGCGTCGCGCCAGAATGCGAATGAGCTTCATGAGTTCTTTGTGACCTTCGCCAGACGGCAAGAACCGAAGGACCGATGGTGGCAACTGGCGGCAATGACCGGATTGGCTGACGGGTTTCGATCCAGTGGAAAAAAGCTCCAGGATGTTGCGGTTTCCGTTTTGGACGGCAGTAATTCGGCTGCCGAGCGGATTCAGATTCTGATGGCAGAGTCGATGGCAGTCGCTGTGAACAAGAAACTTGCGGTCACCGAACGAATTGGGGCAATCAAATTGGTTCCAAACTCTCCTTTTGCCAAAGCGGCCGAAGTACTTCGTGAACTCTTGGAAGTCACGCAGCCTCTGGAAGTGCAGGTCGCCTCTGTTCGTGCGATCGCAAGTGTGAATGATCCGGGTGTCGTTCCGCTCCTTCTCGAAGGTTGGACCAGCCATAGCCCACCGGTTCGACGCGAGGTGCTGGAGGCCATGTTCGGGCGTCGGGAGCGAATTGGGCAACTGCTCGACGCGATTGAAACGGGCACGGTCAAGGCTGCGGAACTTGAGACACAGCGGCAACACCAATTGCTAAATCACTCAGTCAAGGAAATCAAGGAGCGGGCGACAAAGCTGTTTGAGAACGAAGGCACTCCGAATCGCAAGGAGGTAATCGAATCGTACCGCACGATCCTCACGAAAACCGGCGACGAATCGCGCGGGCGGGAAGTGTTCAAAAAGAATTGTGCGACATGTCACCAGATCCAAGGGGAGGGTTTTCGCGTCGGACCGGAACTGACTGGCTTGCGAACACGCAACAAGGAGGCATTGCTCATGGACATCCTGGACCCGAATCGGGCGATGGAGCCGAACTATGCCAGCTACCTGATCGCCACAAAGGACGGCCGGGTGTTCAGCGGGCTCATCGCGGCGGAGTCTGCGACCTCGATCACGCTGCGACGGCCGGAGGGAGTGGAGGACACATTACTTCGGCAAGACATCGAGGTGATTCGGGCAGCCGGCCAATCGCTGATGCCGGAGGGGCTTGAGCGACAGGTGGGTCAGGCCGAGATGGTTGACTTAATTGAGTTCTTGAAATCTGTGCCGTAACCTGTTGGAAAGTAAGTCAGTTGCGAACAAGGAGCCTCCGAGCAGATTCTGGGAGAACGCAACTCGGCACTCCTTAGATAACTCGAATCTTGGAAGGCCACTAAATAATTGCCACGCCTCGCGCATCTTAATCACATGACGCCAAGGGCAACCTGCGGCGGGGGCTGGAATGACTCCTGCGGATGAAAGCCGGATTGACCCCGCTCTTGTTGCGGAGTTGTACCGAAAACATCAGGCCGAATTGCGTTCGTTTTTGATCGGTGTGCTCCGGGATTCGCACTTGGCCAACGACGCATTGCAGGCCACTTTTACCAAGGCGCTAGAGGTCGGGCATACGGCGATGAAAGTATCACTGAAAGGTTGGCTGTTCCGAGTGGCCTTAAACGAAGCCTTGGCGATTCGCCGTCGCCAGCAACTGCGCGACCGGACGATCGACCGAGTGGCTTGGTCGCAACCAGGAACCCTTGAATCGCCAGCCGACTTGGTCGTCCGAAGTGAGACGATCAACGTGGTCCGCGACGCGCTCGATTCGTTGCCGCTGGAGCAGCGACAAGTCGTTTGCATGCGAATCTACGATGAAAAGACGTTTCAAGCCATTGCCAACCAATTGGGGCTGCCGCTCGGAACAGTGCTCAGTCGCATGCAACTTGCCATCAAAAAATTACGGGAACGGCTGGAAGGGGGCGAACAACTATGAACAACGTATCCCAAGAATTCGACGATTTGGATTGGCAGGCATTTCGTTACATTGCGAACGAAATGACCGAGGCGGAGCGGGCCGCATTCGAGGAGCGGCTGGGGCAAGATCAGCGAGCGTGCGAAGTTGTTGCCCGAATGGTGGAACTTGCAAATGGAGTAGTCTGCACCGCCGCCGTGGTTGCGATTTCCGCCGCACCCGATTCGGCTTCACGAGTTTCGCGGGAAGTCATCGCGCCGCATATTTCTCCACGGTTGAACACTTGGTCGCGGCCCCGGTGGCAGCGAGCGGCCGCTTGGGTTACTGCGGTTGCGGCCAGTCTTGTGGCCGCCATTTTGCTTTATCAACCGTTCAATTCATCAACAGACCCATCGACCCTGGCCCAGCTTTGGGCAAGAGTGCGATCCGGGTCGGAAACGCTTTCGCCTCCTGACACCGAGCTGCTGGCTGGCTTCGATGATGCATTCATGGCCACGGAAGATGAAACCGAGCTGTCCGTGCCGGCCTGGGTGATCGAGGCCGTGGGTAGCGGATCGGAATCCGACCAGCGGGAGGATAGTTGAGCCATGTCCAAATCTCACTGCCTTAAGCTTATTTCAGTTTTTGCTTTGACCGTATCCGTCGCGTCCGGTTACGATGGCGACAAGTCAGCTTCGAACAAGCCGGCTAAACCAACCAAAGATTCGCCGAAGTCGCCAATAACCGCCGAAATGGAGGCGGAAACCGTTCAGTTTGTGCGGCAGCACCACGAAAAGCTCGTGGAGCTGTTGACCCAACTTAAGACCAACGACCCCACCCATTACGAGCAAGCCGTCCGAGAACTATCGCGGGCCGCCACGACATTGGCCGAAACCGAGAAACGTGACCCGAAGAAATACGTTCTTGATTTGAGGGCCTGGCAAGTGAACTCGCAGATCCAAGTACTCGCTGCCCGATTGGCCATGTCGCCAACGCCGGAATTGAAGGAAGAATTGAGGGCCAGGTTGATCGAGCAGATCGACATTCGGATCGAGCAGCAGAAGCTGGACCGTGAGCGGACCGAGGCAAGGCTCAAGAAACTTGATGAGTCGATCACCAAGCTCGAAGGGTCGCGTGAGCAGGAGGCCGTGAGGGCATTTGAAAAGCTTTCGCGGTCGACCCCAAAGCCTGGCTCCAAGAAACAAAAAGAAACAAAGGCAGCCAAAACGAATTCCAAAGAGGCTGCCGTTCCCAAAACCGGTGGCACTCCGAAATAGCTACCACCCGACGCCCGATGAATTCGCAAAGCACGAGGCGATAACCGAACAACACGACGCAAGAACTTGACGAGGAAACAAGCATGCAACGACTCACGTTCGCAACACTGGCAACGCTGCTCGTCTGTTCCCCCACGCTGGCCGGGGATTTCATGAAGTCGGCAGACCAGCGGTTCTCGGCCGCTAACGTCGATGAAGTGCCGAGCTTCCAGCGGCACGTTTTGCCGCTCATGGGCCGGCTCGGGTGCAACGGCCGCGCCTGTCACGGTTCCTTTCAAGGCCAGGGCGGATTCCGGCTTTCGCTTTTTGGCTACGACTTCACGACCGACCATGATGCCCTAACCAAAGGGGACAACCCCCGGGTGGACTTGGAAGTCGCCGCCGACAGTCTGATGCTACAGAAGCCGACGCTTGGAACAGAGCATAAGGGCGGCAAGCGAATGGAGGTGGATAGCTGGCAATACCGCGTCTTTGAGAAATGGGTCGCGTCGGGTGCGAAAGGCGCTGGCGACAACGACGCGCACTTCGTGAAACTCGAAGTCACTCCCACTGAAATCGTTTTCAAAAAAACTGGTGAAACAACCCAAATCAAGGTTTTCGCTCATTGGTCAGACGGCACGGTCGAAGACGTTACTCCGCTTTGCCGTTTCCGCACCAACGACGAGTCAATCGCCGAGATTGACCTCGATGGCCGCGTGAAGTCGCTCGGAAAGGGCGACACGGCCGTGGTGGCCTTCTACGACAACGGCGTAGTTCCAACACAAGTCATGCTGCCGGTCTCGGACAAGGTCGGCAAAAAGTATCCAAAGGTTTCGACGCCTACCAAGATCGACGAGTTGGTCGTGGAAAAGCTTCGCAAGCTCGGAATCGTGCCATCGGATCTTGCGGAGGACAGCGAGTTCCTCCGCCGCGTTTCACTGGACATTTGCGGCTCGCTGCCGACTCCCGACGAAATCGCTTCGTTCCTCGAAGACAAGTCGCCCGATAAGCGGACGAAAAAGGTCAATGAGCTGCTGGAGCGTCCGACCTACACGGCCTGGTGGACGACGCTGCTCTGCGACATTACCGGTAACAATCCGCAGCAGATTCAGCTTCGCGCCATCGGCAACAATCTCGGCGGTGCGGTGGGAACCCAATGGTGGAATTGGATTTACAAGCGAGTGGAGAGCAACACGCCGTACAGCGAGCTGGTTCGCGGCATCGTGCTCGCCGTTAGCCGAAAGCCGGATCAGGACTACGACAGCTACGCCGCCGACATGGGGGCGTATTTCCATCCGTCGAACAATTCTCGAAAGGATTACGCCGAGCACGATTACATGCCGTACTTTTGGATTCGCCGCACGCTCGTGAACAAGCCCGAGGAAATGGCCCTCGCGTTTAGCCACACGTTTCTGGGTGTCCGGCTGCAATGTTCCCAATGCCACAAACATCCTTTCGATCAGTGGACGCAGCAGGACTTCAAGCAGTTCTCCGCATTTTTTGACCGCGTCAAGTACCAGCGAAACCCGGAAGCGGCCAAGCGCATGGCCGAACTGGAAACCGAGGCCGGCCTGAAGGATTTGAAGAACAACAACGAGCGGCAGCGGAGGGCCCAGGAGCTATTGAATGAGGGCAAGCTGCTGCCGTGGGAAGAAGTATTTGTGACCCGCGGCAACAACAACGGCGGTGGCAAGGGCCAAGCGAATCGCAAGCAAGGGCCCGCCGGACGAACCATTACCCCGAAGCTGTTGGGTGGCGATGAAGTCGTCGAGCAATTCAGCGATCCGCGACAAGCCGTTTTGGAATGGATGCTCGATAAGGACAACCCCTATTTTGCAAAGTCGATCGTGAATCGAATCTGGGCCCAATACTTCGGTGTTGGAATCATTCACGAACCCGACGACATGAACCTGGCGAACCCCCCGTCCAACCCAGCCCTGCTCGATTACCTGGCCAATGCGTTCGTTGAACACGGCTACGACCTCAAGCGGCTACATCGCGAGATTACGAATAGCCGCACGTATCAACTGACCTGGCGGCCGAACGAGACGAACAAGTTCGACACTCGCAATTTCAGTCACGCGGCCGTTCGCCGGTTGCCGGCCGAGGTGGCTTACGATTCGATCATGCTCGCCAGTGCCGGTTCGGATCGTCTCAAGGAGCTTCACGAAAATCCCGCCGGCCGAGCGATCACCGATCTTCGCGCGGGCCGCAACAACCGCGGAAACAACAACGTGCCGCGGGCTCTGAAAATTTTCGGCCAACCTGATCGGCTGTCTTCGTGCGATTGCGAGCGGTCCACCGAGCCGAGCCTTTCGCAGTCGCTCTATCTTATGAATGATGACGACCTGTTCCGGGTTGTTGATGCCCCGAACGGCCGGCTGCAGGAACTGAGTCGACAACTAACCGCCACGGCCAAAGTCGATCGGCAAAAGGACAACGAAGGTGATGATTCAAAGGGCAAGCAGCGAACACGCGGCGATTTGTCGCAGCGAATCAAGAACCAGGAAGAACGCCTCAAGCAACTGAAGAAGGACGGCAAGGATGAAGAGGCCGCAAACCTGGAACGAACACTCTCGCTCGTTCGCGAGGAACTGAAGGGCCTCAAAGGCTCCGATGACTCGGCGAAGTCTGAAGGAACCGCCGATGCGGAAAAGGCGGCTGGCAAGACATCCGCTTCCCTCAACACGGACGAACTCGTTCGCGAGATGTACCTGCGCACGCTCAGCCGCCATCCGACCGACGCGGAAATGGCGCGTTCCCGCGAATACGTTTCGGCGGCCAAGGACCAAGTTGCCGGCGTCCGCGACGTGCTCTGGGCCCTGCTAAACACCAAGGAATTCATAGTCAACCACTGATTTTGGAGTGCGGTGACTTGTCACCGCTTTCACTCCCGGCGACTTGTCGCCGGGATAACCGTGAAAAGTGAACTTCAGAGGAGCTACTGCAGCGCCAGCGACAAGTCGCTGGGGACCAAAGCGGCGACAGTCGCCGCACTACAAAAGACAGGAGAACCACGCGATGGCAACGTATCGGACTTGCGACGGAATGGTGCGGAGGGATTTTGTGAAGGTTGGCGCACTTGCCGGCCTCGGACTGTCACTGCCGGAATACCTACGCCGGGCGGCCGCCGGTGAGATCAAGGATGCCAAGGGTAAATCCGCGATCTTCATCAACCTGGGCGGTGGTCCAACTCACATGGACACCTTTGACTTGAAGCCGGACGCGCCGGAAGAATTCCGCGGCGAGTTCAAGCCGATCAAGACGAATGTGGACGGTGTCATGATTTGCGAGCACCTGCCGAAGCTGGCCGAAGTGGCTGACAAGTTCGCGATCTTGCGTGGCGTGTCGCACACGCTCGCGGCACACGAGCTTGGTACCAAGTACATGATCACCGGCAATCGACCGCTGCCCTCGATTTCCTTCCCGGGCTACGGCTCGGTCGTGAGCAAAGAGAAACCCGGCCCCAACGACTTGCCGCCGTTCGTCGCCATTCCGCAAACGCCTCAGTCGCCCGGCTATCTCGGCGTGCAGTATGCCCCGTTTCAAGTGGGCGCCATGCCGGAACCAGGCAAGCCATTCACGGTGAAGGGCATTTCTCTAGCGAACGGCGTAACGGTGGCCGATGTGGAACGCCGCACCCAGCTCGCCCGCGACCTCGATACGGTCTTCGGCGAATTTGAATCGAAGAACGACCTCCTGAGCGGGCTGGACAAGTTCTCCGAGCAAGCGTTCGATCTGCTACGCTCGCCTCGTGCCCGTGAAGCATTTGACATAACCAGAGAGTCCGCAGCCGTCGCCGATCTGTTCGGTTCGTCGGGATTCGGCCGTAGCTGCCTTTTGGCCACGCGGCTGGTTGAAGCCGGTGTGCGCTTTGTAACGGTAACGCTCGGCGGTTGGGACACTCACGCCGACAACTTCAAACGACTGAAAGACAACCTGCTACCGCAATTGGACGGTGGCCTGGCCGGACTGTTCCGCACGCTCGATCAGCGAGGCCTGCTCGAATCGACTTCGGTGTTCGTCACCGGCGAATTCGGGCGCACTCCGAAAGTCAATCAGCGGGGCGGCCGCGATCACTGGGCCCGTGCCATGTTCTGCCTCTTGGGTGGCGGCGGCATGAAGGGCGGCCAGGTAATCGGTGAATCGAACGACAAGGGCCAAGAACCGCTGTCCCGAGCGATCACGCCCGACGAAGTGGCCGCATCATTCTACCACTCGCTCGGAATTGACCACACCAAGGAATACCACACGAACATCGGCCGACCTGTGATGATTGTTCGCGATGGCAAACTAATTCCAGAGCTGTTCAGCTAATCAGCCTGGTACGAAGGGTAGTTGAGAATTCGAGTTGACGAACCGCCGCGCCGAAGTCTTCAGGAATTCCTGAACACTTCGGCCATAGCATCAGAATTCGGAAACCTGATGTGCCCACCGCGGCATGACGGCTTGGGCCCGGCTGAAACAGGCCGTATGAGTTCGAGGGGAGAGGAGAATAAGGGGGTAAAAAAGACTGCCATGTCGGAATTGGGCGAAGCGGTAATGCGCGTACTTTCTACGGGCCGTTCGGGGAACGGTTTTTTTGACCAAGCGTCAGGTTGCTTCGACGGACGGCACGGGCCACCTCTTTCGTTTGTGTGATCACCGTCTCGCCATACTGGTACATCAGGGGAGTGACCCCACGCTGCCTTATCAGACGTTGAGTGATCCGAAAGAGCGCCACTCT
>Ga0247727_10007250_pt1 | contig 21261 bp, 22 predicted proteins | sample WisWelCaveWW1625_FD_202498 | JGI IMG/M metagenome (GOLD analysis project Ga0247727, IMG submission 202498) | Biofilm microbial communities from Wishing Well Cave, Virginia, United States - WW16-25 | ecosystem: Environmental > Aquatic > Deep subsurface > Groundwater > Cave microbial mat | place... | reverse complement strand
TATCTCTCCGACAGACTGCTAGGCGTTTGTAAGAGTATAATCTTTTTTTTCTTGATTCGCATAGATTCGCGTGTTGATTCGTGAGGATTCGCGTTTTCTGTCCCCTGACTCGTATGCGCTCCAAATTTTGTGGCTCGCGAGGTTGCGGCAAATCGCGATTTGCGTATAATTCTCGCCGTCGGATATCGGCGCAAGTGACGCGCGGCGATGTCCGTTTTTATTATTCATTTCGCATCACCCTCGCACAAGGAAGTTTCACATGGACAAGCCCGTCTTTCTCACGCCCGAAGGGCGCGAAAAAATTAGACAAGAACTCGAATTTCTGATTACGGTAAAACGCCCCGAAGTTGCCGAAGCGATTCACTCTGCCAAAGAGGAAGGCGATATTTCGGAAAATTCTGCCTACGATGCCGCCAAAGAGCAGCAAGGTTTCGTCGAAGGCAAGATCATGCAGCTCGAGCAAATGCTCAAGAACGCAGAGATCATTAAAGAGCAAGTGACCACCGGCATTGTGCATCTCGGCTCGCACGTCAAGGTGGTTGAAAAAGGCACCAAGGACGAAGAAGCATATCAGATCGTCGGTTCCGCTGAAGCTGATCCAAACAAGGGGCGCATCTCGAACGAATCGCCAGTCGGACGCGCGCTTATGGGCAAGAAAAAAGGCGACATAATTGCTGTCAAAACGCCCGCCGGGGAACGTTCACTCCGTTTGATGGAAGTGTGGTAATGCGGAGAGGACACGCGGTGCGTGTCCTCTTTTTTTATGCCAACTCAACTCTACGTGGGAGTAACCTGATAAAACTAAAAATTTGAAAATGGAATTTTCAAATTTTTAGTTTTATCAAATCCGTTTATGTCCGACTTTATTTCTACCCTCAACGATCTCGAAAAAGACCGCTACGAAAAAGTCTTGCGTTTGCGCGAACGCGGGGTGAATCCGTATCCATTGCGTTCGACGCGCACACATACCATCGCGGACGCGCGCGCGTTATTTGAAACGGGCGCGGACGTTGGCAGCGTCACGCTCGTGGGACGCATCACCGCGAATCGGTGGACGGGCAAAATTACGTTTGCGGATATTCGCGATGGGACGGGACGCATCCAACTCTTTTTGCGTCAAGACAATTTGGGCGAAGAGACGTACAAACATTTTTTAAAAGATTTCGATCTCGGCGATTTTGTCCAGGTGACAGGCACGCTGTTCACGACAAAAACGGGCGAGCTCACCATCCAAGTCGCGGAAATTGTCATGCTCGCTAAAGCCATCGCGCCGATGCCCGAAAAATTTCATGGACTCCAAGACAAAGAGACGCGCTATCGGCAACGCTATCTCGATTTGATGGTGAATGAGGATGTGCGCGAAGTGTTTCGCGCGCGCCAACGCATCTTGACGGCGATGCGCGCGTATTTGGATCGGCAAGGGTTCATGGAAGTGGAAACGCCCGCGCTGCAACCGTTGTACGGCGGCGCGCTCGCCAAGCCATTCGTCACCTATCACAATGAACTTGAACGCAATTTGTATTTGCGGATCGCGGACGAATTGTATTTGAAGCGTTTGCTCGTCGGCATGTACGAGCGCGTGTACGAAATCTCCAAAGATTTTCGCAACGAAGGCGTGGACGCGACGCATCTGCCCGAATTTACAATGATGGAATGTTATCAGGCGTTCGCGGATTTGTCGGACATGATGAAAGTGGTGGAGGATCTTTTTATGGAATGTGCGTTGGCGGCGCGCGGGACGCTCGAAATCACCTACGGCGATCACGCCGTCAATCTCACGCCCCCCTTTGCGCGCGTAGCGATGCGCGATGCGATTCTCGAAAAAACGGGCGTGGATATTTACGTGGATGATTCGTTCGACACTTTGAACGCGCGCATTGAGGAAAAAAATCTGCGCGTGGAACCGCAAATGAGTTGGGGCAAGCGCGTGGAAAAATTATTCAGCACGTATGTCGAACCGACATTGATCGCGCCGACGTTCATTATTGATTTTCCAACCGACATTTCGCCATTCGCCAAAAAGAAACCGGGCGATCCGCGTGTGACGGAACGTTTTGAAATTTATTGCGCGGGCGCGGAATACGGCAACGCGTTCACGGAATTGAATGATCCCGAAGACCAATGGCAGCGATTCATGGAACAGCAAACGACACACGCGCGCGGCGATGCCGAAGCGCATCCGATGGATGATGATTATGTGCAAGCATTGAAACACGGTTTGCCGCCCACCGGCGGGTTGGGCATGGGGTTGGATCGGTTGACGATGCTGCTGACGAATCAACACTCGATTCGTGATGTGGTGCTGTATCCGCAGTTGAGGAATTGAAACTTGACCAAATTTCTTTTCCGCCTATAATGCCCCTCGTAAGCAACGGCAATATTCTGAAATCGAAAGGCACATGCGCCCGTCCAGAAGATGCAGCGCAAGTGCCTTTTCTTTTTTCTGCGCGACACACACGACGTGTCAAGCGTGTTAAATGTGAAACCCATTTGATAGCAGGATCACCGTTTGCAAAATAATTCATTAAGGAGCCAATCTCATGGCTGAAAAAGTCAACGGTACGGTCAAGTGGTTCAATGCGTCCAAAGGGTTCGGTTTTATCGCCCCCGCCGACGGCACCAAAGACCTCTTTGTTCACTTTTCTGCGATTCAAGAAGTAGGCAATGGCTATCGCAGTTTGAACGAAGGCGACCAAGTCGAATTTAATGTCGAACAAGGTCAAAAAGGTCTGCAAGCCACCAACGTCGTCAAGACGAACTAGTACACTGCCACAATGCAAATGCGTAGTTAGCATTCCCAAATGCGGCGGCAAACGAGTCAGGTAGGATTCCGATTCTACCTGATTTTTTTTCCTGCAATTCATCGAACGGGAGGACACCCATGAGCAAGGGCTTTACGGAAAAAGAAGCGAAAAAACTGATCGGTAAATTGTTTGAAACGCGCGCGCCTTTTTCCGGTGTGCCAATGCGAACCAAGGGTCTCGTCACGGAAGCGATCAACTCCGAAGACCATTGGAATGTGACGATTGAATGGGTCTTGGCGGGCAAACCGGTCAAGGGATGGTACAGCAAACACGAATTGCAAATGTACATGAATCCTGTGCTGCCACCCGTAGAACCGGTTGTGCCATAAATTCATGCGCGCAAGAAAAACATTACGCGGCTTGGGATCGCATTGGATCGCGCGCAAAAATAAGAATTTAGAAAAAAAGACTTGACAGGAACGTTCACGCGCGTATAATCGTTTTTGCACGGTACGGCAGTTGTAAGTGAAGTAGCACTGAGCGCTGTCTGGAAAGGTGGCGACAGTGTTTTTTTATTTTGCCGCCGTCGTGACGTGACACTTTAGAAGGGAGCTCCGCAAAAGTGGCTAAAGAACAAGGCACCGTCAAATGGTTCAACAACAGCAAGGGCTATGGTTTCATCGCCCCTGCGAGTGGCGAAAAAGACCTGTTCGTTCACTTTTCCGCGATTCAAGATTCGAACGGTGGCTATCGTTCGTTGAACGAAGGCGACAAAGTGGAATTTGACGTGGAAGAAGGTCAAAAAGGTTTGCAAGCGACAAACGTTTCGCGCGTGACTTAACGCCCGAAGGTTTGCGTTTGAATTTCACAGATTGCTGCAATCATAAGAGTTTATCCGCAAGGTTGCTCAAAAAGACCAGAGCAAAAAGTGAAGACCAACAGCCGAGAGCAAACGCTCTCGGCTGTTTTTATTTTACGCGCGCAAAAAAATCTGCCGCCTCACCCGCCTCACGCGCCCCTTCAAACACGCGCGCGTCAATCCCCCCCGCCAACGTTTTCAAAAAATTTTGCGCCGCGCTGCGCGTCGGCTGATCCGTTGAGGCGTGCGCGGCGACGAACGCGGCGCGTTCCACCGCGCGCGAAAATTCGCGTTTTGATTCCTCCACGCGCGCCAAACCCATCAGTGCGTCCAACGCGCGCGGCAGCGCGTCAATTGCCAAAGCTAACTGCAACGCTTTCTCAAATTCTTGATGCGCGCGTGCGGCATCTTGGGTTGCGCGCGCCACCTCGCCCAAACTCAAGTGCGTGTACGCTTCCCAGTAGCGCGAGCCGATGCGTTCATACACCGCGAGCGCGTCTCGAAACAAACGCCGCGCCTCGGCATAGCCCGCGCGCTGCATAGCTATGTCGCCCAGATTGCGATATTGCCCCGCGACTTTTTCGGGCTGCCCGATCTCTTGATAGCCCTTGAGCGCGCGGCGATATAATTCTTCCGCGCGTTCCCATTCCCCTGCCTCACGCGCGAGCTCGCCCAGATTCGCCAGCGTCATGTTCACGCCGCGTTGATCGCCTGCCGCTTGAAACAAGGGCTGCGCGCGTTCCAATGCCGCGCGTGAGTCAAGGAAATTGCCCGCGTTGTATTCCACCATGGCGAGATTGACGAGCGCGCCCGCAATGCCTCGTTTTTCGTCAATCTGCGCCGCCGCGTCAATCGCTTGCTGGCAAAATTCGCGCGCCCGCGCCGTTTCCCCGCGCCGCGCCGTCAACACCGCCAGATTGTTGCTCGCGTCCGTCATCAAATAAAAATCGTTCGTTTGTCGCGCAAAAGCAAGACATTCTAAATACTTGAATTCGCCCTCCTTCATATCCCCCGCCTCGAACGTGACGTTGCCAATTTGCAATAAACAAAACACGCTCTCGGAACTGTCATTCGCGTTTTGTGCCTGCGTCAACGCCTCATTCAATTCGCGTCGCGCGTCCTCCAATTTCCCCAAAAAATAAAAGGTCGCGCCGAGCCGCGCTTGCGCCACACGCGAAATTTCGGCGGCGGGAGCGAACAGCGTTTCCGCTTGCTGATACAAACTCTGCGCTTCGTGATAGCGGTACAACACAGGCGCAGCTCGATCCAACATTTCAACATCCAGTTGCGCGATGCTCCACTGCCATGCCACGCGCGCATTGTCATACTCTCCGCGCACCTCTCGGAGCGTTTCGATTTGAGTCGCGCCGATAATCCGCGCCGCGCGCGCCGCCAAAAATTCGCCAAAAAATTTCGCGTGCCGCGTACGGGCTGTGTCCACATCGTTGGCAGCCGACAAATGTTCGCCCGCAAATTCGCGCACGAGCGCGTGCAAATCAAAACGCGTTTCATCCGCGCGATACACCAACGCTTGATCCACCAACGCGGCGAGCGTGACAGAATCGGCGTTGGCGATTTCCCGCGCCGCTTCCGCTTCAAAACCGCCGCGAAAGACCGCGAGTTTTTTTAGCGTGTCACGTTCGCGTTCCTTTAACGCGCGCCACGATTGTTCAAACACCGCGCGCGTGCTGCGATGCCGTGCGGACACATCGCGCAAATCGGAATCGAGCGCGCCGAGCGCGTGTTCCAACTGCGCCGCAATTTGTTCGCACGCCGCGCCGCGCGTCAACCCCGCAGCGAGTTCCAACGCCAACGGCATCCCTTCCACCGCGCGGCAGATGCGCGCGACAGAATTTGCATTTTCGTCGTTCCACGCGAACGCGGGGGAAATGCGCCGCGCGCGTTCGAGAAAGAGCTGCGTTGCATCCAGACCTGACAGGTTTTCGACACGGGCGCGGTGTTCCGACGCAGCTGTTTGGAAACCTGTCAGGTCTTGTCCGCGCGCGCCATCCAGACCTGACAGGTTTTCGACGCGCTCGCTTGGGATGTCGCGGGCAGCTTGGAAACCTGTCAGGTCTTGTCCGCGCGCGTACGCCAACCCTCGCACCTCAAACACGCGTTCCGCTTGCAGCGCGAGGCGGGTGCGGGAGGTGACGAGAATTTTGAGTTCGGGCGCGAGCTGTAAGAGCTGCGCCAACTCCTTTGCCGCGTCCACTACTTGCTCAAAGTTGTCGAGGACGAGCAGCAGTTCTTTGTCTTGGAAAAAATTTCCCAACTGTGTCACCGCGTCGCCCGCGCCGCGAAAGGAAAAATGAAACGCCGCGCCGATGGTGGAAATCACATTCGACGCGGCGTCAACGGCTTCAAGGGACACGAACGCAGTGCCGTGCAAAAAATGTTCGCGCAGCTCTTGCGCGACGGCGAGGGCGAGCCGCGTTTTGCCGATGCCCCCAGGACCAAACACGGTAATCAGGCGCGTAGCTGGCTGTGCGAGAAATTGCGCGAGTTCCGCGCGTTCGACAGCGCGTCCAATGAACGGCGTGGGGGAGTTGGCGGCAGCGCAGCGAGCGGACGCGCGTCGCGGATGCGTTCCAAGAGCGTGGTGGATTCGGGCGACGGGTCAATGTCCAAATCGTCGCGCAAAATTTTTTTCAACTGCTGATACTGCGCGAGCGCGTCTTTGCGTTTGCCCATCCGCGCGAGAAGACGCATTGCTGCTTGATGCGCGTTTTCATTCCACGCGTCGAGCGCGATGAGCTGTTGGAGTGTAGTTAACGCGTCGCGTTCGATGCCCGCGTCCACTTTTTCCTGTGCGACGCGCTGAAACATTTCCGCCGCGCGGGCGCGATATTTTTCGCGGCGTTCCAGAACCCACACTTCAAATTCGGGCGCGTTTTTGATGGAGAGGGTTTGGAGGAAATCGCCTAGGTAGAGCGCGTGGAGGGTGGAGGGTGGAGCGTGGAGCGGCGAACGCGTCACTCCACGCTCCACGCTTCCCGTTCCCCGTTCCAATTCTTCTGCGTCAATCCAAACCGCGTTCGTCCGATCCAACTCGACGGTGGATTTTTCCAAGACGAAATACGCGTCGGCGATGGGTTTGAGGGTCGAGAGAGATTTGCGGAGGGAGGCTTGCGCTTCGGTTTCGGAACCTTCGCCCCAGAGGAGGTTGGCGAGATGTTCGCGGGAATGGGGGCGCGCGGTGACGGCGAGATAGGCGAGGAGGGCGAGGGCTTTGGCGGGCAGGTTGCGGACAGGTTCGCCGTCGAGGGTGACGGTGACGGATCCGAGCGTGGTTAGGCGGAGTTCGTGTGCCATGTTGCGCGCCTGTTATTTGAATTGGTTAGCCATGTCCAATGAATTGCTCCACCAATTTTCGCACTGCCGCGCTCACGTTGGCGTCAATCTTTTTCAAAAGATTGATGTGACGCGGCGCGAGATAAATGTGTTTCGAGATTAGGGGTTCGGAAGATGGCTTGCGCCCCGCGCCATCACGCGCGCCGCCGCGATGTTTGGCAATCGCGCCTTCGGGATCTGTTGTCGCGCCAATGACAACGTGCTTGCGCGTCGCAAAACGATTTGGCATTGTTTTGGAATAGTCCACATCGTAATGCGGACGGAGATCATCAGCGAGTTCCGCCGCGCTCAAACGAGTTGGTTTAGTCGTTTTTTTCTTCATACAAATTGCGCTCTGCGCTGTTTGAATTATACAACTAATTTTCAAAGCGGCAATCTGAAATTTTTCCTAACACGCGCTCACCGCGCAAAAGGTCTGCGATGGTTGCAGGCGCAATCGGCGGATAACGCGTGGGGTGCAGTTCGGGTGGTAAGTGGGCAAGGAGTTGCGCGGGTTGAGCGGTTGGCAATGCGCGCCGAGATAATTTTTTTACGGGCAGCAGCGGTTGTCCCGCTTCGCGATTGATCGCGGTCATGATTTCGCGCAAACGCTTTGCCAGACCAAAGGACCGCGCGCGTTTTCCAAGATAATTCCAATCCAACACCGCGCGTTGTTTCACCAACAGCGCGGCCAATTCGGAAAGACTAATCTATGTCGCCGTGCGCGCCAACAATTCCATCGCCAAGTCTTCGGGCGCGATGACGTTCAAGCCATTTACGCTACGCCGACGTTGATACAGCGCGTCATCCAGCGTTGTTTCGAGCCGCACCAGCCGCGTCGCCGCGCGCATTTGGGTTGAAGATGGAATCTCGGTCAAGACGGTCCAAGAGGGCGGAAACGCCATTTGCCACTGCGACAGGTCTTGCGGGCGGATACGGAGGTCAATCATTTTGCGAATCGGCAGCAGCCATTGTTGATACGCGTAACTCGCGTGCGTACCGACAAGCAAATAGCGCGCTGGCAAAGGTTCAGCCAACGCGCGGAACGCGGCAAGCGCATCTGTCTTTTGACGAACCGTAGGGGCAAGCATAGGGGTAGTGTAGTGAGGATGAAGGGGTGTGTCAAATCATTCTCGATAATGACGACAGCCAGAAATTTTCACAAAATTTTCACAGCGGTCTGGTAGAGTATAGGTGAAAGGAAAATAGCAGACCTGACACAGTACATCACAGATTCCTTTTCGGGACACAGATTTCACAGATTTTCACAGAAATAGAAACCTAAAATCTGTGGCATCGGCGATGACTACATCGCGGGCATCTGTGTCCAAAATTGTGATCTACTGTGTCAGGTCTATACCATGATGCGCCACACACACACCTTTGTTTTGAAAGTTTTGCTCGACAATGATTATACGTCGCATTTGCGCGGGCAAATCAGTGAACCCGCGTCCGCCGACGAATGGCGCGCGAGTTTTACCGATGTGAATGAATTGCTACAACAATTGGTGAAACGGCTTGCAACTGCGCCGGGGGAAATGGAAATCGAGTTGGCGCTGCGGCGCGTCGAGCCGTTGGCACAAGGAGGTGCAAGGCAAATGTGATACAAAACTTTTCCATCATCCGAAATAAACCAAAAGATTCAATAAGGAGAAATGAAAAATGAAAACGAAAATCGCGCGGATCACGTTATTGACCATTTTTGCTGCCGCGTTCCTCGGCGTGTTGGGCAGTGTTGACCAGAAACAGATTGCCCGCGCCAACGCTGCGCCGCTCGCCCAATGTATGGGTCCTTCCAACGGACGCGTCAGCTGTTGGGCGGGAGAGAGCAATGCGAATGATTCCGTCGGCATAAACGATGGTACGACACAAGGCGGCGCAACCTACGCCACAGGGAAAGATGGGGAAGCGTTCAGTTTCAACGGCACGACGGGTCATATCCTCGTCCCCGATTCGAGCAGTCTCGATGTCACAACATAGTTCACCCTGAGTGCATGGGTCAACCCCGCGTCTTTGATGCAAGCGCCGCCGTACCCCGGTAAGGGGGCTATCCTCTCTAAAGTCGGAGGTGGAACCGGCAACAATGGCTACCAATATGGACTGGTCGGAAACAACGCTCAAGTCTTTTGCCAGTTCAACGCGCAGGGCGAGCCCTGGCCCACAAATCAGTTAATCGCGACTGTGACCGGGGGCATTCCGCTAAACACTTGGACACATATCGCTTGTACGTATGACTACGCGAACCTGAAAATCTATGTGAATGGCAGTCAGATTGGCACACTGGCTGTCGGCGCCAAGAGCGTTGTCAATTCCGCATCGAACCTGCGGATCAGCAGTGATGACAATGGCAACGTCTTTTTCGACGGTCTTATTGATGAAGCGCAAATCTGGGACCGCGCGCTAACGGAGGATGAGATATACGACATTATTAATGAAGGGAGTGGCTGCGCGGGCAAACCAAGCAAACCTGTGCTCGTTTCGCCTGCCCATAATGGCAACACGACCAAGACCAAAGTGCCGCTCGATTGGGACGACAAGCCTTGTGCGACGAGCTATAAAGTCGTGGTCAAAGACACGACGACAGGCAGCAAGGTGTTCAAGGAAACTGTGGCGGTCTCTAATACGAAAACGACGACCTTGACGAAAGGCAAAACGTACAAATGGTTTGTGCGAGCGTGCAATAATGCGGGATGCGGAAAAAAATCGAGCAAGTTCAAATTTACGATCAACTAAAAAAAATGTGCCACGCATCTTGCGGATGCGTGGCACATTTTTTTGCTTCACCCCACCGCGTACTCTGTCAGCGGTCTCTTGACGGGCGCGTGAAAACCGAGGACGATAGATTTGCGCGGCACGCCGAGCGCGACAAATTCACGCGCGACGCCGTATTCCGTGCCGTCATGTTGAATCCAAATTTTTCCGTCAATCAGATCAATGTGCAGCACCTGCCCCTCGATGCGCCGCAACCCATCCCAGCCCGCCATGACGAGCGCGTAATGATCTTGAGATTCGTCAAAAACCATTTCGACGCGCACGTCCCCTGTCACGGGCGCGTGAGCATGTTCACGGATGATTTGTTTAATGAACTCGCGATATTGCGCTAGGGTATCCATTTGATTTCGACAACAATTTTCCGTTCCGCTTTCTCCGCCGCAAACAATTTTTCGGCACCAAGGTCTGCATACAAATGACGGATGCCGTACATCAAGGGAAACGGATCGTGTGTGATTGTCCAGCCGTCTTTAACAAGCGCGGCTCTGGCGCTGGCATGATACAAATCGCGGGTTGCCATTTGCAAGCATAATACCACCTACCCCGCATTGCGAAAAATCAGCATGGGAAATTTTCACAAAATTTTCACAGCGGTCTGATACACTGTCCTCAGTTGGAAAATTTCCAACCTACTTTCTCAAGGAGAAAAAAATGAAAACCAAAATTGCACGAATCACACTTCGACCTATCCTGTTCGCAGCAGGGGGCATGATGCTGCTTTTGGCATCCCTCACGCCGCGCGCCTATGCCACGCCACTCGCCACCATCACCGTCACAAACAATCTGGACGAAACGACAGGCGGTAACGGGTGCAGCTTGCGCGAAGCGATCACCAATTCAAACAACAATGCCGCGACGCACAGCGATTGCGCGGCGGGCAGCAGCGCGGACATGATCCATTTCAGCATTGGCGGCGGCGGCACGCAGACGATCATGCCAAGCAGCGCGTTGCCCACCATCACCGATCCAGTGACGATTGACGGGACGACACAGCCAAGTTGCAGCGTACCGTGTATTGTCTTGAATGGCAGCAGCGCGGGAGGCAGCGCCGACGGTTTGTATATTACGGCGGGCAGCAGCACCGTCAAAGGTCTCGTCATTAACAGTTTTGGGGAACGGGGCATTACGATCGAGACAGGGGGCAGTAACATCATCATTGGCAATTATATCGGCACGGATGCAACAGGTACGGTTGCCATGGGGAACGGAAATGATGGTGTGGGTATCCTTTACTCGTCCAATAATCGCATTGGCGGCACCACCGCGAGCGAACGCAATATCATCTCGAACTGCGGGGGTTGTTATGGGGGTGTGAACATTCTCTTTAGCGCCTCGACAGGCAATCTCGTGCAGGGCAACTATATCGGCACAGATGTGACGGGAAAAGTGGCGATGGGCAACAATGCGGGCGTGATCATTGCCGATGATGCAGTGAACAACACGGTGGGCGGCACAGCGCCCGGCGCGGGCAATCTCATCCGCTTTAACGCGACAGGCGTGGTGATCGGCTATGGCACAAGCGCGATTTCAGACCTTGAAGCAGGGAACCGAATCCAACGCAATCGCATTTTCTCCAACACCGATCAGGGTATCGGTCTCGGCTGGGACGAGCTGGTCACACCCAATGACGCGCTGGATGCCGACACGGGTCCGAACAAATTGCAAAACTTTCCCGTGATCACAAAAGCGGACAGCGTGACGAAAAAACTCAAAGGCACGTTACACTCGACACCCAACACCATGTTCACACTTGAATTTTTCAAGAATGGCTCGTGTGACACTTCAGGCAACGGTCAAGGCAAAAAGTACATTGGCACAAAAACAGTGACCACCGATGCCAATGGCGACGCGACTTTTAAGGTGACAACCAAAAAATTCAAAGCAGGCAAACCCGTCACCGCGACGGCGATAGACCCGGACGGGAATACATCGGAATTTTCGCTGTGTAAGACGGCGAGTTAATCCAGACCTGACACAGTAGCAATACCATCGCCAAAAACCCGTTTTCTGGGTCTCGCACAAGTTCGCTGTAAGAATCTAATCGAGAAAACGGGTTTTTTGGCGAGCATTTTCCGATTGGCGAAGATATTGAGTAGATCACAGATTTGGACGCGGATGAACGCGAATGTACGCGGAAAGGAAAAATAGTTTGAAAATTCGCGTCCGAAACAAACAGGTCTGAACGCCGCAAATAAAAAAATCGCGCGAACAAAATTGTGCGCGCGATTTTTTGAATCAAAACAGCTTATCCGTTTATCCGTTTTCCATATCCGTTGGCAGTCCCTCCCTCAAAACGGTGAATCACTCGACCACACCGGTCCCGCCGGACTCCCCCCAAATTTGCGCGTGCCGTGGCTCGGTCCCCCCACCGCGTTGGAGGAATCGTTGAGCGTGTCTCCGCTGGCTTCGTCGAAATGATACAAGCCGCGCGTTCGGTCATCGGTGACGAACGGCTGTGACGGGCGCGTGAAATTTTGTTTGTAGCGCAAGCCCTTGGAAATGCGGAGTTCGTCCATCCAGCCATGATATGAATTTGTCGGCGCGCCCGCATCATGTTTTTCCGCGCCAATGACGAGATACGGATCGCTGTTGGGATAATCCGTCGCGCGTCCATCGCGATAACTGACATTGCCCGACGCGCCGGGTCCCGACGCGTCCAACACCCCATCTACAAAAATCTTGAGCGCGCCCGTTTTTTTGTGACGCGTCACGGCAACGTGATGCCATTGTCCATCCGTCACATCCGTATTCCCACAAATCGTATTTCCCTCATTTCCCCTGCTCACCCCAAACGCCACGCGCCCTTCATTTAATGCGATCCCGTAATCGCCGTTGTCTCCCGCCCCATACACATCGCGGTCAATCACAATGTCGCCATAAATCCAACCATCATTCGCGTCGCAACTCACGGTAGCCGTGTTTTCGCCCGCATTGGCTTTCATCCACCATTCGATCGTGAATTTGCCGCCCACATCAATTGGACGCGCGGGCGCGTCGAGTTTGATTTTTACGCGGTCAATGTCATTCGCGCCGTTGCCGTAAAAGCGCAGCGACGAGCTGACGAGAGGCGCGGCGTTGGCGCGCGTCGCGCAGAGCAAGAGAACGCATAGCGTCGCGGTGAAAAATAATTTTTGCATGAGGGTGGTTCGATTCAAAATAAAAATTTTCAGAGAAAATTTTTATTTTGAATCACCGCACTCCTATACGCGGCGTGAGAATGCAATTCACCCACGCGGCGAGTTTGTCCCAATCGAATAATAAACGCACGCGATAACGCGGATTGCACGCGCGTTCTGTGGGTACAGACGTTGGAGGGGGCAAAATAGATGTGGGGGCGGGGAACGGTGCGGGGAACGGTGCGGCGACCGTTCCGTACGCGGGCGGCGGTGGATTACTGCCCAACGCCAGTGCGATGGTTGGGACATTTGTAGATTTCACCGCGTCACTGATCGAATCTTCGGGCGAAATCGCGCAGCCCCACGTATTTTTCGAAAAGTACACCGTCGAGCCGCCGATCCAAAACGGATATTTGCATGATGCGCCCGTTTGCGGATGCGCGGTGGCGATGTTGTCTTGCAGCACATTGCCTTGTGAAAAAGTGAACTCGAAACAATTGTTGGGCGACGCGGCGCAATAGTTTCCGATGAAACGATTGTTGTTTGAAGCCAAGCCGCGTTCGCCGCTCAAGTAATAACAGTTGCCCGAAAATTCGCAGTGATTGTTGGCGATCAGATTTTGCTGGCATTGCAAGCAGACCCAGCCCGCTGTTTCGCAGCCATGTTCAAACTTGTGACCATCGGGCGTGACGCAGCCGTGATTGTCACGGTCAAAGCGATTGCCGACAAACACGGAATTGTTGCTGCGAATGTTGAACGAACCCCAGCCATTCAGATCGCTCAAATTATTTTCCACGAGCATATTGTTGTAGCCGTCAACGGTTGCAACACCAATCGTGCCACCGCGCACCGTTGCGTTATGCACAACATTGTTTGCGCCGAGCAACAACACCCCGCCACCGTAATTCAAGCCACCGCGCAAAATAGTTTTTTCCGGCTGTGTGGGAAAAACACATTCGTCGTACTGACACAAAAACGCGCCCGCGTCCGCCGCGTCGGGGGAGGATTGAATCACGACTCCATCAATCCAATTCCCCGTGCCTTCCATGACCAGCGCGAATTGGCGTCCCGCGCTGTTGATGATCGCGGAGCGCGCATCGTCGCCAAACAAACCGATGCCATTACCCATCATGCGGAACGGGGGATAAATTTCGTTCGCGCACAATTTGATCGAGGTGTTGATGACAGATGGCAACGCGTTCGCGGGCGTGCAGTTCGCGGGAACGCTGGGCGATTGCAAACGACGCGACGCGCTCGGCAAATTTACATTGAGCGTGACGCGTCCGCCTTGTGTGGAAACCTTTGCGGAGGATGTCGCCGTATCCTGCACAATCAAGCCCACGCCGCTGACACTCTCACCCAAAAACGCGATGTTGTACAAAATCGGACCCGGCGTTTTGTTTTCCACCGTCGCGCGATACGCGCCCGGTTCGCGGAATTTTCCCGACCACGTTATCTCGCCGCCCTTGCGGGATCCTTGACCAATCGGTTCCTGTTGATTGGGAACAAATACATACAGTTCGACGCCTTCGGGCGCTTCGACAACAATATCAATTTGCGTCCTATCGCCTTTGTAATCGAAACGATATTCGTGTTTGGCGTTGGGGAGGAGGGTGAGTTCTTGTTCGTCTTGGGCGGAGACAAAGGATGAGGGAGGAAGGATGAGGGAGGAGAGGAGAATAAAAAGTAAAAAGTAAAGAATGAAGAGAGGGCGACGTGGATGGGGAGAGTTGAACACGGGGGGATTTTACAATAGGAGTGCGCTAAAGAATAAAATGACGCTGCTGGAAAATTCACAACTCTGTTTAATGCTTTGCATTTGAACCTTTTTCAGACGGCAATATGCAAGTGCTGGGCGGGCTCAAAACAATACGCGCCTCAAGTTTGACGAGCATGTTATAATTCCGTCCAGAGCAAATTCGTGATACACGAGGTCAACATGATTCGCAAAAACAAAATTCGAGGACTCGTCCAAGTGACAGACGGTTATTATGATGTCGAATATGAATTGGTTGAGGAGGGGGGCTATCTCGCGCGTGTGCCTGCGCTGCAAGCTAGCACGTATGGCGACACGCTAGAAGAGGCTCAAGCGATGGTTGCGGATATGGTGACGGGTTGGCTTGATGTTGCGCGCGAAGATGGTTTGCCAATTCCCCGCGCCAAACCACTTGTCCATATTCTGGCGCGATGAGCAAAAAACGTCTGCCCGCACTCACCGCGCGGGAAGTGATTCGCGCCCTCAAACGCGCAGGGTTCTACGAACGTCGTCAAACAGGTTCGCATGTGATCATGCGGAAGGACGGTCTCCTTCGTCCTGTCCCCGTTCCTCTTCATCTTGGCGACCTCTCGCGCGATCTTGTTTTCGACATTATCAAGCAAGCCCATTTAACTGTGGAAGAATTTATCGCGCTGCTGTAAGCTTTACTCCAACTCAACTCACCACCAACACACTATCAAACTCCCCGTACAGATTCTCCCGCCGTGTCGGATTCTCTGGATCATCCAGCCACGTTTGATCGTCAATCAAAAATTTGTACGTATAAAACCCCATGCGCGGTTTCGGCATTTCCGCGACCCATACCCCCGCTTCGATCTGTTCCGCCAATAAAATTCCCGCGCGCCAATTGTCCCACTCGCCGCGAATTTCAACGCGCTGCGCGCGCGGATCGCGATAAATAAAAATCACGCGTTCGGTTTCCACGCGCGGGGAACGCCATGTTGTCACCGCGCTTTTTTCTTGCATACGCAATGCTTCCGCCACAGCTGCCCCCGCGTTCAACGCGCCCGCGCCTTGCCGCGCGTCATCGGCATTTTCAACGCGCGTCGCGGTGGCAATCAAAATGCGGCGCACATCGAACGGCGATAAATTTGGATTCGCTTGCAACATGCACGCCACCGTTCCTGCGACGATGGGCGCGGCGAAACTTGTGCCTTCGACCTCTTGATAATGCGGCGTGATCAATTTTTGCGCGGCGATCTGCTGCAAATCATTGCGCGCGAACGATGCATGCGCGCGCAACGCGCTTTCACTGTTGGGCAAAAGCGGTGCAGCGACGCGGATGCTCGGCGCGACGAGTTCGGGTTTCGGGAGTTTGCGATTGCTTTCGCCGTAATTGCTGTGCCACAATTCCACGTCGCGCGGATCAAAACTATTGTGATCGTCAATCCCGCCAATCGTCAATGCTTCGGGCGCAGTGGCAGGGGGAGTGAGACGACGCACGCCATCATTGCCCGCGGCGGCGACGACGACGATATTTTTTTTCACCAACGCGCGCACCGCTTCATCAATCGGATTGCCCAGTAATTTTTCAACAGGATCGCCCGAAACAGAAAGGGAGACAACGCGGATGTTGTAATCGGACGCACTGGCGTGAATCCATTTCAACGCGCGTTCGATATTTTCATTGGGGATGCCGCCCTGTTCGCGCGTGACGCGCACGAGAACCAAATCCGCTTCGCTCGCTAAACCCCGATATCTTCCGTCGCTCAAAAAACCATTCCCCGCTGCGACACAGCTCGTCATCAAACCGTGCCAATGCCGCGCCGCGTGATCGTCGTATCCAGACCACGTTGGCATTTCGTCGCGCGCAAAGGGAATTACGCGCACGGGATTCTCGTTCGCGTCCACCCACGCGCGAATGCGATTCGTCGGTTTCACCAAATCGTCAATCGGATAAAAACCGGAATCCGCTAACGCGATCGTGATGCCCTTGCCCGTGAAACGTTCATCGGCGGAGAGACGCGCGGGAGTGGAGCGAATTTCATTTGAGAGGGGGTTCATTAGGGAACTGGCTCTCCCCGCGCTGCCTTCAACAACGCGTACCATTCTTCGCGCGTCAATTCGATTTCATCCGCGCGACAACTCGCCGCGACGCGTTCGGGATTCGTTGTGCCGAGGATCGGTTGAATGGGCGCGGGATGTTTCAAGAGCCACGCGAGCGCGATGGCTTCTTGCGTTGTGTTTTTCATTTGCGCGTATTGCGCGATGAGACCCGCGACGCGTTTGACGTTGGTGTTGGCATCTTGCGGTGGATTGAACAACAGACCGTTGGCGAGAGGCGCCCACGCTTGAATGAGAATATCGTGCGCGCGGCAATACTCAAGCGTGCCGCCTGCAGCTGTGTATGGACGCACGCCTTTATTGAAAAATATTCCGTCGTCAATTAGATCCGCATGGAGTAAATTTAGTTCGACTTGATTCACAATGATCGGCTGCGCGACAAATTTTTTCAAGAGTTGAATTTGCGCGGCGGTGTGATTGCTGACGCCAAAAAATTTGACCTTGCCCGCGTGAGAGAGTTCATCAAACGCGCGCGCAACCTCCTGCGGTTCCAACAGCGCGTCGGGGCGATGCAAAAGGAGAATGTCGAGATAGTCCGTTTGCAAACGGCGCAAACTGTTTTCGACAGAGTGAAGGATATGATCGTACGAAAAATCGTAGCGTTCAGGATCGCCCGCGTCGGGATCATTGGGAAAACGGATACCGCATTTGGATTGAATGACGATGCTGTCGCGCGCGATTTTTAATTCGTGTAGGATTTCACCAAAGACCCTTTCCGATTTGCCGTGACAATAAATGTCGGCGTGATCGAAAAAGGTGATGCCGTGTTCGAACGCGGCGGCGACGACGCGGGTGGCTTTGGCGCGCGCGTCCAAGGTGATCGGCTCGCGTGTCCAAGTGCCGCCGATTTGCATGCAGCCGTATGCGAGGCGGGTGAATTCAAGTGAGGTATTGGGGCGGGTGTACGTTTTCATTCCAGAAAGATACGCGCGTTTGCGCGAAAAGACAAGAGTCTCTCACCGCGCTTACACTGTGCCAAGAGTTGCCACGCACTTTCGAAAGTGCGTGGCAACTCTTGGCAGTTGCGCGAAAAAACAAGAACTCCTCACACCACTTGCGCGGTGTGAGGGGTTTTGGTTTAGGGGTTGACCGGGTTGCCCCTGGGGGTGATTATTCTTTGTCTTTTTTGATCTTGAAACTCCACCATTCACTTGCCACGCACTTGCCTTTGTCATTGCAGGCAGATACGCGCCAGAAGTATACTACTCCTTGATCGAGTTTCTTGATGCTGAACGTCGTGTCCTTGGATTTTTCTTGGGCGATCAAGGCACCGTCGGGAGAATCTGCGCGCAGTTCGATTTCGTATTTCTTGGCGCAGTTCACCGCGTTCCAACTGAACTCGATCTTGCCCGCTTTCAGTTTTGCCTTGTCTTCAGGTAACGTCAGCAGCGGCGCAGCGGTCTTGCCTTTGCACTCGGTTTCACCCACCGTCACTTTGAGCGCTTCGCTTTCCAGCGTGCTGCTGTCTGCGCGGAGCACTTGCAACCGATAATAATATGTGTTCCCCGCTTCTGCTGTCGTGTCCACATATTCGTAACTGTTGCCGGTAATTGCGCCGGGGGTTGCCGCCGCAATCAGCTCCGCATTGAGATTGGCGAACTCACCGTCTTTGGTCGCGCCGCGTTGGACGTTAAAGCCCAACATCGTCGTTTCATTCAAGGTTTCCCATGTGATTGTGACGGTGTTGTCCTCGTTTGCAACCCCATTCATGGCGCCCAGCTCTGCCGCCGTCGGCGATTGGTTCATGCCAAAGTCGAGACGGTCATTGCTTGTCGTGCCACTGGTATAGGTGAGCAGATTGTTGCTCGCCGTGCTGCCGGGCTGCAAGTTGAACGAACGACTCTGTGTTTCCCCAAACGCATTGCCGCGTCCATTGTCGTTGTTGTTAACCCCGGGCAATGGATCATCGTTGTCCGCTTGATTCGCCGTGTCTATCGTGCTGTGCCATCCACTTGGCTGCACTACACCGACGATGTAGCGTCCGGGCGCCAAGTTCGTGAAACTATAAGCTCCTCCTGCGGTTGTCGTTGTCGTCGCTATTGCTGCGCCATCGGGAATGTCATCATCGTTCGCATCCTGATACAGGCGCACTGTGAGACCGGTCAGAATGGGATTGGTTGTCTCGCCTGCATCCAGTGTTCCATTCGGTGTGCCGGCGTTGTCAGTAAAGACGGTGCCTGTCAAACTCAGACGGTAAAAGCCCATGTCCATCGTCAGATTGCCATTTGTGCCATCACCATCTGTCCCCACCGGTGGCTCACCCGCCAGCGTTACGATCGCTGCGCCCGAGTTGTTCCCCGCGGCGTTCTGCGTCACCACAAAGCCACCCGCTTGACCGAGCGTCCCAATGACGCGTCCATGATCACGGTTGTTCGTGTCGCTATTCGCTTGGTCGGTCAAGGTGCTGTTTTGATAACCCACCAGCGCGTCATCGCCGCCGCCGGTTGTAAAGTTGCTTGTGCGTACCACTACAAAGTAGTGGGTATTCAGCGTCGCCAAGATCGAAGGCGTGAGCAGCGTAAAGTTGTACGTGCCCGCAGCTGCGCCCGCGCCCGCCGTCGTCTGTGTCCCAATCAACGTTTCGGACCCGGCATCGTAATCGCCATCGCCGTTTGCGTCGCGGTAGAGTTCCACGACGACGCCGTTGATGCCCACTTCGTCGTCGGCGTTGCCAGAGATATTGTCCACGCCGTCCGGGTCAAAGATGCCGTCGTTGTTGATGTCGTACCAGATGCGGTCACCCAAGTTCACGGGTGTGACATAACCGAAATCGTAACTCGCGCGCGGGTTGCCTTCGCCCGAGGCGGGGTTGAGTTGATCTACCGTCTGCAATCCTTCGACCGCAGTTGCAGTCACGCCCGCATGGTTGTCCGAATCAAGAAGATCACTTCCCCCTTGATCCACGTTCGTTCTGACCAAGCCCGCGAGTGCGCCGGTATTGTCAGCTGTAACGACCGAGATACTGAACGAAGGTTGTCCCGCCGCATTGCTGTTGTTATAGTCCTCGTCTTGGAGCAGGTTGGCAAAACTGTACCACCCCGCTTGCGTGCCACCTTGATTCGGGTTATCGCCTGTCGTCGTCCGTAGTGTCGTCACCGTATCGTCGCCGCCGCCAATCACACCATTCGCGCCGGGATAAGTGATGGTCAACTGTACTACCACACCGTTAATGCCCACTTCGTCATCCGCATTGCCCAGGATATTGTCAATCCCATCCGGGTCTTGGATACCGTCGGCATTGCGGTCATTGAATACAAAGTTGCCAACGCCCGCGGGCTGGACATAGTAGCCAAAGTCCACCGTCAACACATTCGGCGCACCGGGCGTCAAGGTCACCGCAAACGGATCGAATTTGCTTTCGTTATCCGCCGCCGCGCTTTGATTCCCGATTGAATGGAAGTAACCACTCAACACGCCTGCTGTATCCGTCACGTCCACGATGTATTGCGCGTTGCCGCCGCCATCATCCGTTGGCAAGCCGCTAAACAGATATGCGCCACCGCCCGCCGTTACTGTCGTGCCAAGTTTCGGTTCGCCGGGATCAATGTCGCCATCCCCATCGCGGTCATAGTAAATGTCGAGGGTGACACCATCAATGCCCGCTTCGCCAGCGTCCACGTTGCCATCGGCATTGACATCATTCCACACCAAGTTGCCCACTGTGCCTGTCCCGCGATATCCAAAGTCTTCGGTCAACACGGCTGCCGTCCCCAAATTCGCTACGATTGAAGTGCTGTCGGTCTGTACGCCGTCATGATCGTAGGTTTGCGTCAAACCACCGGGCAAGGTTGTCGTGTCCACTTGCACGATGTAATCATCCGTGCCTGTCCCATCTGTGATCACCAGATTCGTGAACAGATAGTATCCTTCGGGACTCGTCAGCGTCGTGGCGATTAACACATCACCCGCATTAATTGTGCCACTGCTGTCGGTGTCTTGATACAAATTGACGCGCACGCCAGCGATACCAACTTCGCCGGATTCAGGCAGGGTTGTGCCGTCGCCGTTCCCGCTGGGTCCATTGTCGTCACCGTCAATATCGAGCCACACATAGTTCCCGATGACACCGGGATTCGTTGCGCCAATCGTGGTGAAACTCGATTGTTGACCGCTATTGTCAGGCGTGTAGCCAAAGTCGTGATCTGTTACTGCACCCGCGAGATCATTTACGCGGCTGATGCCGAGACCTGTCACCAACCCTGAGGCGGGCAGCGCCGCGCCATCCAGATCGTAGGTTGCCACCAAACCGTCCAGAACGTGCGCGGTGTCGTTCACCCAAACGAGATAATCGTCGGCTGTTGCGCCCGCGCCGTCCGTGATGGACAAACCGCGGAAGCGATAGAATCCTTTTGGATCCACTGTGCCATCACCGTCCACGTCCTGCGTGCCGTCGGACGTGAACATTGTGCCGATAATCGGTTCGCCCGCGTCCCATACTCCATCATCATCCAAATCGCGAATGAGGGCGACAGAAACGCCGCCGATGCCTTCTTCCGTTGCATCCGTTGGAGTGCCACCATGTTGTTCACCGCCAACAATCGGTCCATCGCCATCCGCATCGCGATCAAACCACACAAAGTTCCCTACACTGCCCAG
>Ga0247727_10007249_pt1 | contig 21261 bp, 15 predicted proteins | sample WisWelCaveWW1625_FD_202498 | JGI IMG/M metagenome (GOLD analysis project Ga0247727, IMG submission 202498) | Biofilm microbial communities from Wishing Well Cave, Virginia, United States - WW16-25 | ecosystem: Environmental > Aquatic > Deep subsurface > Groundwater > Cave microbial mat | place... | reverse complement strand
CCATGTGATGGCTTGGAAAGAAATCCACAATCAGCATCCATTCGGTATACTTGAGGTCAGTCGAGTAGGTTTGGCTGAATTTGGTCATTCGCCAATCTTACCCGACTACTTAAGAAACACTCTCTTACGCCTTTTTCTGCAATGAACGGGTTGCAAAGAAAACGAGTGCAATCAACACAAGGATGCCGATCACACCTGCAAGGATCGTCGAGAGCGGAGTCGAACCCAGGAAAGGAACTGTGTAATCAGGGATGATCTCGAACGGAGCCGCCTGACTTGTGCCAAGAAAACCCAGACCGCCCGCGACGCGCTCCAAACCATCCGGGTTTGCCGAGGCGAACGGGGAGAGCAAAACAACAACCAGAGAGATCAATACGCCAGCCGCCACCCATCCTCGACTCCCTTGCGCAGAAGGTGATTTTTCATCCAGCAAATCGGGACGGGTTTGGAGGATGAATGTCAGCGCGGCGACAGTGATCAACGTCTCGCCAATTCCGATCAGCGCGTGAGTAACAAGCATGGCGGGGATCACAACCTGTAGTTGTGATGTTCCGCTTAACCATAGTTGTAGTGAGGTGAGAAGCGCGCCAGCCATTACCGATAACCACGCGGCGATTCCAGCAACTGTCAGTTTCGCTGTGCGGCTCGCGCTGGCAACACCGCGGTATAGTCCGTAGCCGATTGCCGCGGTGACCAAGCCCATATTCAAAATGTTCGCGCCCATCACAAGCAGACCGCCATCCTGAAACAGCAAAGCCTGCACTGCAATGACCGCGGTCATCACGAGCATCCCCGCCCACGGACCAAGCGTGATCGCGGCAAGCGCCCCGCCCAGCAAATGACCTGACGTGCCGCCCACAACGGGGAAGTTGATCATCTGCGCGGCAAAGATGAACGCCGCCATCACGCCCATCAACGGCACCTGTTTTTCACCCAGCGATCTGTTTGTGCGCGAAACAGCCGCGCTCAACGTGAGGGCAGTGATCGCCCAGCAGATCAATGAAACAATCAGGCTCAAGAATCCATCTGGTATATGAAGGGGAACGGGTGAGTAATGCATGTTGATCTCCTTTTCCATGCTACTGGCACTTCGGGCAAACTCCAAAGAAAGTGACATGACTATCAATACGCAGATACCCGGTTGTTGATTCCAAATTACGAAAAAGGTTTTCAAGCAGGGTATGTTCGACTTCGATTTCGCTTCCACAAACCCTGCAGATAACATGATGATGATCGTCACCTGCCATCTCGTAGGTGAGATGACCATTGCCAACCTGGGCAGGATGCGCCAAGCCATTTTCTGCAAGGAATTCGAGCGTACGGTACACCGTCGGCTCTGTGAGACCAGGCAGATCACGCCTGGCTTGTTTGTAAACTTGTATGGGGGAAAGGTGAGTCTGCGCATGACGGAGCACATGCAGGATCGCCATCCTCTGCGGGGTCATTCGAAATCCGCGGGCGCGAAGTTGAGGGGCATAGTCAGAGGCGCAGGTCATAGACATCCTTATTGCAAGTTTTTACAATAACTATATTTTTATAGTATACATAGCCATAATGATTCTTACATTAAAAATGCCGGCAGGAAATCTGCTGGCATATGAAAATAAGGTGACAGTCACTTTGCTCCCTGCGTTTCACTTCGGGAGCGCTTCGCAAAAGTGACTGTCACCGATTTACTTACAAATCTACGGTTCCCAATAGAATTGCATCATGGCATAGATGAATGGTTTGCCATTGACGGTATCAACCCCAATTGCCCAGGTGTGCCAATCAAGGAATCCAAACTCGTCAGTTCCAGCAAAGAACACAGCATAGAAATTTCCCGGATAAGGCCAAACAAGTTCATACGTCGCGCCGCCATGTTTGAGGTCGTTGCAGTGAAGTGTGTAGGGCTGGTTGAAGACCTCCACCAGATCAGGCACGATCACATCATGGAAGGATCCCTTCTTTGGCGAACCGCTTCCAGGCTCATCGCCCCAATTGGCTTCAAACGTTGTTTCGTAGAGGAACTTTGCCTGTTCCGAAGTATAGGTAATGACGTTCCCATACCGTACCCATCGAACCTCCATGCCGCGTGACGGGTGGACAAGCGAACTCAACAATTCGTCATTCGATGCCAGCATGGAGGATTTCAATGAATTGATCAAAGCAGTCACTTGCGGGTCGGTGCAAAAAGACACTACAGGTGGCGGCGTTGATGTGGAAGTGTTCGTCGGAATCGCGGTAAAGCCGATCGGTGTGAATGCCGGTGTGTTGGCGCTGATAAACGTCGAAGTGGCGGAAGGAGCCGGGGGAACTGTGGCAGTTTCGGTCGGAGGTTGAGGCGCGGCAACAGGGAGGGCGCATCCTGTCAGCGCAATAAATCCAAGAAACGCGAGTATCTTTTTTTGCATGTGAATCTCCTCTTCATAATAAGGACAGTTTTGTTGCTTTGAAAGTTCCATGAATTGTGTCCCTTCTTGGGTTGGATCTTTTGCAAAAGTGCGCTACACCTGCCCTGGCGGGCGGTGCCAGGGGAGAGCGCACTGCTACACCTTAAAATCAGGACTTTCGCTCAACCTCGCTTTTCCATGTCACCCTCCCGAAGGACATCGGGACGATGTGAGCGTTAGCGAAGGGTCTCTACCCCTGAAATCAGAGATTCTTCGCTACGCTCAGAATGACAAGCGAAAGTCCTGAAAATATTATTTTGTGTAGCGGACGTTCTCTAACGTCCGCTTTTTGGAGAGGTAAATTGTAATGAAGCCCGACTCTCTCACTCGGGCTCGATTGATTATCATTACTTCACAAAAGAGTGCTGTAGTGGCGACTTTAGTCGCTCTTTACCCGAACGACTGAAGTCGTTACTACACTTTCGTGATTTAGCGGTTATGAATTTTCTCCGAAGGCGATCACCACCATGTGCTGGTTCAGCAATTGAGGGGTCGGCGAATTTTTGCCGGGGACGATCTGTCCCAGTGTATACCCGCCAGCAATCGGAACATGTTCCCCGAGAATTTCGCGTACCGCGGCGACTTCACTTCCGGGATGTGACCTGAGCAACATTTCCCACGCCAGGTCCACAAGCACGAGCGCAAAAGCCGGCTTGCTCCCCTCCAATTGTTTCAATGCCTGTTGCGCGGCTTGTTGCGCGGCATTCGCGCAAGAGACGCGGCTGCCAACCAGAAGATACGCGTCCACGCCATCGCGCACGGGAGCATTCATACGGAAACTGCCATCCGCTTCGACCCGGATCGGCGCGCGGATGACGAGTTGATCGCCCTGCTCCACGCCAAGCGGATACAAGCGCGCAAGATGGCTCAAGGGAGGAAATGCCCATTCACGCGCGGGGTAGCCAAATAACTTTGCATAGGTTTCAGAGGCGGGGTGTCCATCCAACGTGCGCAGCCAAAAGCCGCGCGAACGCGTCACTCGGAATTGACTGCCGATGGGGTTCCATCCATGCGCCGCGCCCACGCCCACGCGCACGTTGCCGCGCAAAATCGCCGCGGCGAGGGCGCCGGTTCCCGTCTGTGGACCAGCCATCTGGTAGGAATGACCCGTATGCAAATCCCCTGCTGAAAGCGCGCCCGCGAGCGCAAGCGATCCGGTAGCAATTGCACTGCACAGTTGGTCTGCATCGCCATTGAAGCCGTCGGCGAAAAAGAACAAGGCGCGGTTATCCGTTTGATCAGACAATGCCTTTGAAAGTTTGGCTCCAGTCTCACGCGCGCTTTGGGCATAGCCTGGTAACCAGTGCGTTTCGGCTTGCAGATCGCCCGTCAGCAAAACAACGACCACTGAGTTTGGGTACACCCCTTCGCTTGTCAACCCAACCGGACTGCTAAAGCCGATGATGGGCGTATCGCCAAGCAGGCTGGATATGCCGCTGGCAACTTCGCGCGGCTGATATTGATGCGAAGCAATGACGAAGCCGAAAACTGGCGCCGCCGAACCAAGCCGGTTCAAGGCGTGATGCGTTGCCTGCAAGCCCGCATCGCGGCCATTCAGCGCCTGGGCATGCCCAATGGAAATGTTCAAGGTCATGGTTATGAAAACCCTTCCGCGATCGGGACGGTAAAGTGAAAAGTTGTGCCTTTTCTAAATTCGCTGTCGAACCAAATGCGCCCGCCCTGCATTTCCACCAGACTCTTGGTGATGTTCAACCCCAAACCGGTGCCTGGCGCTTCTCGAGCCTTTGAATCATCTGAACGGAAGAATTTCTGGAAGATCTTTGACTGATCTTCGTCGCCGATTCCAATACCGTCATCTTTCACCCACAGATGCACAACGCGTTTTGCGCCTTCGGCGTCCCATTGATTCTGCGTTTCTTCCGCGCCGACCGTGATCTTGCCGCCTTCGGGCGTATATTTGTGCGCGTTGCTGAGAAGGTTTGTAAGCACCTGACCCACACGAAGGCGGTCTGCCCATACCTGGGGGAGTTGCGCCGGTAGCCGGAGGTCCACATCCTGGCGTTTGTCTTCGACCTGCCGTTTGGTGGAACGAACCACATCCTCCACCACTTCGGGGACATCCACAGCCCTGAAGTCAAGGCGAAGACGCCCCGCTTCGATTTTTGCATTGTCGTTGAGGTCTGACACAAGGGCAGACATGCGTTCGACGTTGGAACGGATCGTGCCGAGGAAGTTGGTCTGCATCTCATTGATCTGCCCCACTGACCCCGCCGCGAGCAATTCAGAATATCCTTTGATGGACGTCATCGGGTTTTTCAACTCATGCGCAACAAAGGATACAAACTCGCTCTTCGCAAGATTCGCGCGCTGGACTTCATCGTACAGTTGAGCATTGGAAATGGCGATGGCGGCGTTATCGCTGAGGCGGTTGAGGAAGCCGAGATTTACCTGCGAGTCGCTGGCGCTTTCGAGAAGGAGCAAACCGATCACGTCTGCCTCGCGGCGGATCGGGATGATGATTTGTGTGTGCGCGCCCGGGAAGATTCCCTTTGCGCCGTTTTTCAACAGCGAGACCTGGCTCGGTTGCCCGCTTTGAATTACGGTTTGGATGGCGGGCATATCAAGAGGAAGGTGTGTGGAAGATTGACCGGTCAGCACATCTTCATATCCCTCCTGCACCATGATCCGCAGGTCATTTTCATGCAACATGCCGACCAGCCCTGCCTCTGCATTGGACTGTCTCATTGCCCAATCGAGGGTGATACGCATGGCACGGTCCACTTCGAGGGTGGCATTCAATTCACGGACAATGCGCCCCATGATCGAAAGTTCCTCCACACGCGCGGTAAGTTCCTGATCGGTGAGGGCAATCAGGCGCGCATTTTCGATAGCGACCGCGGCTTGCCCTGCAAAAGCAGTGAGCAGGTTTTGGTCGTCTGCCACAAAAGGCAACCCGTCACGGCGGTTGATGACCTCGATCACGCCTAGGACGCGGTCTTTGACCTGCATAGGAACAGCCAGCAGGGCGCGTGATACGAATCCGGTTTGTTTATCCGCGGCATCGGAACGCGTGGTGGAGTGTTGGGCGTCGTTTTCAATTACGGGCGCTCGAGTCTGCACGGCGCGCCCGACAATCCCTGTTCCGGGGGGGAGTTTTTGCCCCAACAGGTTCCCTGCCACGGGTCCCACGGTCACGCGGAAGACGAGTTCGCCGGTCTGGTCGTCCATCAGGAACAACGTGCCTGCTTCGCAATTCAAAATGCCGACCGCGTTCTCGAGGATATTCTGAAGCAATGGCTCCTGTTCCAGCGTGGAAGTCAACTGCCTTGTAATTTCATTTAATGTGGAGAGTTGGCGCGCGCGTTGTTGTGTCTCTTCCAACAAACGGGCTTTTACGATGGCGCCGACTGTTTGATCCGCGATTGCCTGTAGCAAGTTAAGTTGAGCGCGCGTGTATGTGACTGTCGCGTCGCGGCTCCCAACGCTCAACGCGCCCATCGTTTCAGCCCCGGCGTTTAGCGGCACACCCATCCATGCGTATACTCCCTGCGAAGAAGGAGTGATGTTGCGCGACTGGCATTCGCGTGTGTAATCCTGTGTAAGTACGGGGCGTCCCCTGCGGATGATTTCCTGCCCCAACCCCAGGTTGGATGGAAGCGGCTTATTTTCGCGGCTGGCGGCGCGTTCCCGGTCGTCCACGCAGAAACCATAGTAGAAATAACTACCCGCTTTGTTATACAAAGTAATATGGAAGTGCGTGGATGGAATGATCTGCGTTGCCTGCGCAAAGATCAATTCCAAAACATCGTCAAACGTGAGGGTAATGTTCACACCTTGTGAAACACGGGTCAATGCGTTCATTTCCTGCACGCGGCGTTCGAGGTCCAAAACTGTCTGCACGCGTGAGATCGCAACCGATGCCTGATCCGCAATGTTTTCGAGAAAGACAAGATCGCGGGGGGTATAGGCGCTTCCTGAAAGCGGGGTCCCCAATGCCAGCCAGCCAACGGGTTTTTCATCCCCCGGCAGAGCAACAAAGAGACGCGCGGCAAGCAACGAAAGACGCGTCTCGTCGCTTCGCAAAACGGCTGGAGGGTTGATCGTATCCAGGTAGAGTGGAATGTTTTCCTTTTGGAAGTATTGCACAAGTGGACTGTTCGATGAAAAACGAATATCGCTGGTGGAGCGCCCATCCCCATTTGCAAGAGCCGTGTATTGATCGTTCAGTGAGTCGTACGTATAAATATGAATACGATCCGGCACAAGACTGCTGGCGATCTGCTGCCTCAAGGCATTGCCAATCGTATTCAAATCCAGCGCGCTGGTGAGTTCATGGCTGAAGGTCCGCAGGCGGTCTTCGTAGGCGCGTTGACCACGGAAGAAGGTGCTGTCTACAAAAGTTTGCAGGCTCGTGCGTAAGGGATCAAGAAAAACCGCGACCAAAAATACAAGCCCGCCGATCAACAACGGATTATCGGACGGCATGGCGATGGAGAAGATCAACGCAACTCCGCTGACCATTAACCCATATGCCGCGATGACGAGAACCGTCAGAACAAAATACACCAATCCCTGGCGGAACCAGCTGTCGGTGCGGATGAGGCGATGACGGAGAATCACGTATCCATTTACAATGGGGAAAACGATCATAAACAAAAACAAATATGGGTTGAACGCAGAGATTCCCAACGGTGTGAGCAATAACCAGATCACGATGGGTCCAAAAGCAATTAGTGAACCAATCAAGATTGTGTATGCCTGGCTTCTGACAACGGGGGAATAAGATCGAAAGCCGCGGTACGCCAGGGTGCCAAAATAGAAAAGCCCGGATAACCCCGTGAAGACATAAATCAACTGCCAGGCTCCGATGTAATTCGTAGCGTTCTCAAGATCGAATAAGGTCCCAAACGCATTGAGGGCAAGGATGATCCCGATAAAATAACCAACGCTTCGTAAATAGGGGCGGCCAATAACGACGCGCGACTCCTGTGGAAAGACAAGCGCCAGATCAACCAGCGCGCCGCCGGCAAGAGCCACTGAAAGCGTCCAAACGTATGTGAATTGATGGGTTGTATAAAGATTGAACAGGGCGCCAATCGCGATTCCCAGCGAGGAAGCGAGGACAGAAAAGGCGCGGCCCGCAGGTTCGGTACGGCGGAATCCAAAAATCCACAGACCAATGGCAAGAAACACCGCGCTGATAATGGCTGGCAGGATGAAGTAGGCAAACCGATCTGCAGTTGGGAATGGTTTCAGAGTGACTCTGGCAGGTTTGAATTCACCTTCGGTTGTCTTGATAATACCGGGGATGGTTTGACCATCACTCAGGCTGTCCAGAACATTCCCGATGCCCGCTGAATTTGAAACTGGTTGACCATTCAGCGATACAAGCTGGTCGCCCAGTTTGAATCCCTGCGCGTACATCGCCCATTGTGTATCATCCACGGTGGTATCGGAACCATTCAACGCCAGGGAGTGCTCAAAAAAACCGCCGATGAACGGGGTTTGCAGCCAATTGATTGCGAAGTACAAGGAGAATGCGAAGACCAGCACAGCGACGCCCTGATAGATGAGGACAACAGACTGGACGGTTTTATTCGCAAAGGTGTTCAGATTAAAGGACTGGTTCATAATTCAAAGGCGTTGAGCCAATGTAAGGCGCAACATCCAAAATTTTACTCCCAATCCCCCATACGTAACTATGGTACTTTCATAACAAAGAAGAAAGGCTGGACATGCACTTTCCATCGTCCCGCAGGCTAACTGCTCCACATATTTGTTGGTTTACAAACAACCTGCGGGACGTTCAATGAACTGAGCTAAATATCCAGATTTCGGACTGCCTTTGCGTGAGTCTGGATGAATTTCCGGCGGGGATCCACCGCGTCGCCCATCAGCATGTCGAACGTGCGGTCGGACTCAGCCGCATCTTCCACCGTGACGAGGAGCAGGGTCCGGTTTTCTGGATTCATCGTCGTCTCCCACAGCTGGATCGGGTTCATTTCGCCAAGACCTTTATAACGCTGAAGGCTTGCCTTCTCGCCCACTTCCTTGACGATCTTATCCTTCTCTTTATCTGAGTACGCGTACTTGACTTGGTTTTTATATGCCACTCTATATAAAGGAGGCTGGGCAATAAAAAGATGCCCGTCTTCAATCAAGTGCGGCATGTATCGGAAGAAGAACGTCAACAACAACGTGCGGATATGACTGCCGTCCACATCTGCATCGGTCATAATAATGACGCGTCCGTAGCGCAAGCCTTCGAGATCGAAGTTATCGCCGATGCCTGTTCCCAAAGCGGAGATCAACGCCCTGATTTCGTTACTGGAAAGAATCTTATCCAAACGCGCGCGTTCGGTGTTCATGATCTTGCCTCGCAACGGGAGGATTGCCTGAAAGTGACGATCGCGTCCCTGCTTGGCAGAGCCTCCCGCCGAATCACCTTCCACGATGTAGAGTTCGGTCTTGGTTGAGTCGCGTTCCGAGCAATCCGCCAGTTTGCCGGGCAAGGTCAACGACTCGAGCGCCGACTTGCGGATGACGAGATCACGCGCTTTGCGCGCCGCGTCTCGCGCACGGGCAGACGTGAGACACTTGGCAATGATCGCTTTCGCCGCCTGCGGGTTTTCCTCCAAAAATGTGCTGAACGCCTCACCCACCACCTGCGTGACGTACGTCTGCGCTTCGGGGTTCATCAACTTGACTTTGGTCTGCGATTCAAACTGCGGGTCAGGGTGCTTCACCGAGACAATCGCCGTCAAGCCCTCGCGTGTATCATCGCCGGAGAAGTTCGGGTCGGCATCCTTGAGCAAACCATTCTTGCGCGCATAATCATTGATCACACGCGTCAGCGAAGAACGCAAGCCAGTGAGATGCGTGCCACCGTCAATCGTGTTGATCGTATTTGCAAACGAATACACAGACTCTGTGTACGAGTCCGTATATTGGATCGCGGCTTCAATGCCAACGCCTTCTAGGTCTTTTTCCACATGGACGACGGAATGCAGACTTTCGCGGTTGCGATTCAAATATCGAACGAATGATGTAAGCCCGCCTTCAAAATAAAAGGTCATCTCGCGGTCATTGCGCTCGTCCACAAACTTGATCGTCACCCCGCGCGTGACAAACGCCATTTCACGGAACCGCTGGACAAGGGTATCGAAACGATAATCAAAATCCTCCACGAAGATTTGTTTGTCGAACTTGAAGTGTTGTTTGGTTCCCGTTTCGTCTTTATTCACTTTTCCGATTTGCTTGATCGCGCCCTGAGGAATTCCGCGATGATAACGCTGTTGCCACAATTTGCCATCGCGCTTGACCTCGGTCACCGTCCATTCGGAGAGGGCATTCACGGCGCTGATACCCACACCATGCAGACCTCCTGAAACTTTGTAACCACCACCCCCGAATTTACCGCCCGCGCCGATCACAGTCATCACCACGTCCACGGTTTCCATTGGGCGTCCTTTTGCATCCTTTTTCGAGGGATGAGGTCCGACCGGGATACCGCGTCCGTTGTCTTCGATTGTCACACTGCTATCGGAATGAATCGTGATATCGATTCGGGAACAGAATCCCGCAAGCGCCTCGTCAATGGCGTTATCCACCACCTCATACACAAGGTGATGCAAAGCTTTAATATCGGTGCCGCCCACATACATACCCGGGCGCTTCCGCACATGCTCGATCCCTTCCAGAGCCTGAATGGAACCGACATCATAATTATGTTTTACTTTCTCTTTTGCCACAAAACCTCCAAAGATTCCTATATCACTCTCCTCTCCCGGAGGGAGAGGGCTAGGGTGAGGGAAAACTATACCTGTTGCGTTGGCATGCCTTGCTTCTGTTGCATCTTATCGAACACAGTCTGTAACCAGGCATTCATATCACGATAAAACACAAAACTTGCCGCCAGTAATGCCGTGGTGATGAAAGCATGTCCCGCGATCCCAACCAGCGTCATCCACGAATCGTTCCCCGGAATTTTCCACAAAAAATCCAACCCTCTTGTGAGCAGGAAAACACAGAACACAAACATCCCGCTCGTTGGGAGAGTGAAGCGTGACATCCGCAAACTGGTAAACATCGAATACAAGGCGTTCTGTTTGCGTGCAAAAATCCCATGCGGCATAAAAAACAACGGGATGATCAGCCAGTAGGACAAAATCAGGAACACAAACAAAACCACATTACTCACCGCTGGGCTGATTAAATTAAGAAGCCCGAAGACCAGTGAAATCGGAAAGAAGATCATCATCAAGACAACCGCCCAGATTACGGAAAGCACAATCGTTTGGATAAGGGCGCGCAACGGACTAATTCCCGCTTCTTCCCCACCCAAAGTTGTTACCGATACCCAGCGGAAATACACGCTTCCAAGGATCCAACCCGCCAAACAAAGCAGGGTCGTCCACCCCAGCCAATGGATCAGGGATGAAATCTGGATTACATCCTGCAATCCAAGCGGGGTTTGCAAGGGCAACTCTTTCGGCAACCCAAATGCCTCAATGCTGGGCACGCCCACAGGGAATGTCCGCACCCAGCTGAACCAGTTGAAGCGTCCAAAAATTTCGACCGAATCCGTCAGTGTTTTCACATCCTGGTCCGAAAATGGGCGCACCGACATGAACTCAAGCATCCTGGAAATAAACGAGGAGTAAATATCACGAATGCTCAAGCGCGGACCCAGCCACAGAAACACATCCAACACAATCGGCAAAAAGATAAGCCATACATGGCTTGAGACAACATCGAACCCGGCACGCAATGAGCCAATAACGCCGGGCGGTGGCGGAAGCGATTCAAGTTTTTCCAATTTCATAAGCAATTGATTCTACCATACCGATCATGGCTTGGCATCCATCCATGACGCAAGGTACAATGCAAACATGGACGAGCAAAAATATCTGCCGGATTCAAATCGCGTGGGCGTGCTAACATCCACCGTGTTGCTGGCATTTGCCCTTACCCGTATTATTCAATCGCCGGGATTCTCACTCGAATGGCAGTTGCCCGGTTTTCTGCTCACCCTTCCATTGAATATCACCACTGCCATGAGCCTGCTCACCGCCGGACTCACCGCCACCGGCATGGACTGGCTCCTGCGCGGGCACCCTTCATTAAATGAGAGGCGCACCCTTCAATGGTGGCTTCTTCCAACCCTCACCACCTTTGTCATCGGCGTGCCGCTCTCCCTCCTCCCGGATGGAACGGCATGGTGGATTAGCTTCGGTGTCAGCGGCGTTTTTCTCGCGCTGGTGTTTATCGCAGAATATGTGGTCGTTGACCCCAGCGCGCCTTACTACCCCGCGTCGATGGCAGGGCTGACGGCGATTTCATATACTCTCTTCTTTATTCTCGCAGTTGCCATGCGATACGGCGACATGCGTCTTTTCCTTATTGCCCCCGGGCTATTTCTTGCCGCGGCTCTTACCAGCCTGCGGGTCTTGCATTTGCGTTTGAGCGGCAAGTGGGAATACGCATGGGCATTGGGTATCGCCTTCGTTTGCATTCAAATCGCGGCAGGTTTACATTACTGGCCCCTCTCCCCCATTCAATTCGGGTTGATGCTTGTTGGTCCATTGTATGGCTTGACCAATCTCGCCATCAACCTGAGCGAAGACCTGCCCGCTCGCCGCGCCGTGCTTGAACCTGCGATAGCAACTGCTGTATGCTGGGGGCTGGCAACTTTCATTCGATAAATGATTCAGCAACTGACGTTAACTTAACATCACTGGCAGGAAATCCAGGATCATGTTTCCATCCACTCGCCATTGGAAGCCTGTGGTCTTCTTGCGGGGAAAAACAATCAGGTGAAGAAAGTGATCGTTGTCCAGAATCCGGCACAAAGTCCGGTAAGATTCGTCATGAATCCGTACGAGCAACTCAAAGCCTTTGACTGGATCGAATCCAACGGACTCGAATTGATCGGCATCTTCCACTCGCATCCCGCCGGACCTGAAACTGCCTCTGTACCCGACATCGCTGAGGCGGCTTATGCAGTGGCGCACGTCATCGTCTCGCGAACAGGCGCAAACTGGAAAGCGCGCGGCTTCTGGATTCAAAACGGCAAATCAATTGAAGTGGCATTCAAGATCGCGGAATAAGAGCAACCTCAACCACAGATGGGTGTTTCTTTTTGTAGACTCGTTTCGGAGGAATAGGAATGCAAATTCTGATTGACATTGGCGTTGTGATTATCGGGTATCTCCTGGGTTCCATCTCTTTCGGCTATTTAATAGTAAAGATATCAACCGGCAAGGATGTGCGCACTGTGGAAAGCGGGCGCACCGGCGGGACCAACGCCATGCGCGCGGCAGGGTTTGGGGCAGGCTTTCTCACCGCGCTCCTGGACGTCGCAAAAGGAGCGGCCGCTGTGTGGGCGGCACAGGCAATCAGACCTGAAAGCGATCTCGTTCATGTGCTTGCCGCTGTCGCCGCGATCGTGGGACACAATTACTCGTTCTTTATGATGGAGCGGGACGAGAATGGAATGTTGCGGTTTCGCGGCGGCGCGGGCGCGATGCCCGCCCTGGGTGGAGCAGTTGGATTCTGGGCTTGGTCTTTCCCCATTATCTTCGGTCTCGGCGCATTGGTTCTCTTCACGTTAGGCATGGCTTCAGTCGCCACGATGGCGGTGGGGTTGTGTGTGATCATTGTTTTTGCCATTCGCGCCTCCCTGGGACTCATGCCCTGGATCTATGTATTGTATGGTGTGATCGCGGAACTTCTGCTGATTTGGGCATTGCGGCCCAATATACAAAAAATTATCGCTGGCAATGAGCGCGTGATCAACATGAGTCTGGCAGGAAAGTTAAGAGCCAGAAAAGAGCAACAGGCGTCAGCCGGATCAACGGATGAAGGTGGATAAATCGCCTGATGGTTTTTTATTGTACGGCGGTCTTTGACCGCTGTATTTTATCGAAGCCTGCCAGCATAATTTTTCTTTGGAGAACTGGATGTATCAGCCGCTAAAAGGCATCCGTATTCTTGACCTCTCGCGCCTTGTACCGGGACCCTACGTAACCCAATTACTGGCTGACCTGGGAGCAGAAGTAATCAAAGTGGAAACACCCATTGCCGGTGACTATGCCCGTTTCATCCCTCCCGAAATGGGGCTGGGAAAAATGTTCGAGATGATCAATCAGGGAAAGAAAAGCGTGGCGATCAATTACCGCAATCCGCGCGGGCGTGAAATACTGCAACGCCTCGCGACTACAGCAGACATCGTGCTCGAAAGTTTTCGCCCGGGTACAGCCGAGCGGTTGAAAATTGATTACGACTCATTGCGAGCCTTCAAAGCAGATATCATCTATTGTGCGTTGTCAGGCTATGGTCAGGAAGGACCGTATCGAAATCGTGCGGGCCATGACCTAAACTACACAGCCATCAGCGGTTCGTTGTCTCTCAATGCGAATGAAGGCAAACCTCCCGTCCCTTACGGGTTGACTGTTGCCGATTTGAGCGGCGCCATGCTGGCTGGCATCGCCATTCTCAGCGCGCTGACGGGGCGTCAACGAAGTGGAGAAGGAGCCTACCTGGACATGGCGCTCTTCGACGGCGCTCTTTCATGGATGGCGCCTCAGGCAGGCGCGGCATTTTTTAGCGGCTTGCCAGTAACAGGCGGCACATTGGCATTGCACGGCGGGCTGGCTTGCTACAATATCTATGAAACAGCGGATGGGAAGTACTTGTCGCTTGGCGCGCTGGAACCAACATTTTGGGGTGACTTTTGTAAAATCACCGGACGAAATGACCTGCTCTCTCGCCAGTTTGATCGTACGATCAAGGAAGATGTTGCAACCACCTTCAGACAACGCCCGCTGGCGGAATGGGTGGAAGCCTTTTCTGCCACGGATGGATGTGTGGAACCTATCCTATCATTTGAAGAAATGCTGTCACACCCTCAAGTAAAGGCACGGGGATTCGTGCGCGAGGAAAATGGTCATCCAGCTGGATTGAACACGCCCTTCGTATTTGCGCGCGGCACAGAACAACGACCGGTTCCAGCCTTGGGCGAACATACTGACTCTGTTTTGGGTGAATTCCTCAGCCAGCAGGAACTGAAAGAATTAACGAGCAGGGGAATTATCGGAAGACGAGAAAGCAAATAATGAAAATGTCCCCGATATCGAGGACGCTTTATTAGTCTTTATTGAAATTACGGCATGACAACTCTTGCCGCGAATTTCGCGAATTTTCACGAATAATTCGCGGCTAAAAATTTATTTTCTTATCCCATCCGCTGAAGCAATGCATGAAGATTTCTTCGATGCAGTGTCTCGGCAAGCCCGCCGAGATACACACGGCTCTTGCCGCAAGATTCAATACTGATCTCATCCAACAGTTCGACGGCATTCTTTCGCCGTGACGCGGCTTTAACGGATTTCTTAATCGCAGACAAATAATACAGGTTCTCTTTCACCGCCGCATCAATCTCGCCGCGCAGAATAACGTCGCCATGACCCTGCACAATGTTTTCGAGTCCCATGCGTCCCATCCGCTTGATCGAAGCCATGATGTCGTCTATATTTCCATCCACGATGTATGGCAGGGGCATGAAAGAATCACCGGCAAATAAAATGCGGTCTTCCTCCACCAGCACCGCGATGCCATCGTTGCTGTGACCAATTGCAGGCGAAATGATCAAATTCTTCTTCCCAACGCGCAAGGTCAGTTCACCGTCTGCGAAAGTCATGTGCGGCAGAACAATTTTTACCTGCCTCAACGCGGGGTTTTGCTTTTTCGCCGATTCAAGCGACGGCGCTCCCCGCCCTTCGAGCAATTCGCGGCAACGCGCGTGCGCAACCACCGTCGCGCCCGGGAAGAAACAATTCCCCCAGGCGTGGTCGGCGTGATAATGCGTGTTGATCACGTAACGCACAGGCACGTTCAACTCGTGTTCGATAAACTCACGGATGCTCAACGTCTCATCCGGCAGAGCCAGCGTATCAATCACCACCGCCCACTGCGGGCCCGCCACCACGCCCGCCGTCACCTGGGCGTACATTTCACTTTGGAACCAAAAAACATTTTCAGAAACTCGTTCTCTATGCATTCAAAACGCCCTCGATAATTTTTTTGTCATTGATAGCACAAAAGAAGCTGAAAATCAAGTTGTATAGTTGAATTTTCTGGCATTTCCGCAAGGGTATGCCCTTTGTCCGGCTTGCTTGTGTGCCTCCTACATGATACACTTTGAAAAACATGGCAAAAAACCTCCTGCTCGTCACTGCCGACGCGAACTTTTCAAGGGTTCTGCTTCAGGGGTTGGAGCAGGAAGGGCATCGTGTGCATGTCGTCAAAGGAAAAGGCGAGGCGGTCGTCCGCGCAGACCAGCAAAACTGCTCGCTTGCCTTTCTGGATTTGGACCTCGGAGAAAAAGCGGTCGCAGATATTGGCGGATCGCTTCGCACGCTCAACCCAAACATCAGGCTGGTCCTGTTTTCTGACGAGGATACGCCTCCCGCGCTGGATATGCTCCGCCCGTGGAGTCTTCTGCGCAAGCCATATTTTTTACCGGATTTGCTAACTATGCTGAACGAAAAATCCACTCCCCTCTCCAAACCTGCAAGTATACCTGCGCCCTCGCGCCCCGCTTCCGTGCAAACCAGCGACCCCGCTCGTAACGATTCCCCCATTCAAAGAAACGAGCGGGGCGACCCCGCGCTTCCCTGGTTGCAGGACGTAACCAAAGCCGCGCAACACCTCACGCGCCTCACACTTGAATCCTCCGCGCAGGCGGCATTGATCACGCGCGGCGACCAGTTGTGGGCATACGCGGGTCAACTTTCGCAGAACGCCGCGAAAGAACTGGCTGTCACAGTCACGCGTCACTGGGACGGGCAAAAGGGAAGCGACCTCCTTCGCTTTGTCCGTTTGGAGGCAACCAAAGCCGAACACATGCTGTATGCCACGCGTCTTGCCGAAGATGTAGTGCTCGCGCTGGTCTTCGACGCCGAGACCCCGTTCAGCACCATCCGTTCGCAGGCTGGTCGGCTGGCAGATTCGCTGTCCATTTCGGATGCCGAAGCGGTGGAAATGCCTATCGTGCAGAATCAACTACCGGCTTCGTATGAATCGCCGACTCAATATCTTGATGAGGGCGAAGATGTGGATGTCCCCTCCATTGCGGATATTTTGTCAAACGTGCCGTCCCCGACTCCTGAACCGGGCTTGATCCCGTTATCGAATAAAGAATCCTTCGGGACGCGTCCCTCGGCGGCGCGCTCGAATCAATACAGCCGCGAGAGTTCGCCCGCCATCCGCGTGACCGACCTGCTGGTCTCGAATCAAAACAACGATCAGACCGTTGAGCATGTGGTTCAGGATTTCGACACAACCATGCCCTCGAAATCACGCCCGCGCCCCGAGACGCCGGTGCACAGACCCCAGCCCGGCGAGTTGGATGAGACCCGCCCGCACTCGATCACCGAAGTGGCAAACCGCGTGATGCTCGAACCGATCTCACCCGGGTTATATAATTTAACATACGCCTGTTTGCTCGTGCCGCGTTTTAGTTCGCATTATCTGACCGGCGATATTTCTGACCGCATCTCTGAATGGCTGCCGCAAATTTGCATCGCCTTTGGCTGGCGTTTGGAATTTTTGGCTGTGCGCCCCGAATATATTCAATGGGTTGTGAATGTGCCGCCTGCCACATCGCCCGGTTACCTGATGCGAATCATGCGCCAGCAGACATCCGAAAAGATCTTTATCGAATTCCCGCGCTTGAAAAAAGAGAATCCTTCCGGCGATTTCTGGGCGCCGGGGTATCTCATCATGGGCGGCACGCAACCGCACCCGCCGCAACTGGTGAAAGACTACATCAAACAGACGCGCACACGACAGGGATATTCGGAACCGAAAAAATAATTCACGTCATTGCGAGTGGCGCTTCAGCGCCATGAAGCAATCTCCAAGACAATCGTAGAGATTGCTTCGTCAGGCTGGGTCTCGATACGCAACGAGCGCTACTCGACCACCAGCCTTCCTCGCAATGACATGCAGGCGCAGAGTATAATTGCTCTGCGCTTTATTTTTTTAACCATCACCCAGTCCTTCGCCTTCGCTCAGGACAAGTCTCCAGTCTCTGGTCTCGATACGGCGGACCAACCGCCTACTCGACCACCACCAATTCTCTGATTCTCGAATCACCAATCACCACTTACCGGAATAACCCATGCCCCCCACTCTCTACCTCATTGACGGACACGCCCTCGCCTACCGAATGTATTTTGCCCTCACCGCCGTCGGCGGAAGCCAGCGCTGGCAGACATCAAAGGGCGAACCCACCGCAGGGATTTATGGATTCGCGCGCGAGTTGATCCGCATCATCGAGCAGGAAAAGCCTGAATATCTCGCGGTCGCTTTCGATGTGGGTAAAACTTTTCGTGACAAGATGTTCCCGGCATATAAAGGCACGCGCGAAAAAATGCCCGATGATTTGCGTCCGCAGATCGAGCGCATCCGCCAGATGGTGGACGCGTTCAACATCCCGCGCCTCGAAATGGACGGCTTTGAGGCAGACGATGTGCTTGGCTCCGTCGCGCGCATCGCCGCGGAACAGGGACTCGGCGTCAAGATCATCACCGGCGACCGCGACCTCCTGCAACTCGTCAACAAGCGCACATCGGTCTATCTCGCAGGCGATGACCAGACCTACATCAAGGATGAAGATGTAGTCAAAAAACTGGGCGTGCCGCCGAAACAGGTTGTTGATTACAAGGCATTGGTTGGCGACAAGTCCGACAACATCCCAGGCGTGGCAGGTGTCGGCGAAAAGACCGCGATTGCATTGCTCGAAAAATACAAGACTCTCGATGGCATCTATAAAAATATTGATAAGGTGGAGAATCGCTGGAAGGCAAAACTAGAAGTCAACAAAGAAAACGCGTATCTCAGCCGCGACCTCGCGCAGATCAAAACCGACCTGGACATCAAGCTGAATCTGGAACACGCCAAAGCGCGCGACCTGAATGTTCCTGCCATCGAAGCCTTCTTCAAGGAATTGGAATTCCGCACGCTCCTCAAAGCGCTGGAAAAACTGACAGGGCAATCTGTGTCACCGTCTGCATCCGCGCCAAACGCAGGCCCCAAAGCAAATGGGCAGATGTCCATGTTCGTGAATGAGCCGCATGTTGTCGTCGCGCCAAAAGTGGATTCGAATATCACCGTTCACATCGTGGACACAGATAAAAAATTGGATGATCTCGTCAAAGCATTGAACAAGGCGAAGATCATTTCTTTCGACACCGAGACCACCTCCACCGAAGAGATGCGAGCCGATATCGTCGGCATCTCGCTGGCGATCAAAGAAGGAGAGGGATATTACATCCCTGTTGGACACAGCGCGGGAAATAATCTTCCACTCAAAAAAGTCATTGAGGCGCTCAAAGAACCGCTGACGAATCCAAAGATCGGCAAGGTGGCGCACAATGCAAAATACGATTACATCGTATTAGCCAAACACGGACTACTGGTCTCCCCCATCACATTCGACACGATGCTGGCAGAGTTCATCATTGACCCGTCATCGCGCCATCTCGGACTCAAGAACCTGGCATTCGCAAAACTCGGCGAAGAGATGACGCACATCGAAGAGTTGATCGGCAAAGGCAAGAAGCAGATCAGCATGGCGGATGTGGCGATTGAATCCGTTGCGCCGTATGCCATCGCCGATGCAGAAACAACGTTACGCCTCATGCCTCTTGCAGAGAAGGAACTCAAACGCGTGGACGGTGAAAAACTACTCGAAGAGATTGACCTGCCGCTCACACCCGTCCTTGCGGATATGGAAATGGCAGGCATCTCGCTGGACCTGCCCTTCTTTCAAGAAACAGCGAAAAGACTCGAAAAGCGATTGGGTGAAATCGAAAAGCAAGTGTTCGATTCTGTCGGCAAGCCGTTCAACATCAACTCCACGCAACAACTATCGGATGTGCTGTTCACCCGCCTGCGACTCGAACCGCCCGATAAAGGCAACAAAACCGCCAGCGGACATTACTCCACTGCGGCGGGCGTTCTGGAAGAATTAAGCGGCAAACATCCCGTTGTGGATTTGGTTTTGGAGCAGCGCGAACTTTCCAAGATCAAATCAACATATGTGGACGCGCTCCCCCCTGCCATAAATCCAAACACTGGGCGCGTGCACACATCGTACAGCCAGATCGGCGCGGTGACGGGACGCCTCTCGTCATCGAATCCGAATTTGCAGAACATTCCCATCCGCACCGAGGAGGGACGCCGCATCCGCAACGGATTCATCGCATCGAAAGGAAATTGGTTGCTTTCGGTGGATTACTCGCAAATCGAGTTACGCATCGTCGCGCACATGGCTGAAGACGAGGGCATGTTGGCGGCATTCCGCGCGGGTGAAGATATCCACTCCACGACAGCCGGAGCAATTTACGGCGTAGGTCCCGACGCGGTGACGAAGGAGATGCGTCGCCATGCGAAGGCAATCAACTTCGGTCTCATCTATGGCATGTCTGCATTTGGACTCACACGATCCACGGATCTCACATTGGCTGAGGCTGAGAATTTCGTCAAAACGTATTTCGAAAAATTCCCTGGCATCAAAAATTATCTGGATGGCATTCGTAAACTAGCCGCGCAACAGGGGTATGTCGAAACACTGTTGGGACGCAAGCGATATTTTCCCGCGTTGCAGAGCAAACAAAATATGCAGATAAAAAACCGCGAAGAACGCGAAGCCATCAACGCGCCGATTCAGGGCACTGCGGCAGACATCATGAAGATCGCCATGTTGAAGATTCCCCCCGCGCTCAAAAAGGCGAAGTTGAATGGCAAAATGTTGTTGCAGGTACACGATGAACTCGTGCTGGAATGCCCCAAAGATGAAATTAAAAAAACGGCACAGGTGGTGCAGGAAACAATGGCAAACGCGTATCCGTTGAGCATCCCGCTTTCCACCGAAGCGCGCTATGGACCGAATTGGGGGGAGATGAAAGGGGTTTGAATCTCAAAAAAGACCCCTTGAACATTTTTAGGAGTGTTCAAGGGGTCTTTTTACGCTAGGGCGATTGCATCTTGCTGTCTAAACAACCGGATATATGGGCAATATTCCATTGAATCTATTGTTTTGTCTAAATATGGTTTTCCATATTTAGTCTGCAAGACACTCAATAAGCGATTATGCCTATATTTAGGCATCAAAATTTAGTTGCGATTGCCCTACTTTTTACGCTCACTTGACAAAAAAAAAACGGTGATAGTATATTATTCGAGTCTGATTGGGTAGGTGTGAGTGAAGTATCATGATTCAGATAAAAGGAGAATAATATGCGTACTAAAAACTTTATGCGTTTAAACATTCAGATACTGGTTGTGATAAGTTTGTTGTTCACAAACATACCCAGCGCCCTCGCCCAAGAAGGGGATGATGGAGATTATATCGGTCAGGTAATTACGACCGCAACAAAAACTCTTCCAACACCCAAGAAGGGCGAACCTGGGTTTCAACCTAACGTCTCTCAACCCTTACCCGGAGGCGGCACTGCCACCGCGACAGCACAACTTGCATGGACTGCTTCACGTATGGATGGCATTGCCAAAACTAGCCTGAGTTCTAATACTTTCGGTGTCTATAGTTTGTGTGCTAAAGTTACAAAATTGTATATGAACGGTGTTGATCAAGGTTCATCGCTACAAATTTGCGGGGATCGAACTGGGGGTGGATCCGTTACAGCCACGAAGAGCAAAGCTGTTGCCAGCGTATTTGGCAAGCTTTGGCGTGCAGATACAGCGCATCAGGTCGCCAAAACAGGATTTAGCTGGAACCCAACATTGACTGTACAAAAACAACTGTAACTCAATTTTACAATAAAGCGCCCACACCTGCTCA
>Ga0247727_10007248_pt1 | contig 21265 bp, 15 predicted proteins | sample WisWelCaveWW1625_FD_202498 | JGI IMG/M metagenome (GOLD analysis project Ga0247727, IMG submission 202498) | Biofilm microbial communities from Wishing Well Cave, Virginia, United States - WW16-25 | ecosystem: Environmental > Aquatic > Deep subsurface > Groundwater > Cave microbial mat | place... | reverse complement strand
CGCCGAGCGGTTCGAGCTGTACATCGCCGGGATCGAGATCGCGAACGCGTTCCACGAGCTGAACGACCCGGTCGAGCAGCGGCGTCGGCACGAGGCGGACCGTGCCGCGCGAGGCGCCGCGGGCGCTCCCGTCTATCCGCTCGACGAGCGCTTCCTCGCCGCGCTCGCCGCCGGTATGCCGCCGGCGGCCGGGATCGCCCTCGGCCTCGATCGGCTCGCGGCGCTGTTGCTCGGGGCCGACTCGCTCGACTCGATCGCGCCATTCTGAGCCGTGGAGTCCGGTCGCCGAACTGCGCTATCGTGATCCGGCGGCACCATGCGAGCTGGGATCGAGCGCAGCGAGATCACGATCGTTGGCGGCGGGCTCGTCGGCTCGCTGCTCGCGATCCTGCTGTCCCGGCGTGGGCATGCGGTCACGGTCCACGAGCGGCGGAGCGATCTGCGCGAGGGACCGGTCGAAGCTGGACGATCGATCAATCTCGTCGCCACGCGCCGCGGGATCCGCGCGCTCGAGCGGGTCGGGCTCGCCGAGCGCGCCCTCGCGCTGAGCGTGCCGGTGTACGGACGGATGGTCCACGCCGCGACGGGCGCGCTCGCGTTCCAGCCGTACGGTCGCGACCGCACGGAGTGCAACCACTCGATCTCGCGTGGCGCGCTCAACGAGTTCCTCGTCCGCGAAGCCGTCGCGCAGGGCGTCCGATTCCGGTTCGAGTCGAAGCTCGTCGACGCCGACCTCGCCCGCGGCCGCCTCACGTTCGAGGGTCCGTCAGCTGGCCGGCGCGACGAGGTGCATGCACGCGTCGTGTTCGGCGCGGACGGAGCGGGGTCGGCCGTGCGCGCCGCGCTCGCGCACGTGCCGGGGTTCGCCGAATCGATCGAGCCGCTCGGGCACGCGTACAAGGAGCTCGACATCCCGCCGGCCGATGGGGGCGGGTTCCGCATCGAGCGGAACGCGCTCCACGTCTGGCCGCGCGGCGAATTCATGCTCATGGCGCTGCCGAACCCCGACGGGAACTTCACGGTGACGCTGTACCTGCCCGAGCGCGGTCCTCACGGCTTCGATCGCATGGATACGCCAGCGCGCGTGGCCGCTCTGTTCGGCGAGCACTTCGCCGACGCGGCCGCGCTGATTCCCGACGTCACGACGGCGTTCTTCGATCGTCCGACCGGGACCCTCGGGACCGTGCGCTGTCTCCCTTGGCGCTCGGGCGATCGAGCGCTGGTGCTCGGCGACGCGGCCCACGCGATCGTTCCTTTCTTCGGGCAGGGCATGAACTGCGGCTTCGAGGATTGCACCGTCCTCGACGAGCTGCTCGACGACGGCGCCGGCGGCTGGGGCGAGGTGTTCGAGGAGTTCGAGCGCCGGCGCAAGCCCGACGCGGACGCGATCGCCGACATGGCGATCGAGAACTTCCTCGAGATGCGCGATCGGGTCGGCGACGCGCTGTTCCTGCTGCGCAAGCAGGTCGAACATCGCCTGGAGGTCGAGATGCCCCGCGAGTACCGGTCGCGGTACTCGATGGTCATGTACAGCCACATCCCGTACCGCACGGCGATGGACGTCGGCGCCGTGCAGCAGTCGATCCTCGACGAGCTGTGTCGCGACCTCGGCTCGGCCGACGACCTCGACGTCGATCGCGCCCGGCGCCTCGTCGGGGACCGGCTCGCCCCGCACCTGCGCGAGCGCGGGGTGTCCCTCGACTATTGAGCCGCTCGGCGCCGCAGCAACCAGACGAACGCGAGCGACACCGCGACGGCCCCCGCAACGAGGGCCGATCGGCCCAGCGCCGGGCCGATCGTTGGCTGTAGCCCTTCGGTCGTGCTCAGCTGCAGCGTGTCCCCACCGGCGAGGTTGAAGGTGAACACGTTACCGTTGATCGGCGTCAGCTCGAGCGCTCCGTCGAACCCGACCGAGTGCTGGACCGTGTTGCCCGGGCCGCAGAACACCAAGTAGGTGAACGTGTGGGCCACGTTCGTCGCTCCTCCTCCGGTCGTCACGGCGAACGTCGTCGTCACCTGGCGGCCGGCGCACGCTCCGCTCAACGGCCAGACGGTCAGAATCGGCGATCCGGTCTTGCAGAAGAAGCTCCCGGCGTTCCACCCGCTCTCGAAATCCTGCGCGATTCCCGTCGCGTTGCGACCGCCGGCGGACGAGCCCGTCACGGTCTGCGACTGCGCTTGGGCTCGCTCCGTGGCGACGACCGCCGCGACCACGAGCGCCACGATGCGAAGCGCTTTCATGGCACCCCTCCCCGGTCGAACCGAGCCGATCGACGAGCGAGACGCTCGAGGGATGCGACCCCCCAACCGACCGCCTGGCATTTGAATACGAGAAACGGCGCGGGAAGGCAAGCGAGCGGCCCGGAATGGTGCGGTTCGGACCGCCGCACGCTCCCTGCCCGGTGCCGAGGCGTCGCGGACGGAAGGGATCAGGCGTCGGGCTCGGATCCGTCGTGGCGCTTGATCCGGGCGCGCAGGTCCATGTTCCGGACCAGGCGGTGCAGGTAGTTCGGGTGCACGTCGAGCAACTTCGCTGCCGCCGCGTGGTTGCCCTGCACGTCCTCGAACGCCCGAAGGATCAGCCGCCGCTTCGCCTCGAGCACCGCCTCGTGGTAGCTCCCCGCGGCGGCCGAGCCGGGAGCCTCGGTGCGCTCGACCTCGAACACGTGCTCCGGTAGGTCCTCGGGCAGGACCATCTCGGACGAGCCGAGGACGACCGCGCGCTCGATCGCGTTCTCGAGCTCGCGGACGTTGCCGGGCCAGCCGTAGCCGGTGAGGCACGCGCGGGCGGCAGGGCTGATCCCGGTGACGCGCCGCTTGCAATTCGCGGCGCTCCGCTCCGCGAAATAGCGCGCCAGGAGCGGGATGTCCTCGCGCCGCTCGCGCAGGGCCGGGGTGCGCACCGAAACCACGTTGATGCGGTAGTACAGGTCCTCGCGAAACGTCCCGTTCTGGACCGCCTGCGCCAGGTCGCGGTTCGTGGCCGCGATCACACGGACGTCGATCGGGATCGGACGCGTTCCGCCCACGCGGTCGAGCTCGCGCTCCTGGAGCACGCGCAGCATCTTGGCCTGCAGGCCGAGCGACATCTCGCCGATCTCGTCCAGGAACACGGTGCCGCCGTTCGCCAGCTCGAGCTTGCCCTTCTTCTGCGCCACCGCTCCCGTGAACGCGCCCTTCTCGTGGCCGAACAACTCGCTCTCGAGCAGAGACTCGGCGAGCGCGGCGCAGTTGATGGCCACGAAAGGCTGTTCGGCGCGCGGACTGTTGCGGTAGATCGCCCGCGCCACGAGCTCCTTGCCCGTCCCGCTCTCGCCTTGGATCAGGACCGTCGCGCTGCTCGGCGCGACCTTGGCCACGAACTCGTAGATGGAGCGCATGACCGGGCTTTCGCCGATCATGTTGTGCTCGATCGCCAGGTCCTGGCGCAGGCGCTCGTTCTCCCGACCCAACCGTTCCGTGTGCAGCGCGCGCTCGAGGGCGCCCACGGCCATCGCCGCGACCGACGCGAGAAGCCGCAGATGGTCGACGTCGAACCGCCTGCCGGCCGTCGACGAGTCGACGTAGATCGCGCCGAGCTTGCGGCCGTCGACGCGCAGCGGCACTGCGAGAACCGACCGGACGCCCTGCAGGCTCGGTGCCCCACTGAAGTCCTCGAACGCGAGAACGTCGTTGCTGAGGACCGCGACACCCTTGCCCAGAACGCGCTCGACGATCGTGCGGCTGACCTGCACTCCCGCGACCAAGGCCACGTCGCGCGTCCGCGCGAAGCAGGGCCCGATCTCCCCGTCGTCCTCGAGCAGGAGAATTGCGCCGCGCTCGGCCGGCACGACATCGAACAGGGACGCGAGGAGCTGTTCGGCGAGCTGCTCCACGCTCCCGGCCAAATTCACCACCGACCCGACGTGAACGAGCGTTCGCAGATCCTGCGTCACCCGACTGAGCGGGGACTCGCTGGCCCCCGCCCCGGGCGCACCGAGCTGCCGCGCGTCGTCCCACGGCAGCTCGAGCGGGGCCGCGCCGAGGACGTTGTTCCCGAGCTCGACGCTCGTGCGATTCGGTGCGGACTCCGCGTCGTGGAGCAGGAACAGCAGCACCGAATCGCCGATGCGCAGGTGATCCCCGTGGGACAGGCGCTGCTGCTTCACCGGCACGCCGTTGACCAAGGTTCCGTTGGTGCTGTCCAGATCGGCGACCGAGTGGCCTTCCGCCGACTTGCGGATCACGCAGTGGTGGCGCGAGACGAGCGGCTCTTGCAGCCGCAGGCCGTTCGTCGCGTCCCGCCCGATCGATACTTCGTCCGTATCGAGCGCGACGACGTCGCCCTTCTTCGGGCCGGCGATGATGGCGACGCGTGGCGTCACGACCTTTTCCCCCGCTACCGGACTCGGGCGGCTCGTGACGAACCCATCGAGTGTCGAGCAGCCCCCGTACTCTATACCGCGATCCTCCTCGACCGTGCCCTTTGGGCGAATTGCGGCCGTATCCGACAAAAAACGCGGAGGCGGTTCCCCCCTCAGGTCACCGCCTCCGCGAGCAGGGGAGCGTGTGGACGAGATCATCGGGGGATGGATCTCTTCGAGTACGGGAGCGGCTGTGCCATCCGGCTCTTGAACTTCATCGTTGTTCTTGACGCCCGTTCTCTCTCGTTCTACCCGCAGGTCGAGTAGAGCAATGTGGATGCCAGGTGTTGAGCGCCCGATTCTCGGTACTTCGCTGCGTGGGGGCTATCCGATCGGTTCTCGACCGGCGGTGGAGGCTATCGGATCGGCTAGCAGGAGGTGGGGCGGTGTCAGGAGGAGGCGGGCAAGAAGGAGTGCCAGAAAGAGCGAAGGCGGGAGCCCGACTCCGGGGTCCCGCCTCTGCGTGCAGGGGAGCCTGTGTTGGAGTTCATCAGGGGATGAAACTCTTGCGGCTCGGGAGTCTCACTGTCGCGCCGCCGGCTTTGATCTGGCTCTTGGTCTTCATGGCGATCTCCTGTTCTTCGGTTTGGTGCGGTTTGCGGTCACGATCTCTCTAGACGTAGTTCTTGCGGCTCGGGAGCCTCACTGCCGTGCTGCCTGCCTTGATCTGGCTCTTGGTCTTCATCTTGGGCCTCCTTTCTTCCTTGTTCGACGTTCGCCGATGGATAGAGCAAGGCCGATGCCAGGAGCAAAACCGAGGGTTTTGCGGAGTCTCGCTGCTGGGGGCTATCCGATCGGTTCTCGAGCGGCGGTCGAGGCTATCGGATCGGATTCCTGCTCCGGGCTAGGGATGCGCGATCACGAGGAGCGTCGGCGCCCGTCCTAGGACGCAGCGCACGCAGCGGCGCAGGCTCTCCGGATCGAGCGCGGCAAAGCTCTCGTCGAGGATCACGAGCTCGGCGCGCTGCAAGAGAGCGCGCGCGATGTACACACGACTCCGCTCCCCGTGCGAGAGCTGCCAACCGGTCTCGCCGACCATCTGGAGCAGGCCGCCCGGCATCCGGTCGATCAGCTCGCCGAGGCCGAGCTCGCGACACACGTCCGCGGCCTCCTCGAGGTCCTCGGCGCGCGCGGGCCAACCGCGCCCCATGAGAAGGTTGAACGCCAGAGTGCCCGACAGGACGTGGTTCTCGTGGAACTGCGGCGCGGTCGCCACCCGGCGTAACCAACCGTCTGCGCCGATCGTGCTGCGGTCGAGTCCGTCGAGGAGGAGCAGACCGGCCTCGGGAGGCCGCAGGCCCGCCACGATCGACGCGAAGGTCGATTTTCCACCGCCCGACGGTCCCTCGAGCAGGATCCGATCGCCCGCGACGACGCGCAGCGAGCAGCCGCGCAGGACCGGCTCGCCCCGATCGCGGTAGCGGAACGTCACGTCGCTCGCGACGAGCAGCGCGCCGTCGCGGCGATCCGAGGACGCTCGCGGATCGCCGGTCGATCCGGGCGGCACGACAGCGACCGGCCGCATCGCCGCCTGGAACAACGGGGCGATCGCGCGCCACGCGACCCACGCACCGGCGACGTGCCGAGCGCCACCGGCCAGCCGCGACAACGCCTGATGGGCCAAGAGCACACCGCCGAACCCGACCGCCAGCTCCTCGACCGACCGGGTACCCCACACGAGCGCCGGTGCAAGACCGATCAGGCCGATGACGAGCCATCCCGTGGGGACGGCCTGCAGAAGGGCGGCGCCCGCGCGGTCGAGGCCCTGCGCCCGTTCGAGCAGCACGGCCAGCGCGTCGTCCTCCCCCTCGTGCCACCGGGCGCGCGGCTCCTGGGCGAGCCGTGTGCGATGGCCGACGAGCCGCTCGACGAGGTCGTGCGTCAGATCGACCCGGGTGCGGGTCCAGGCCTGTCGCGCGCGCAGGTACCGCAGCCCGATCGCGATCGTGGCCCCGACCCAGGCAACGAGCAGCAGCACGTGGATCCCGCCGCCGGCGCCGAGCGCGAGGATCGCCGCCGCGCCCAGGAGCTCGACGATCGCGAGCACGCCGAGGATCCCACCGCTCACCGCCAGCGATTCGATGGCCTCGGACTCGATGACCTGCCCGAGGAGCTGGCCCGCTCCGCGATGCCGGATCTCCTCGGGCGCCAGGCGCAGCGCCGACGCGAGAAGACGCCGCTTGACCAGCCCGGCCGCGCCGATGGCCACGAGTCCCTGGTACCAGCTCGTGACCATCCCCAGGGGAACGAGCGTCAGCAGGGTCAAGCCCCACGCGACGAGCCATCCGGCATCGAGTCGCCCCTCGAGCGCGCCCCGACCGATCATCCACCAAGAAAGGATCCACAGCGCGTAGCGCGCGGCGAACGTGGCGACGAGGCCGGCGGTCGCCCCGGGCAGCCCCGCCAGGCGGAGCTGTCGGCCGAAGCTCAGGGACGGCGGGACGTTCACACGCCAGATGCCGTCGATCCTTTCGCGCTGCAGGCGCTCGCGCAGGAGCGCTGCGACTGTCCGCTCCCGCCGCGAGCGCGGCACCCCGGCCTCGTCGAGCAGTCGGTCGAGCTCCGCACGCACCGGCTGTTCGAGCGGCGCGACGAGTGCGCGATGGACGTCGGCCGCCCGAACCCGCGTTCGCGCACCGTCCGGCAGGAGCAGGTCGACACGGCCACGGCGACCACCGAGGATTGCGAGGAACTTACAGTCCGTCCCGTCGTCGATGCGCACGAGCACCGGGCCGCACGAGCGGAGTAGCCGCTCGGCGTCCTCGTGCGAGGTCTCGGTCTCCTGCAGCTCGATCCGCATCCAGCTCGCCGCGTCGGTGAGCCAGCGGTCGAGCGCGTCCGGATCGTCGGGCGGGGGCGAGGCGTTCCGCAGTGGCGGCGGATCGATGCCGGCCCACGAGGCCAGCGCCCCGAGCGCATCGCCCAGCCGCGTGAGCGGCCAAGCTTTCGTCCGCAGCGCCTCGACCGAGGTCATCGGGTCATCTCGACGACCCGACCCCCGTCGAGCCGCATGCGCCGCCACGCGTCCGAGGTCCACAGCCCGTCGCGCAGCGCACGCTCGGCATCGAGGAGCGCACGCAGTCGGGAGCCGTCGCGGCGGGCGAGGTCCGCAGCCGGACCGTCCTCGACGATGCGGCCACCCTCGACCACGACGACCCTTCCGAACGACACGGCATCGCCGACGTCGTGCGTGATGCACAGGAGCGTAGCCTCGTTCCACCATGCGCGGGCCGATGCGAGGAGACGGGCTCGCTGCTCGCGATCGAGTCCACGGAACGGCTCGTCGAGGACGACGAGGCCGGCGTCTTGCCGCAGCAGCGAGCGCCCGAGCCGCACGCGTTGACCCTCGCCCCCCGACACGAGCGCGCCGCCCTCGCCGAGGGGGGTCTGCAGGCCGTCGGGCAGCCGCTCGACGAGCCCGCGCATCTCGGCGGTTTCGAGCACCGAGCCGATCGCGGCGCCGTCGTCGCGAGCGTTCCCGTACCGCAGGTTGTCGAGCAAGGACCGGTTCCAGAGCTGGACCGCCGGGTCGACCCACGCGGTCCGCTCGCGCAGCCGTGCGAGTCGATCCGCGTCGAGAGGCTCACCGTCGGCGAGGACGCTCCCGGCGGCCGCGCGGTGCCAGCCGAGCAAGAGTCCGACGAGCGTCGACTTGCCCGCGCCCGACGGCCCGACGATCGCGACGTGCTCGCCCGCCGCGACCGCGAGGCGGATGTCGTGCAGCACGTCGTGCCCCGCGACCCGCACGGCGACCCCGTCGAGCGCGAGGCGGACACCGCGTGTCGGCCGAGCCACGGGCGGACTCGCCGCTTCGCCGCGATCGTCCTGTTCCGGCGCGCCGAGCGGCTCGAGCAGCCGGAGCGTCAGGTTGCGCAGCTCCGGGTACTGTCGCGCCGCGAGCGCCAGGTCTTGCCCGAGGGCCGGCACGTGCAGCACCCAGTACACGAGGAGCAGGACGATCGACGCCTCGCCGCCGCGACCGGCGTGAGCCGCGACGATCCACGTGGCGAGACCGAGCCCACAGACGAGCTGCAACCCCTCCACGGCGACGACCGCGGACTGCAAGGCGATGCCGGCGCGTGCCCACTGCCCGAGGAGCGTTTCATGCTCGCGCCGAATCGCGCGCTCGGCGCGATGGCACCGGATCGGCACGAGCCCGAGGAGTGCGTCGAGGTAGAACCGACCGAGCGCGCCCGAGTGCGTGCGGACACGCAGGTCGCGCTCGACGAGCAGCGACTGCGCGCCGAGCGGCAGCGCGACCGACACGATCGCGAGCAGAACGGCGAGTGGCGCGCTCGGGGGATCGAGCCACGCGATCCCGGCCACCGTGAGGGCGATGCCGAACGCGGCGTGGAGCCCCTGGCGCGCGACCTCCGGCAGCTCGCGGATCTGATGCAGGCTGTGTGAGCGCTCGGCCATGTCCGAGGCCAGGCGGCTCTGGAAGTAGCGGTCGGTGAGGCGCGGGATCTTGCGCAGGAACGCGAGACGCAGGCGCAGCTCGAGCTTCCGGCCGACCCGCAGGATTCCCGTCGCCAGTGGCAGCTCGAGCAGCGTCAGGGCGACGAGGAACACGAGGATCGCGGCCATTCCGCCGAGCCGGTCGGAGACGCGGCCGAGATCGGTCCACAGGTGCAGCAGGCCGCGGAACACGAGGGCTTCGATGACGACCCCCGCGGCAGCGACACCGAGCGCCGCGACGAGAATCCCCGGGACGCGGAGGCCGTCCGCGCGCAGCAGGCGCAGCAGCGCGAGCCCCGGGCGGGCGCGCGGCTCGCTCAGGGCCGCCTCGAGCTCGAGCGACCGCTCGCGCGGCGGTTCGCTCGACGGCGACTCCTCGGCCCCTTCGGTCGTCGATCGAGCCAGCGCGCCGGAAAAGCGGACGAGGACGACGCCGCGCAAGCACACCTGCTCCTCGCCGGAATCGCCGGGCGGAGCGGAGCGCGCGAACCAGCAATCGATCGGAATCGGCGACGATCCGTCGTCGATCCGTGCGCGCATCGCGAGCCCGCGCAGAATCCTCAGCGCGCTCGCCCCGCGTCGCACGCCGCGCGCGTGGACGACCGCGGCTACGGCGCGCGTCGCGGCATCGAGTGCCGCGAGGGCGCGCCAGTCCGCGTCGGCGCACGCTTCGTCGAGTAGAGCGGCGCACGCCGAGCCCGTGATCCCGATCGCGTGCAGGCGGCGTCGCAGCGGATCGAGGAATCCTGCCGATCGGGCCCATTCGTGCCAGGCGCTCGCCGGTACCGTCGTCTCGTGGACGTACGCCTGCGCGAGGAGCCGTCGCGACGATACCCAGCATCGTCCTGTCCCCGGGTCCATGACCTGGACGAGCGAACCGTGACGACGCCACGCTACTACAAAGTGCGTGGCGCCACTCGGCAAGCGCACGACGAGGAGCGCGGGCAACGGCTCGCAACCGGGAACGAGCAGATGATCGGCCGGGATCAGGACCTGCTCGGCGTCGAGCCCCGCGTCCCGAGCGACCTCCTCGAGCGTGTCGATCGACGTGCCGTCGAGATCGGTCTGGCACGCCTCACGCAACCGCCCGTAGCTCGCCCGGATCCCGAACCCCTCGAGGAGGCAGGTCAGTGCCGCGGGCCCGCAGTCCATCGCCGAGGTCTGGACGATCTCGGGCGCGAAGAAGCGGGGTTTTGTCCTGGGCGGATGCCTCATGGCTCGGATCACCGCGGACCCGACACCAGCGTGCCCGCGGCACGCAGCAACAGCACCGCCGGGGACACGCGCTCGACCTCGACCTCGACGCTCCCCGGGAGGCCATGCTGGAGCGGGAGCGCCGGGTTCGAGTCGAGGCGCACCGTCAGCTCGACGCGGACCGTTCCGTTCCGCAGCTCGCTCGACACGCGCGCCACCTCGGCCGCGAGACTTCCGTACTGGCTCGACGGGTACGCGGCCAGGCGCACGCGCGCCGTCTGGCCCGGGCGGATCCGCCCGAGCGCCGCCTCGGGGGCGAACTCGGCGACCGCCTGCAGCGCACCCGATCCGAGGACGACCCCGAGCCGATCACCGGCGCGAACGAACGCCCCGGCCTCGATCGTCGCGGCTTCGACGATCCTGCCGCGCACCGGAGATCGGATCGCCTTCTCCTCGACCGCCTGCTCGAGGCGACCAGCCGCCGACGCGCCTGCCCCGATCTCCCCCTCGACGCGCGCGACCTCGCGCCGGAGCTGCTCGATGCGCGCCGCGCGGTCGCGCTCCTTCGCCCGCAGCTCGGGCTCAACCCGCTCGGCACCGAGCCGCAGTCCCTCCGCCGCCGCGCGACGGCGCTCGGCCTCCGCCTGAGCCTGTTCGAGCTCGGCGTCGGACAGGAGGTCGGTCTCGTGGAGCCGGCGTGCTCGCTCGAGCGCCTGCTCGGCGAGGACCATGGCCACGGCGGCTTCGTCGTACTTGGCGCGCGCCTCGGCCAGCGCCATCGCGGCGACCTGGCGCTCCTGCTCGAGCGCCTGCTGTTGGTGGTTGATCTCCTCCCGCAGGGCGTCGATCTGCGGTTCGAGCGCACCTGCTCGCAACCGGGCCTCCTCGACGCCGAGCCGCTCTCCCTCCGTCGCCAGCGCGACCAGTACCTCACCGGCCTCGACTTCGCGACCGACGACGAGCGCGCTCGTCACGACGCGTCCTGCCACCGGCGTCTCGACCGGGTGCGCGGCGCGCTCGATCTCGATTCGCGCCGAGGCGCTGACCTCGTGGACCGCGACGCGGGCGAGGAACAGCCAGCACGACCAGGCGACGAGGATCACCGCCCCGGCGCACAGCGCGACCGTGGTGCGACCGAAACCGTCCCCCTCGAGTCCGCGCAGCGTACGAGGGAAATCGTCCGACACTTCGGCCAAACTCTACTGCACAACGCGCACGACGGGGACGTTTTCCTGACGGAACGTCGATCCCAGGACGAGGGACACTACCCGGTGCGGCCTCAGGGGCGGACCGAGGAGGCGGCCGACCTTGAGACGCGTTACCGCGCCGTATGGGACGCGGCCGGCACTACGCTCACGTCGTCGCAATACTGAGCCTTGGCCGGCAACGCCGGCAGTGCAATCCGGGGACACTCTGCCCGCGCAGTCGATGCCAGGAGGCAGCTTGATCGGCAGGACCCTCGGCCATTACCGCATCGTCGCGGCGCTCGGCAAGGGCGGCATGGGCGAGGTGTACGCGGGGAGGACCTGCGGCTCAAGCGTCGGGTCACCCTGAAGGTGCTCTCGCCGGATCTCGCCGCTGGCCCGCAACGCCGGGAACGTTTCGAGCGTGAAGCCCGGGCGCTCGCAGCGTTGAACCACCCCCGCGTCGTCACCGTCCATTCCGTCGAGGAGTTCGACGACGTTCCGTTCCTGACCATGGAGTTGATCGAGGGCCGCACGCTCGGCGAGTTGATCCCGCAAGGCGGTCTGGCACTCGATCGGTTCCTGGCGTACGCGATCCCGCTCGCGAGCGCGGTCGGCGCGGCGCACGCGCAGGGGATCACGCATCGCGACTTGAAGCCGGACAATGTGATGGTGACCGCCGATGGCCGGCTCAAGGTGCTCGACTTCGGCCTGGCCAAGGCGGCCGAGGAGCCGACCTCCGGGCCGGACGACGCCACGCAGGAGCTGACGCTGACGCGTCAGGGCCAGATCGTCGGGACCGTGGCCTACATGTCGCCCGAGCAGGTGGACGGCAAATCGGTCGATGAGCGCTCGGACGTGTTCTCTCTGGGCGGGATGTTCTACGAGATGGCGACCGGGCGGCGACCGTTCGCCGGGGACGAAGCCGTCCGCACGATGTCGGCGATTCTCACCGAAACCCCACCGCCGATCGCGCAAGCCAACCTATCGCTGCCCGACGAGTTGGGTCGGATCGTCCACGCGCCGCCTCGAGAAGGACCCTGCCGCGCGACCACAGAACGGTTTCGAGCTGCAGCGGCTGCTCGAACGGCTTCGCGACCCGGCCCCTACCACGCCGCGCCGCCGGGTCCCGAGGTCGCTACCGTGGCTCGCCGTGTCGGTCGTCGCCTTCACGGCGCTGGGCGTGGCGGCGTACCGCTTCCGCGGTCCCCTGGTGGGAACGCCGCGCGAGCGCGACGAGTCCGGCGGGGATGTCCTGCGCCGTCAACTGGCGTAGTTGACCTTCGACGCGTCGCTCGAGGAGTGGCCCGCCTGGTCGCCGGACGGCTCGCGGAGTTGCGGTATCGAAAGCACGCCGTCAGATGGTCGTTGACCATGCCGACCGCTTGCATGTGCGCGTAGACGATCGTCGAGCCCACGAACGAGAAGTCGCGCTGCTTGAGGTCGCGGCTGAAGGCGTCCGAGAGCTCCGTCCGGACCGGCAACTCGCCCTGCGTCTGCCAGCGATTCTGCACGGGACGGCCGTCGACGAACCGCCACTGGTACGCGTCGAAGCTGCCGAACTCCTCCTGCACAGAGAGGAACGCGCGCGCGTTCCGGACGGCCGACTCGACCTTGAGCCGGTTGCGCACGATCCCCGGGTCCTGCAGCAGCCTCTCGATCTTGCGGGCGTCGAACCGAGCGACCTTCGCCGGATCGAAGCCCGCGAACGCGCGGCGGTAGGCGTCGCGCTTGCGCAGGATCGTGATCCACGACAGCCCGGCCTGGGCCCCTTCCAGCACGAGGAACTCGAAGAGCGTCCGGTCGTCGTGGACCGGCACGCCCCACTCCTCGTCGTGGTACGCCACGTAGACCGGGTCGGTCCCGGCCCAGTCGCATCGAGCGCGGCTCAACGGAACAACCAGTACCAGGCGCGACCGATCCACTCGTGGATCGCGAACGTGCTCTCGAGCAGCGCTCCCGCGCGCGGGAGGAAATCGCCCGGGGACGGCCGCGCGTCCTTCGCGACGCCGGTCGGCGCGGGGATGACCTCGATCCCCTCGGCCTCGAACGCCGCCCGGGCCCGCGGGATGTGCGTCGCGTTCGTCACGAGGTAGATCCGGGTCACACCTTCCCGGCGCAGGATCTCCGCGCTCCGCCGGGCGTTCGCTGCGGTGTTGCGCGACTCGTTCTCGACCCATCGCACCGGGACCCCGAACTCGTCGCGCAGGATCTCGGCCATCATGTCCCCCAGGGGCCGGTAGCTTTCCTTCAGTCGGCCCCCGGTGACGAGCAGCGGGATCCCGGTCTTGCGATGGAGCCACGCGCCATACCGCAAGCGCACTAGCGACAGGACACCGATCGTGTCGCCACCGTACTCGGGCGCCTGCGCGTAGACGTCGGCGCTGAGCACGACGATCGCCCCGGCCGCGGGAAGCCCGCTCAGCGTCTCGACGGGCGGCGCGTACTCGAGCGTTCCGGAGAGCCAGCTGCTGCACGCCGGCATGCTCAGCGTGGCGAGGAGCACCCATGATGCGACGAGCAGGGTCGCTCCGAGCCGCGGGCGAAACCGCCGCACGGCGAGTCCGAGGGCGGCGAGCAAGAGGATGCACCCCGGCGGCAGCAGCAGGGCCTTGAGGAACGACTGAAAGACCATCGTGTCTCCTACGCCCTTCAGCCCGGGGTCTCGTCCGTGTCGACCTGGCCCGTGATCCGGTGGCGCACCGCGGACCACGACAACCCGATCCCCAGGATCAGCCCGAGCACGATCAGCACGGTCCACGGCAGGAGCGTCCGGCTCCCGGCCGCCAGGATGCCCCGGTCCGACAGGAACCAGGCGACCGAAGCGAAGATCAGGGACAGGATCGCGAACCCCACGAGACCGAGCGAGCGGTAGGCCGCGCGCGCATAGAGCACCCAGGCTCCGAGGAGCACCGCGCCCGGCACGGCGTGGACCGCCGTGAACCGGGTCAGGTCGGTGAGCGCCCAGTGGTAGTAAGACGCTCCCGTGGGGTTGACCGTGGCCAGGACGAGCGCCAGGGCGCCCCCGACCCGCAGCAGAATGCCGCGCGGCCCGATGTCGGATCGATGCATGCCCCATCATGGCCTGCCGCCCGGGTGCCGGACAAGCGGTCCGGTTGCCCACCCGGCATGTCGAGGTCTAGCTTGGGTGCATGAACCGGACCGCGCGGCTCGCGCTGCTCGTCGTCGTCGCGACGCTCGGCCTCTTCGCCGTCGAGATCGTCGCGCGCCGGCTCCACCCCGAGGCGCGACCGTCGGTGCAGCGCGCCCGGCTCGAGCGGGACCGCAGCGCAGTGCGCACGCCGGACGAGGCGTTCCACCACGTCCGCGAGGGGATCTTCCGTCTCGAGTTTCCGCCGTCGGGTACGGGCCTCCTGCCTCGCATCCTCGTCGTCGGCGATTCGTTCGCCATGGGACACGGAGTCGGCGTCGAGCACCGGTTCGGCACGCTCCTCGGGCAGCGCCTTCGCGGCGTCCTCGACGTCGACGTGCTCGCGTCCACGAGCTACTCGCCGATCGTCTACCGGAACATCGTGCGTCGCGCGCTCGCCGCGAATCACTACGCGTGCGTTGCCGTGTTCGTGGATCAGACCGATCCGAGCGACGACGTGATCTACCGCAAGGACCTCGTCGGGCAAGACGCGCACGAGTTCGACGTGGCCGCGATGCGCGAGCGGAACGCAGTCGTCGGCGCGGCGTACGACCGGATGGAGGCCGGCCTCGTGGGCGTGCGGGGTCTTCCGCGCCGGCTCGCGGTCGTCAACGCACTGTTCCCGCAGCCGACGCTCCTCGACACGCTCCCGATCGACAGCTCGCACCGTCCCTACGTCGAGCTGTCGCTCGCCCGGGCGCACCTGACACGGATCTTCGACGAGGCGCCGGAAACGAGCCTTGCGCGGACCATGACCGCGGGCCTGCTGTCGCATCTCGACGAAACGGTCGTGCTCGCCCGCTCGGCCGGCGCGCGGGTCGTTCTCGCCGCCAACCCGTGGGAGGACCAGGTGTCGGCTTCGCCCCGGGTCGCCCGCGCCTCGACCGGACCGTACCCGCGCGAGAACCGGCTCGAGCGGCTGCTCGTCGAGCGCTACGGGAGCGGTGCGGGCATCGTCGTGCTCGACCTGACGGCGGCCTTCCGCGCGGAGCCCGAGCCGTCGCGCCTATTCCTCGACGTACCGGCGCACGAGGTGCACTGGAACCGCGAGGGGCACGAGGTCGTCGAGCGCACGCTTCGCGAGGTCGTGGAACGGGACGTGCTCGATCGGTCCCGTACGCCCGAAGCCGTCCTCTCCGCCGAGCGGTAGAGATCCGTCGCCCGCGAGACGAGCGGAATCCGGCAGGAAACCGCGCTCAGCCGCGCTTGATCACGACGAAGCTGATGTCGTCCGCGGGCGCGGCGAAGTCGAGGATCGAACGCTTGAGCGCGTTCGAGATCTCGCGGGCGGACAGGTCGCGCGTCCGCGCGAGATCCTTCTCGAGCACGTCGGGAAAGTACGAGCCCTCGCCGTGCTCGAACACACCGTCGGTCGCGAGCAGCAGCACGTCGCCCGCGCCGAGGAGCGAGATCTCGTTCACCGAGTAGCGGTCCTTGAACCGCGGGGCCCCTTCGAGGAGCGCGCGGTCGACGTCGTCGCCGGACGGCACGATCCCGATCGGCGGGTAGCGCTTCAGGCGGTCGGCCGCGATGTCGGCGATCCGGGCGAAACGCCGCGAAAACACGATCGGCGGGGGATGCCCCGCGGAAATGAAGCGAAACACTCCCGAGGTCGAGATCTCACCATAGATCATGGTCAGATACTTGTGGATCGCCGAGGACTGGTAGAAGCGCGTATTGATGTGCTCGAACAGCCGGGTCGTGATCTCGCCGTGCTCGTCCATCTCGTAATTCGAGCCGAGGAGGAACGCCTGGTGCAGCATGGCACCGATCATCGCGTCGGTCATGCGGTGGCCGGCGACGTCGGCGACGAGGATCCCGGCGCGCTCCTGCGTCCGCCGCAGCTGCTCGGCCAGCTCGGTGCGTCCGTCGGCCTCGGCCCGCGTGATGCGCGCCTCGAGGTCGAACCGCCGGCGGAAATCAATGTACAGGATGTGATCGCCGCCGATCTTGCCGCGGAGCGGTATCGAGACTCCGGCGATGTCGAGCCCGTCGAGCCTCGGGATCTGGCCCGCCGAAGGCTTCAGGCAGCGCGCGATCTCCTCGAAGTTATCGAGCTCCGATGCCAGCTCGCGTTGCGTTTCTGCGTCGATCTCGTGTTCCACGGAATACCTCGCGCCTCCCGTTTCAAGATAGCGTGTTCCGGCGCGCCCGTCCCGCGTCGCCGACGTCGGGGGACGATCCTGGTCGCATCTGTGCTCGTCGCGGCCGGATCCGCGTGGGCCGATCCCGCAGAGCCGCGTGTCGCCGAGGTCGCGCGCTCGCGCCTCCTGACCGTGCGGTTCCGCGTCGAGCCGGACGCCGGAGCGCCGCGCGACGCCTGTGTCGGTCTCGGGCCGTCCGATCTCTCGATTCGGCTTCGCGGTCGATCGGTCGAGGCTGCAGACGTCGTGTCGCTGGCGCGTGATGTGCGGCCGATGCTCCACGCGCTCGTGATCGACTGCAGCGGAAGCATGGAAGACAAGCTCGACGCCGTGCGACAGGCAGCGCGACGGTACATCGAGCGGCTGCGGCCTGGCCTCGACAGTGGCCTCGTCGTCGCCTTCGACGAGGACGTCGTGCTCGCGGCCGCGGCCGATCCCCAAGCGCTCGAGCGGGTCGTCGACGGCATCGTGATCGGCGGGGGCACAGCGCTGCGGGACGCGATCCACACCATGATCGGCGAACTGTCGATCCACCTGGAGCGACCGGTCGTCCTCTTGCTCTCGGACGGCGTGGACACGATGAGCTTGACGACCGAGGGCGATGTCCTGGCCCGTGCGGCCGAGCGCCCGGACCTGGCGGTGTTCCCGATCGGTCTCGCGCTTCCGCCGATCGACACCTCGACTCCGAAGACGTTTCTCCAGAAGCTGGCCCGAGACACGGACGGCGAGTACCTCGACGTCCCGACGCCGAGCCGTCTCGCGCGCGCGTATGACCGTGTCCGGGACCTGCTCGATGCGGAATGGGAGCTGATCGTCGCCGATCCTGCGCCTGCGCTCGAGGCCGAGCGGCCCCGCGTCCGCGTCACCGGGCGGCCGTGCTCGCTGCGGATTCTGCAGCGACACGCCGACGGCGAGCATCGAGCGGCCGAGGCGCCGGCTCCGACGACCGCCACCGAGCCCGCTGCCGGCGACGCGCCGTGCGGTCCGGCTCTCCACTCCGCGAATCGCACGTCGGAGCGTCTCGGGCCGCGCCCCGGATCCCAATGGCGCGGCGAGCCGACCGCGGACGGAGTCCGCGGCTGCGTCGTCGACCTGACCATGGACGACGGGTGGCTGTACGACGCCGGCGACGTCAGCGGGAGCCGGTTCAGCGACTGGCGCGAGATCGGAGGACGACCGTTCGAGGTTCGTGCTGCGCGCTTCGCCTCCCTGCCCGATCGTCCCGCGCGTGTGATCGATGCGATCGCCCGCGCTCTCTGGCGTCGGGGGGAGCGGTCCCGGACCCGGGTCCGTGGCAGCGTCCGCCCGCGAGGCACGCCCGCCCGTTCGGTGACCTCCCCTTCGTGTGGAACGGCCGCACCGCCCTCGCGGCCCGACCGCATCTCGCGGCTGCGCTCGCCGAGAGACCGGACTATGCCGCCTACGCGCGGGACCGCGCAACCGACGAGGCGCGCCGCGAGCTGGACGATCGCGCTCTGCGGCTCGCCCGATCGAGTCGCGGCTTGACGCCCGAGCGCGTGCGCCAGGCGCTCGCCGAATCGCCGGAGGGTCGGGCGATCCAAGCGCGCGTCGACACGCCGGGTCCGCGCGACCTCGAGCGGCACCTCGCGGCCTGGCTCGGCGACGTGCACGCGGCCGATGCGTTTCGGGCGTGGGAGCTCGATGCGGTCGCCCGCGTCCTCGCCGGCGAGGCGGATGGCGAGCCGACCTTCGCCGACCTGTACGCAGCGGCGTATCGACTCTTCTTCGCCCCGTCGTACGCTCGGATCCTCACGCCGCTCGTCGTCGGTCGAGACCCGGCAAGCGGCGCCGTAGGGCTGTGGCGGATCGTGCTGCCCCGGACGGTGTGGATCGGCTGGCGCAAGAGGGGCTTCGAGGACGTCGAGTACCAGCGCATCCCGATGGATCTCGTGCCCGAGCGACCGCTCGGCCTCTGGCTCGCCGAGCGCCTCGTGAGCGCGCATGTCGATCTCCCGGACAGGCTACGCGCCGCGGGGCTCGGACCCGCGAATCTCGCCTACGAGTCCCTGGTCAAGCCGAGGCACCGCGATCCCGGGCGCGCGTTCGCCAGGTCGCGGGTGACCCTTCGCCTCGCCGACGCACGCGATGGCGAGCTCGTTCTGATCGCCGACCTGGACCTCGACGGGCCGGCCGGAGCGCCGGCGCTCCGCGCGATCCAGGTTCGATCCATGGGCGATTCGAGCCGCACGGAACTCGCGAGCACGATCGAGCAGGCTCTCGGGCGTTGACCGTCCCGAATAGGCTTCGCTCCTGCGGCGCCGTTGGTGTATACCAGTGCCATCGAGGATCCCATGAGCCTACGGATCCGGCGCGTGGCCTACTTCTACACGACGCTGCGTGACCGTCCCGGCGAGGCGTACCGCTTCCTGGCCGAGCTGGCGACGAGCGACGTGCATCTCCACGCCTTCGGCGCGATGCCGCTCGGGCCCGACCGATCGCAGCTCACGATCTTTCCCGAGCGGGTCGAGAAGCTAGCCGCCGTCGCCGAGCGCATCGGACTCGTCCTCGACGGTCCGTACCCGGCGATCCTCGTCCAGGGCGATGCCAAGCTCGAATCGCTGGCCGCGATCCACGAGCGACTCTATGGCGTGAAGATCAACGTCTACGCATCGACAGGCGTGACGGACGGCGAGGGTCAGTTCGGCTACCTGGTCTACGTCGCGCCGAACGACATCGAGGCCGCCCTGGCGGCGCTCGAGCGAATGCACTGACGGGATCCCGCCCCCGTGCTACGCTCGGCGCGACCGGGCCGCCCAGGGGAGAAGCCGCCGCCCATGCAGACGCGCCGCCGCTGGCCGTGGATCGTCGCCGCGGGACTCGCCGCCGTCGTGATCGGCGCCGCGATCGCGCTCCCGCTGCTGCTCGACGTCGAGCGCTACCGCGGACGGATCGAAGCCGCGCTCGGCGAGGCCACCGGTTGGCAGGCCGAGCTCGGCGACATCGGGTTTTCGGTTTGGCGCGGGCTCGTCGTCACCGTTCACCCGGCGCGGCTTGCCGCGCCGGGCGACAGCTCGCGACTCGACATCGATACGCTCGTGATCCGCGCGGCCGTCGTTCCGCTGCTGCGCGGCCGGCTCGAGATCCACAGCGTCGATCTCGTTCGTCCGAAGATCCACTTCGTGCGCCCGACCCGCGCCCTTGGCTGGGTGGTCCCGCGTCCCGACGTCCCCGCCACCACGGATCCCCCGAGCGAGGGCGAGGGTCCGATCGCGGTCACGATCGCGAGCGTCCGTGTCACGGACGGCACGCTCGTCGTCGACGATCGCGCGAGCGCTCCGCCCTGGGTCGTGACGCTGGCGGAGGTCCGAGTTCGTCTCGAGCCGATCGCCGGCACGGTCGAGGGGAGCGGTCGGCTCGAGCCCGGCAGCGCGCGCCTCGGGTTCTCGGGGAGTCTCGCTCAGGGGCTCGCGATCACGCTGGCCGGGCTTCCGACCGAGACGCTCCATCCGTTCCTCGGCACGGGCCTGATCCACGCCGGTGGCACGCTTTCCGGGGAGGCCCGATTGACCCTCCCACCCACGATCCAGGGGACGATCACCGGTCGGTCGATCACGCTCCTCGCCGGCGAGGTGCCGCTCGACGAGATGCGCGCGACGTTCGCGGTGCGCGGCGGCGGTGCGACGTGGGTGCTCGAGAGCCTCGCACTCGAGGCGGGAGGGGTTCAGGTCACGGGAGGCGGGCCTCTCGTTCCGGCGGTCGATCTGCGGTTCACGCTACCCGAGACACCGCTCGAGGCGGCGCTGGCCACGGCTCCGTCGATCCTCCCGCTGCCGCTCGATCTCCGGCCTCCGGGCTCGGTGCATGCGGAGGTTCACGTCGTGCAGCCCGTGGGTCGCGCGCTCGGGTACACGGCCGCGGGAGAGCTTTCGGCGGCACGGTTCGTCGTCAGCGAGCTGCTTCCACCTGCCGAGAACGTGCGCGCCGCGTTCGCGCTCGGCCGCGACGGCGCGTTCGAAGCGCGGATCCTCGAGGGGACGATCGCCGGCGGTCCGGCGACGGGCGTCGCACGCTTGTCGTCGATCGACCCGCCGGGAAAGCTCACGTTCGACGGCGCGCTCGAGGATGCCGCGTTCGGCGCGCTCCTGGGCGGCCTCGTCGACCGGACCGAGACGATCACGGGGCCGACCGGCCTCGCGGCCCGGCTCGGTCTCGATCTCGCTCGACCGACCGTCGACGCGCGCGCCCTCAGCGGACGGCTCGACCTCGACTCCCGCGACGTGCGGTTTCCGGGGCTCGACCTCGAGCGCGCAGTGCTGGGCAAGATCGAGGAGCGGCTCGGTGCGCTCGGAGCCGTCGCCGCGCTCGTGGGCCAATCGATGGGCCGCGAGGGCCCGGCTGCGGCGGCGGACGAGGCCGGCGGCGACGCGCGCGAGCTGCTAAAGACACTCACTGCGAGCGTCAACTTCGATCGCTGGCCGTGGGGTCTTGAGCGCCTGGGGTTCGAGGCGAACGATCTAGCAGCTTCGGGAGCGGGGACGCTCGATCCCGAGTCGGGCGCCGTGAACCTCGAGCTGATCGCACGGCTCAGTCCGCAGAAGACGACGAGGCTCGTCTCACGCTACCAGCACCTGCGCACGCTCGTCGATCGCGATGGCCGCCTCGCGCTCCCCGTGAAGGTGCGCGGCGCGCTCCTTTCGCCGTCGGTCGAGGTCGATCTGCGCCGGGCCCTGTCGGGCGGGGAGGGCGGCTCGTCGACCCAGGACGCGGTCC
>Ga0247727_10007247_pt1 | contig 21266 bp, 23 predicted proteins | sample WisWelCaveWW1625_FD_202498 | JGI IMG/M metagenome (GOLD analysis project Ga0247727, IMG submission 202498) | Biofilm microbial communities from Wishing Well Cave, Virginia, United States - WW16-25 | ecosystem: Environmental > Aquatic > Deep subsurface > Groundwater > Cave microbial mat | place... | reverse complement strand
CAGAGATTTTTTCAGATGATCAACAGCATCCATCCGTGTTTTTGATTTTTTATTCTGAGATTCAAATGCCTTGTACCATTCTTTGTAAATAAATCCGCGGATGTACCATGAATACCCATCGTTCACACATTCAGGATGCATAATAGCTTTGTCAATCAATTCAAGCGCCAGCTTGGTTCTTACTTCAGCAGGCGTAGTTTGATCGCCAAGGATGAAGGTTGCTTTATCAACGCTGTCGCGCTGGGCAAAACTCTCCGACCATGCAAGTGCTGCAAACAGAAACAGAATCAAAATATTTATTTTCCCTTTCACCATTATTCTACTTTGACCGCCAGCGCCTCCAGTGTGGAGCTGACCTTAAGATTATATTTTTCAATGTTTGATTTATTAAGTTCAAACCGCTGTTTGTTGTTTTCTACTACAAAATTTATTGCAGAGCCTTGTTTTGCAAGCCCGGATTTTTCGGTTACAATCAGCGTGCTTTTCCCCTTCATCTTTTTAAGTATGTCAGGAAGCATGGCTGAATTTTCAATGGGCACAAATAAAATATGACACACGCCAGCTACCGATTCAACATTGGTATAGCTTTTAATTTCAAACTTCTGATTACCTACTGTTTTTGTGCTCAGCAGGGTGGTTAGGTCGTTATAAAATGTTGAAGTGCCGAGAACACCAATTACAAAATTTCCTTCTTTGTATTTTTCTGGCCAATCAATGTATTTTGTGAAGTTGTAAAGAAACGTAGCTTTTATTTTTGTGTTGGATGCATTCGGATCCTGTAATATGGGCATGCGCACAAAATCTGCAGAGATGCAAAACAGAGCAATGATTATGGCGGAAATTTTTTTCATTCAATTCTTCAGCAGAACAATAACCCATTTTTATGCCATGCGTGTAAAGTGCTGATTATAAAAGATTTCAATTTGCAGATGTTAATAAGTGATGTGAAATGAAAGCCGATCAAGGCCATACATATTTTCCGGTTTTATCAATGTAGCCATTTGTATATCCGGCTTTAATATCTGAAGAGGAAACTTTTGCAAGTCCGTTTTTAAAACTACTTGAGTATTTGAAGTTTTTATTTATCGCAACCTCTCCTTTTTTATCGATGTACTGAAACGCAGGATTCTTGGCATCGGCACTTGTGGAAACACACGCAAGTCCTTCTTTGAAATGATCGGCTCCTACGAAAGTGGGGTTGATTATCATTTTTCCTGTTTTGTCAATATAACCGAACTTCCCCTTTTTAAAATCTCCTACGCGTACTACAGCCATTCCTTCAGAAAAAGTCCACGCGCGGTCAAACTGCAGATTGATTACGAGCTTTCCGGTTTTATCAATGAAGCCCCACTTTGCTGTTGCATCATCTCCCTTGCTTACGTTTGCAAGTCCTTCGGAAAAATCAAAACAATCGTCAAACAAAAAATCAATGGCAACTTTTCCGGTTTTATCAACATAGCCCCACTTCTTTCCTTTCTTCACACGGGCTAGCCCATCTATAAAATCATATGCGCCCTCATATTCCGGTTTAATTACAAAGTTTCCGGTTTTATCAATATAGCCAAGCTTTATTCCAACTTGAAGGCGGGCCAAGCCATCTGAAAATTTAAAAGCATAATCGCACGTTGGCGAAGCAACTGTCTTTCCTGTTTTATCTATATAAAACCATTTGCCTGCTTTTTTCACCGCCACCATTCCTTCAGAAAAATATTCCGAAACTTTATCAAACTCGGCAGGAATTACAATTTTTCCTGAAGCATCTATAAATCCCCTTTTGCCGTTCGTTGATACGACCGCAAGTCCTTCAGAAAATCTTTCACAGAAGTCGAACTGGGGTGTTATTACAACTTTTCCGGATTTGTTTATGTAGCCGTACTTCCCCTTTTCTTCGATAGGAAATAATGCATCCTGTGAAAATGAAGGAATGAAAATGAATAAAAAAGCAGAAACAAAAATCCAACGCAAGATATTAGTTCTCATTTGTTTAATTTTAAGGCTGCAAATATCATACAAAGTTGCCAATAGAAGAAATTTTTTTTGCGCGCACTGCAAATCCTAAAGAATTAAATGATAATCATCATAAATGGCAGATTTTTTTGTAATTTGGCAATTCAAAATCAGTTAAAAACAAAATCAGGAAACCATGCCAGTAACATTTCCAATCAATTTCAAAAAGTGGATTGACGAAAATCGTCACTTATTAAAACCACCTGTAGGAAATAAAGTAGTTTACAAAGACACAGAATTTATAATTATGGTAGTTGGCGGACCCAACGCACGAAAGGACTATCATTTTAACGAGAGCGAAGAATTTTTTTATCAGCTGGAGGGCGAGATCGAAGTAGGCATCCAGCAGGACGGAAAAGCCGTGAATGTTCCTATAAAACAAGGTGAAATTTTTCTTTTGCCACCTAAAGTTCCGCACTCGCCAAGAAGAGGTCCCAACACGGTAGGGCTTGTAATAGAACGCACGAGAAGAAACGGAGAGAAAGATGGATTACAATGGTACTGCGAGAAATGCAACAACAAATTATATGACGAATATTTTGTGCTTACCAATATAATGACTCAGTTTCAAGAAGTGTTTGAACGATTTTATGGCAGTAAAGAATATCGCACCTGTAAAAAATGCGGGCATGTAATGGAACCACCGCAAAAGATAGTTGCACAAGAAAAGGAAACGACTCATTGAAAGAAGAAATCTTGAAAATCCTGCCAAGCGAACCGCAATAAGATGTTTGATTTTTTTCTGCCCGAAAATGAAAAGAAGCTAAAATCTTCACTCAAAAATATTCTGGGAATAGTTCCGCAGAACATTTCGCTTTACAAGCAGGCATTCCGGCATAACTCAGCAGCCAAAGAAATAAAGGAAGGCATTCGCGATAGCAACGAACGCCTTGAATACCTGGGAGATTCTATTCTGAATGCTATCATTGCCGATTTTCTTTTTCAAAAATTCCCCTATAAAGACGAAGGGTTTCTTACCAAGTCGCGTTCAAAAATAGTTAGCCGCGATCATTTAAACCAGCTTTCCAGAAAGATCGGGCTCGATAAATTTATTGAACAAAAACAAGATCCGGGATTAAAAAATTCTTCTATGCATGGCGATGCTTTTGAGGCGTTGGTTGGAGCGCTGTATCTTGATAAAGGATATAAAGGCGCATCAGATTTTATTTTAAACAGGATTATTCGCTATCACATTGATGTGGAAAAAATACTTTCTACAGAAATCGATTTTAAAAGCAAGATTATTGAATGGGCGCAGCGTGAAAAACGCGATGTGCAGTTTCGTGTAATGGAACAAAACGGTGATGGAAGCGACAAACAGTTTACGATAGCAACAATTATTGATGGGGAAATTTCAGGCGAGGCGCTTCACTATTCAAAGAAAAAAGCGGAACAGCGCTCGGCAGAAAACGCCTGCATTAAGCTCGGAATTAATTAACTTCGCCTCTCTTTTTTCCATGAAATATTTAATGATGATTCCCCGTGTTTTGTGGAAGATTTGGTTCCTTCTTAATTTTATTGTTACGCTTATTCTGCTTTACCCCTTTTTTCTGATTCTTCTTTCAAAAACATCGTGGTTCGGAGCTGCATTTGTACTCATGCGGTTTTGGGCGCACTGGCTTGCATGCGGCTCAGGAATTTTTCTTTCCGTTAAAAATGAAATCAATCCCGATGGCTATCGGGACGAAATTCCAACTCCGTGTGTTTTTGTTTCCAACCATTGTTCTTATCTCGACATTATATTGAGTTACATAATCATTCCCCGCTACTTTGCTTTTGTCGGCAAGCAGGAGCTCGATAAAGCACCGCTGTTCCGTATTTTTTTCAAAAGGATGAATATTCTTGTGAACCGAAGCAGCACCGTTGGCTCTCACCGCGCATTTATGCGCGTAGGAGAAGAAATAGAAAAAGGGAACAGCGTTTTCATTTTTCCTGAAGCAAAGATTTCTTCAAAAGGGATTCTTCTGCCGTTCAAAAACGGAGCATTCAGGATGGCAATTGAAAAGCAGGTTCCGATAGTGCCTATTGTTTACGAAAATAATTGGAAAATTCTTCAGAACGGAGGATTTTTTACTTCGACAGGCAGACCGGGAATTGCAACAGCAATTTTTTGCAAACCTATTTTTACAAAAGGAATGACGAGCTCAGATTTAATATCTTTGCGCGAGAATGTTCGTAACAGCATTAAACAGCGACTCGGACAAACTGAAGAATGAAAAAAATAGACAAGGACACCGTTGATAAACTTGCAACCCTTTCACGTCTTGAATTTGACGGAAAAGAGAAAGAAGAAATTATTCATGATTTGAGCCGGATGCTCGACTTTGTAGGAAAACTTAATGAGATGGATACTTCAGGAGTAGAACCCCTTATATATATGAATGACGAGAAGAACACATTGCGCGAAGACGGTGCAAAGCAAGAGATCACACAGAAGGAAGCTTTAGGGAATGCACCTAAAAAAGATTCTGATTATTTTAAGGTGCCGAAAGTAGTTGAGAAAAAATAGAAGGGGCTCAATCCGCTAAATCACGTCTCCACAAATTCAATAGGAAGCTTCTTGAGAAGTTTCGAAAACTCCTCGCCCGATTCTTTCATGTCTTCATCGCGCTTATCATAAAACCATTTTACCTGAACGCTGCATCCATCCTGCGCCATTTTATCGAGCTGCATTAAAAGGTCCATAATAAATTTTGCAGAAGTTGAATTGAAATAATCATACTTGAATTCGAAAACACGTGGCGGTGATTGCCCGAACTTATCCTTCTCCCAATACAGAACGCTTTGGTACTGTACCAGCCAATCAAGAATAGGAACATAAAACTTGCTCGTATTTTCGGGTCGCGATTCGCCAGAAATCTCAAACTGATTTTTCACCGGGTCAAAAACCACCTTTGGTGAAAAATCGCTTGGGTCTATTAGTAATGCATTCATATAATCCTGCGTACTGCTTTATATTCTAAAGAGAAATTCTTGCCTGAATTACATAGAACGAAACAGCGCTAGTAATCGGCTTAAATTCATATTCAAGTTTATTTCCTGATTTTAATGCGATATCAATAATTCCAAGACCAGCATTGTCTCTTTCCAGCGGAGACTCTTTCGCCAGCGTTTGGCGATAATAGTCCTGAAGCCCTTTTTTATCCAAGGCATTTACAAGCTCTATTTTTTTGATTAGAAAATCTACCTGTTCGTTCGGCACGTGGTTGCCGGTAACAATGAAATAATGATTGTCTTTTCTGCTAAGCATGAAAAGAGGTGGAGACGCTCTGCCAAGCACCTTTTCAATATCCAGCGCAACCCAGTGCTTGGAAATATTATCAAGGCATTCAACAATGATTCCGTAAAGGCGCTTTTGCGTTACCACATCCACATTGGTAGAACTCATGTTTTCCTTCAAATTCTTTAAAAGCGAAGTGGTTACCTGATGGGTAAGCTCTCCCATAAACGACATAATAACATTTTTGTCATTCATGTACTGATGAATCTCCAGGGCTTCAGATATCTCGCGAGTCATAACAGGGGTTGGGGCTCAGGCACTGCCTGACATAGATTACAAATTTAGAAAAATAATTCATCTCTAACGACAATATTTTTTCTGAAAATCAGGCAATCAAAAAAGATTAACTTTGGATTCGCAAAATTTATGGTGAAATACAATCGCATCCTTCTAAAGCTAAGCGGAGAAGCCCTCATGGGAGATAAGCAATTTGGAATTGATCACAACCTTCTTCACAAGTATTCAGAAGAAATAAAACAAGTAGCCGAAAAAAATGTTCAAATGGCAATTGTCATTGGTGGAGGAAATATTTTCCGTGGAATTCAGGCAAACAAAGAAGAAGATTTTGACCGCGTGCAGGGCGACTACATGGGTATGCTCGCCACGGTGATAAACAGCATGGCGCTTCAGATGTCGCTTGAAAAAGCCGGATTACAAACGCGCCTTCTCTCGGCAATTAAGATGGAACAAATCTGCGAACCATTCATTCGAAGAAGAGCCGTACGCCATCTTGAAAAAAGCAGAGTGGTGATTTTCGGTGCCGGAACAGGCAACCCCTATTTTACAACCGACACGGCAGCCGCTCTCCGTGCTATTGAAATTGAAGCCGATGTAATATTAAAAGGCACCCGGGTGGATGGAATTTATTCTGCCGATCCGGAAAAAGACAAAACCGCTACCCGCTTCGATAAAATTTCTTTTGATGAAGTTTACAAACGAAAGCTTCAGATAATGGATATGACTGCGTTCACCCTATGCAAGGAAAATAAAATCCCGATTATTGTTTTTGACATGAACAAACCCGGCAATCTCAAGAAAGTTGTTTTGGGCGATCAGGTGGGCACCCTTGTAGAGTTCTGATCCCTCCCGATATTTTTTTCGGAAAACTATTTTCCTCCTCCGGCAGGCAGATTGCCTAAATCCCGGTCAAACATATAAAGTCCACCCTTATCGTTGCCGATGAGATTCAGTTTGTCCACAATTGTTTTTGCAAGACGCTCTTCTTCCACCTGCTCGGAAACATACCACTGAAGAAAATTATTAGTAGTGTAATCTTTTTCATTCAACGAGAGATCAACCAGCTTATTTATTTCGGAAGAAACAGTAATTTCATGTTTCAGAATTTGATGAAAAATGTCAGGAAGAGATGAAAAAGATTTTGGAGGCTGCTTGAGTGCAGCAACAACACCATGCCCGCTTCGCTCATTTACATATTGAAACAATTTTAGCATGTGCTGGCGCTCTTCATCCGAATGAGTATAAAGAAATTTTGCAGAACCGCTGAACCCCTGCGTGTCTGCCCACGATGCCATAGCCAGATACAACTGCGATGACATGGACTCTGATTCTATTTGCCTGTTTAGGGCTTCTTCCATTTTTTTAGAAAGCATGATTTTTGTTTTTATTGATTATGCAAAGTTAATTTTTATAAATCATCATTTACATTTTTCTTCATGGGGTTTTTATTCTATTTTTGTGTAGTGAAACCGAATCAGATTTCAGCAGTGGCTTTTTCTTTTTTTCTTCTTTTTAGCTCGTTGACTTTAGCGCAGCCGGAAAAGCAATACACAAAATCACATGGCGATAGTTTGATTCATGAAAAGTTCAGCATAGATTCAAAAAAAGAAGCGAAAGATGCCGTTGATAATATCGTAAGACACACAGGGCTTACCACCAATTTCATGACCGTAGAAAACACCAATCTCTCAACGGCCACGGCATATATTAAAGACAAGCAGCGTTATATTGCCTATAATCCCGGATTCATGCTTCGTGTAAAAGACCGAACCAAAACAGACTGGGGTGCGGTAAGCGTTCTGGCACACGAGATAGGGCATCACCTATCGGGGCATACTCTCATCACTAAAAAGCGCGATCCGAAAGAAGAGCTCGAGGCAGACCATTTTTCCGGATTCATACTTTACAAAATGGGCGCATCACTCGAAGAGGCGCAGGCCTGCATTCTTCTTGTCAATCTCAACAGCAGCTCGGTTACTCATCCTCCGCGCGAAGAGCGGCTTACGGCAATTACCACAGGATGGCTGGATGCAAACAAACTTGAAGAGATGGCATTTCACAGCGATACTTCATCGGCACTAACCAATTCCAAATTTTCGCTGAAAGTCGATTCGGTTTCATCCAAAAAGAAACCGTTTGTATATAAATGTATTTTGTTCGGAGATAAAAACTATTATTTTGTTGATGACAAAAATCAAATTCACTCAATAAATTATTATGGCGAACCTTATGTGGTGGGCTATAAAGCCAAATCAAAAGATCCGGGATTTGACTGGGAGTTTTCATTCCAGAACTCTTCCTACGGTGTCGATTACAAAGGAAAAATCTGGAACAAAACGCTGATGGGCGACATGTTTGTGGTGGGCCAGATTTACAACATCAAGCAGTAGTATTAGCGAATTCCTACCTTCACGCTACTTTCGAAAAATTTATGTCAGGAAAAAATAAAACAGAAAAGAAAATTCATTTGTTTGAAGAAGTCCTTCAATTATTGCGGGATGTAAAAAAGCCCCTTAATTACAAACAGATATCGGCACGGCTCGGAGTTAATGATCAGGCGCAGCGCACGCTGGTTAGTTTTTTGCTCCGCGATATGGAAAAGAAAAAAGTAATCAAAGAAGTCGGCAAGGGACAATATGTTAAAGCCGGAAACCAATTCAGGGGAGAAAGAAGCAGAGAAAAAAGTTTTTCGGGCAATGCAAACTATGTTACAGGAACCGCAGCTACGATTTCGTCAGGCGCGGCTTATGTGATTGTTGAAGGACGGGAGCAGGATATTTACATAGCGCAACGCAACACGCTCAACGCGATGGATAAAGACAAAGTAAAAGTGCGTTTGATCAACGACAGAAGAGGAAAAAAACCGGAAGGAGTTATCGAAGAAATAATCCAGCGCGCGAAATCAGAATTTGTCGGAACCATTCAACTCTCAAAAGATTTTGCTTTCCTTGTTCCGGATAGTCAGAAAATTCATTTCGACCTGCGCATTCCCCCGGATAAATTAAAAGGAGCAAAACACGGACAGAAAGTGCTGGCGAAAATGACCAACTGGGAAGTCGGCAGAAAAAATCCGCAGGGAGAAATTACAAAAGTGCTGGGCGATGCAGGATTGCACGATACAGAAATTCACGCCATACTTGCTGAGTACGGACTGCCATCGGAGTTTCCGGAAGCAGTAAATAAAGAAGCAGACAGAATCCCCACCGAAATCACGCAGGAAGAAATTTCAAAGAGAAAAGATTTCAGAAAGATTACCACCTTCACCATTGACCCGGTTGACGCAAAAGATTTTGACGATGCGATTTCCGTGCGCAAACTTCCTAACGGGAAATGGGAAATCGGAGTTCACATTGCGGATGTAACACATTACGTGAGAGAAAACACCGCGCTGGACAAAGAAGGATACCATCGCGCCACTTCTGTTTATTTAGTGGACAGGGTGGTGCCGATGCTTCCTGAAAATATTTCCAACGTGCTTTGCTCGCTTCGTCCGAACGAAGAAAAACTTTGCTTTTCCGCGGTGTTTGAAATGGATGATAATGCGCAGGTACATAATCGTTGGTTCGGCAGAACAATCATTTATTCTGACCGAAGATTCACCTACGAGCAGGCGCAGGAAGTGATTGAAACAGGCAAAGGAGATCTATCAGAAGAAATTCTTTTGCTTGACAGACTCGCCAAGAAACTCCGCGCGGAAAGATTCAGAAAAGGGAGTATTGCGTTTGATAAACTGGAAGTGAAATTCCATCTGGACGAAGCAGGAAATCCCACCGGAGTTTTTTTCAAGCAGATGAAAGACTCCAACAAACTTGTAGAAGATTTTATGCTGCTGGCAAATAAAGAAGTAGCCGTGTTTTGTAGCCCGATAAAACACCCCTCTCCTCAAGGAGAGGGGCAGGGGGTGAGGTCGCCTTTCGTTTACCGCGTTCACGACAAGCCCGATGGAGAAAAATTAAAAGCCTTTGCTGAAATCGCTTTGCGCTTCGGATACAAAATAAATCTGAAGAACGAACTTACCATCGCGGAGACGATGAACAAAACGCTGAAAGACTGCGCAGGAAAACCGGAAGCGAACATGATTGAGATGCTTGCTATCCGCTCGATGGCGAAAGCAATTTACACTGCAAATAATATCGGGCATTACGGACTTGGGTTCAAACACTACACGCATTTCACTTCGCCCATACGCAGGTATCCGGATATGATGGTGCATCGTTTGCTTGCGCAGAAGTTACAGGTTACAGGTTACAAGTTGCAAGTTAATGCAGGAGCATTGGAAGACCAGTGCAAACATTCTTCTGCGCGGGAAAAATTGGCGGCAGAAGCCGAGCGCGCGTCAACAAAATACAAACAGGTGCAATACATGAGCGGCAGGGTAGGGCAGGAGTTTGAAGGAATGATCTCGGGCGTTACCGAGGGGGGAATTTTTGTAGAGTTGATTGACAGCCGCTGCGAAGGATTAGTGAGAATGAAAGACGCGCGCAGCGACAATTATTATCATGACGAAAAAAACTATTGCTACATCGGCAGAAAAACCAAGCGCAAACTTTCTTTGGGCGACAAAGTGAGAGTGGAAGTTAAAAAAGCCGACATGATAAAGAAGCAGCTGGATTTTGCGCTGGCGGAGTAATGGCTTCTTTTTTCTGTCAGTCTGTTATTATTAATTTGTCCGTGTAGATTTTATTTTCTTCTGTTAATCGAACAAAATACAGTCCGCTTGGTAAATTGTCACGCGAGAGAACAACTGTTTGCCCGCTAATATTTTTTATTTGTTTTACTTGCTGCCCGAAACAGTTGTCCACCGTGAGAGTTGCGCTATGTAAAAGATTGTCTGTCTGCAAAGTTGTCTGGGTGGAAAATGGATTAGGGAAGATTGAGTAGGTCAGATTATTTTTATCCTCATTTAAATTCAGTGTCAAGGAGCATTGTCCAGTACTGAAAGTTGGGTATAGTGTAGTGTCATTTTCACTCATGCAATTTAGATCATGAATCCAGTTAGAAACATTAACCCAATTTTCTGCAAACAAACCTGTCGTGCTTCCTATCCCTTCAATCCATGCTCCTACATCGAAGTTGATTCTAGTTCTATAATTTCCGTTAATTAAAACTGAATCAACGTAGCCCGCCTGAAGGTCTGCTAAAAACGCAGAGTTTGGATTGTATTCATTATATACTTTAAGGGAGTCGCCTTGTTGTGCAGTAAAATCATAAAGTAAAAATTCATTTAAGGAATCTTTAGGAACGAAATATACCTTGCCTGATACGTCACGAGTAGCACCTTTGTACGCTCCTCCGCAGAAATGAATTTTAGAATAAGAATTGACATTAATAATTGTGTCGCTTCCGTACATACAATAGTTTGTCACACTTGTTAATATAGGAGGGCCGAAAGGTGGTGTATATGTATACTCAGCATTTACCCATGTTGCAATTGAGTCCGGGAAAGGGTAGTAAATGCTTGTCTGACCGTGCGCAACGGTCAAGGAGAGAGAGATTGTCAAGCCGAGAACTGCTGTCGAGACGAATAAAAGTTTTTTCATGATTGTCTAAATCCTAATACAAACCTACTCATTCTTTTCTTTCTCACAAAATATCTTCCTGAAAACTCATTTCCCCTGCCTCTCCCCATTTAGCGGGATGAAATTTCAATTGGTTTTACTCCATTGCTAATTGGAAATGACAAATTCCTATTTGTTTTATGAAAATTCAATTGGTTTTATGAGAATTCAATTGGTTTTACCCAATTCCTATTTGAATTTACCAAATCCAAATTGTTTTTGTCAATTCCTATTTGTATTTATCAAATCCCAATTGGTTTTATCAAAATCCAAATTGCTTTTTAAAAATTCCGCAAAAAATTTCTTCATTTCTCCTATGAAATGTTAATAAATGTTAAAACCACAAATTTCATTTTTCATAGGAGAAACTGGCACGCGTTTGGATGTAGTATAAATGCAATGTCTTTGAATGAATAAATCTTTACTACAACCAAACGACCTCCGTTTTTACAGCGCTTAAAAGCGGAATGCAAAAGTTGTCGCAGCACTGAGGTTAGTCCGAAGGGAACCTCGCGGCTGTGCAACAGAAAAATTCCTTCGGGCTTAATACCTACAAGCTATGGCTATTCCTAGTAGTATCATTAAGCCGATAGTTCCGGTGCTTCATCTGCCCGATAGAGATGATGAACTGGATACGTATGCGGCTGAGAAAGCAGACAAGCTCAACGGTAATCCCGACTATCCTGTTCTGGGTTCGTTTCCCGAACTTCAGCAGATGCTTGAGGCACTTGACCTTTATCGCGCGGCACTTGCGGCTGCCGATGACGGCAATTCAGTGGAGGTGGATGAAAAAAATCGCAGGCGTGTTGATTTAGAGAACGCGCTCATGATTCTTGCAGTCCGCTGTTCGCAAATTGCAAATGGTAATGTGCACGTGTATCTGACCTCAGGATTTGAGTTGAGGAGACCGGCTGAGTCAGCGGAGGTTCCCACTAAGCCCGAAAATGTTTCAGCATTTGACGGGATCATAGATGGAAGCATTCGGCTGGAATGGAATTCGCAGGAAGGTGCGAGGGTGTATGCGGTTGAAATAACCGAAACACCTCAAACACTTTCTTCGTGGAGTTCTATTCCGGTGCATCGTGGCGGTGTTACTTTGCAATCAGAAACCGTGATAACGGGCCTCGGCTCGTTAAAGCGCTACTGGTTCAGAGTGCTCGCGATGAATGTATCCGGCACCAGTGAGTGGAGCGATGCGGTGATGCGTGTAACGCAATAACCGTTCAGTTCTGTCAGCGCAAAGAACCCCGTCACAAGGTGACGAGGGTTTTTTGTTTTATTGGCTCACCACCAGCTTTCCGGAATGGATTTTTTCTCCGTCATTCAATCGGAAGAAATAAATCCCATTTGCAAAATCAGAAGCGCTTACGGAAATAGTATTTCCTGAAATATTTTTTTGTGCTTCCATTTGCTGTCCGAGTGAATTGAAAATCAGAAGTTCAGCATTCTGCATTTCAAACTTTGTTTCAATCTTTATTTCATTGCCCGAGGGATTTCCTAAAACAGAAAATAAATCCTCTGAAGAATTTTCATTCATTCCTGTAACAATTCCTCCTGCATTTGTAGTTTTAAGAATCACACCGCTTGCGCCAGAAATATAGCCGGTGTTGGCATCCGCAAAAAATATTTTGTTGAGGTCTGTGCCAACAGGCGAACCCTGCGAACCCCAGGTAAGTCCACCGTCCATTGTTTTCATAATGAATCCTCCCTTGCCAACTACAAATCCTGTATCAACACTTGTAAAGTGTGTTCCATAAATTACATTGGGTGCAACCAAAGGCAGCGCGCTCCATGTTTCGCCAGCATCAGTAGTTTTCAGTGCTATCGATGTGGAAGCCGATGGATCTCCTCCAACTGCATAACCAACAGTGCTGTTTGGAAAATCAACATCATATAATATTACGGTGGCACCGCTGTGCTTAACGGTCCAGTTTGTTCCTCCGTCTATTGTTTTATACATAGTTTCCGCACCTGCCGAAGCTACGCAAGTGGATGCATTGAAACAATGAACTCCGGTCATGGTAGGCACGCCCGAAAAATTTTGCGCAGTCCAGTTTGTGCCAGCGTTTGAAGTGAGAATAGTTACGTTACCACCCGTTGCCATGTTGCTCGGACTTCCGCCTACTGCTATATAATTGCTGGCATCGTGATAGAAAATATCATAAATAACATGTGAAGTAGTAACAGGAACCACCTGCGACCAGTTTGTTCCCGCATTGGCGGTTTTATGAAACGTTCCGTTCACTTTGCCTGTCCATACATTATTGAGGTCATACATTTTTATGCAGGCAATGTTTGTAAATGTTGAACCTGAGCCGGAAACTGTCCAGTTGGTTCCACCATCTACAGTTTTTCGGAAATTGCCCGATGCGCCCGCGGTGAAGCAGTTGCTTGCATCCATGCAATGAATACCCGTAAGGTTAACGGACGTATTGGAGGTTTGCTGAACCCATTGGGCGTTTCCCTGAATGGTGCACGAAAGCATAGTGAAGGAAACGAGTAAACTTGTTTTCATGGTTGTGCGTTTTTTGTTATGATGGATGGCGAAATTTGACTTCTAAAAGATGCATTTGCAATGTAAAAATAGACAAATATTTCCCGCTGTCAAAATCGATGCTTATGGCAGGTTTTTTAATGCTTACGAATTCGAAATACTTATTATATTCGCAACCCTTTTGCAAAACAGTAAGCAATTGGCAGTAAACAGTGGGCAAAAACAGCCAACAACAACTGACAACGAACAACAAACAACGGACGAATAATGGACACACGCAGCTACACAACAAAGGTCTCCTTTGCCGATGATACAAAATCATGGCTTTTGGTTGACGCAGAAAACGAAACACTCGGTCGCCTTGCTTCCAAGCTTGCCTACCTTTTAAGAGGAAAACACAAGCCAAGCTTTACTCCCCATTTGGATATGGGAGACAACATAGTTGTGATTAACGCCCGCAAAGTTCGTTTCACAGGAAATAAATTGAATGCCAAACAATATATTCGCCATACCGGCTATCCGGGCGGACAACGCTTTGCAACTCCGAAAACATTGCTTGCCACAAAACCCGAATACATCATTGAACGCGCAGTGAAAAAAATGCTTCCTCAAACCCGCTTAGGCATGCAAATCATACGCAACCTGCATGTGTTTGCTGATGCCCAGCACGAACACGAAGCACAGCAACCCAAAGCAGTTGATTTGAAAAAAATCCTGGCGAAAAGCAAATAACTCATTAACTCAACCCTCAACAACTCATAACTTTCATAATGGAATTAATTCAAACAGTAGGAAGGCGCAAAACATCCATAGCGCGCGCACTGGTTAGAAAAGGAACCGGAAAAATTGTCATCAACAAAAAAGAATCAAAACAGTATTTCCCTTCGATGGTTTTGCATGCAAGGGTAACCCAGCCTCTTGTAAAGCTTGACTGCCTTACTAAATACGACATCAGTATCAGCGTTGGCGGAGGAGGTATTACCGGTCAGTCTGAAGCCATCCGTCTTGCCATAGCAAGAGCGTTGGTTAAGATCGATTCAAGCGCAAGCGTAATTAAATCACTTCGCGATGACGGGCTTCTCACACGAGATGCACGAAAAGTGGAACGCAAAAAACCCGGTCAGAAAAAAGCACGTAAGCGCTTCCAGTTCACTAAACGATAAAAAACAGTTAGCCCCGTCCCTAAAGGGAGAAGGCAAAAACAAAAACCAATAATATCAATCCGCTCTTTTCACCCTTTTAGGGTTGGGGCAAAAACCAAATTAATGTCACGCGTAACTTTTGACGAACTTCTTACAGCAGGCACTCACTACGGGCACCTCACCCGCAAATGGAATCCTGCAATGGCTCCTTATATTTTCGGAGACAAAAACAGCATTCACATCATTGACCTGAACAAAACATCTGTAAAACTTGATGAAGCGGCAAGCGCGCTTAAGCAGATTGCAAAATCAGGAAGAAAGATTTTGTTTGTTGCTACAAAAAAGCAGGTAAAACACGTGGTGTCTGAAAAAGCGAAAAGCATGAACATGCCTTACGTAACAGAACGCTGGCCGGGCGGAATGCTCACCAACTTCGTTACCATTCGCAGAAGCATCCGCGAAATGGCAACCATCGATCGCATGCGCACGGACGGCACGATGGAATCAATGAACAAAAAAGAAAGATTGATGCTTTCCCGACATAGAGATAAACTTCAAACTCTTTTCGGAAGCATTGCAGACTTAACCCGACTTCCTGCTGCGCTGTTTGTAGTGGATGTAAATATTGAACACATTGCGGTGGCAGAAGCAAAACGCCTCAACATTCCTACGTTCGCAATTGTTGACACCAACTCAGATCCGAACGCGGTTGATTTTCCTATTCCGGCAAACGATGACGCGGCAACATCTGTTGATCTTATTATGAGCGTACTGACAAAAGCAATCGAAGAAGGACTGAACGAAAGAAAAACTGATCGTGAAAAAGAAGGAACAAAAGACAAAGAACAATCAATCGTTGAAGCTGCGATGGAAGAAGAACAGCAAGCTCGCGAGGAGCAGGTAAAAAAGATCGAGAAAAAACTTGAAGCAGAAGCCGAAGGCAAAATAAAATAACCGAACGGATACCATTTAAACATGACAATGACAGCAACGATATCGGCAGCCGAAGTGAACCGCCTCCGCCAGACAACTGGCGCAGGAATGATGGACTGCAAAAAAGCACTCATTGAGGCAGAAGGAGATTTTAACAAAGCGATCGAAATTCTCCGCAAGAAAGGACAGAAAGTTGCGGCAAGCCGTGCAGAGCGAGATGCAAAAGAAGGAATTGTTCTCGCAAAAACATCTGCGGATGGCAAAAGAGGAATTTTAGTTTCTGTAAATTCAGAAACCGATTTTGTGGCGCGCAATGAAGAGTTTGCTTCTTTCGCTGAAAACGTTGCAACCCTTGCTCTTGAAAAATTTCCGACAAATGTTGACGAATTGAAAGCGCTTCCGTTAAGCGGAACTCTTTCGATCAATGACAAACTCACAGAACTCATAGGGAAGATCGGAGAAAAACTCGAAATTTCCCGCTATGAAACCATCAGCGCTGAAAAAGTTTCGGCATACATTCATGCAGGAAATAAATTGGCGGTAATCATCGGCTTCACAAAAAAGATTAATGACGAAACCGGAAGAAACATTGCGATGCAGGTAGCAGCAATGGCGCCTGTTTCTATCGACAAAAGCGATGTTCCTCAGAATATTATTGACAGCGAACTGGAGGTGGGTCGCGAACTTGCGCGAAAAGAAAACAAGCCGGAGAACATGATAGAAAAGATCGCTCAGGGAAAACTGAACAAGTTTTATTCTGAATCCACTTTATTAAATCAGGAATACATCCGCGAAGCAAAGAAAACCGTTGCGCAATATCTCGCAGAAGCAGATAAAGACGCGAAGGTTACTTCATTCGAGAGAATTGCTTTAGGATAAAAAAACCATTGCAAGAACAAGCGAAGCAAACTCACAGAAGCTTTTAAATCCCATTTGATTTTCAGATGGGATTTTTTATTTGTCCCCCTTTGGAGGGGTAAGGGGAGGATGTATTTGTTATTTTCGTAATCGCCATGAACAGAAAAAAACTTTATCTCCTTTCCCTTCTCAGCGGAGTATTGCTTTTTCTCGGATGGCCACCGTTTGGAGTTACTTTCATTTTGTTTTTTGCGTTCGTTCCGCTGCTTTACATCGAACACGCTTTTTCTTCAGGAGAAATAAAAGCAAAACGCACTTTATTATTCGGGCTTTCTTTCATCACATTTTTCATCTGGAATATTTTAACTACCTGGTGGGTGGCGAATTCTTCCTTGGGTGGCGCAGCGATGGCGATTCTCGCCAACTCGTTTATTATGTCGGCAATGTTTTGGATTTTCCACATTGTGAAAGTTCGGCTGTTGCACATCAACCGGAAACTGCCGACTGCCAACTGGCTTTTCCCTGTTTTCTGGCTAGCGCATGAATTTTTTCATCACCGATGGGATTTAACCTGGCCATGGCTAACGCTTGGAAATGCCTTTGCTGATAATCCAACCTGGATTCAGTGGTATGAATTCACAGGAACGCTTGGCGGAAGTTTGTGGGTTCTGGTTTTGAATCTTCTTTTCTTTGAATGGCTGAGTGGGAAGCCGAAAATGATTTATGGAATTGCCAGCACAATTCTTCTGCCGATTCTATATTCATTTTTTCTATATGATATTTATGGCATTGAATCAAAACTCCCTGCCACAGTAAATGTTGTAGTTGTTCAGCCAAACATTGATCCATACAGTGAAAAATTTTACGGAATGAATTTTGAAGAGCAGCTGGATAAAATGCTGGACTTGGCAAAACAAAAAGTAGACGCAACTACTGATTATTTAGTCTTCCCCGAAACCGCGCTCACAGAAGGAATTTTGGAAAATGATTTAGAGCAAACTTCAAGCATTCACATTCTGAAAGAGTTTCTGAAACCATATCCTAAACTTAAAATTATAACGGGCGCTTCTACGCGGCATTTGTATGAAGACGGGGAAGAGCTTTCTGTGACCGCGCGAAAGTTTAAACAACAGGAGGTATATCACGATGATTTCAACACAGCAATTCAGATTGACAATTCCCCCGATATTCAATTATACCACAAATCGAAATTAGTTCCCGGTGTGGAGCGAATGCCCTATCCTGCTGTATTCGGATTTCTGGAAGACCTTGCGATTGATATGGGCGGCACGTCAGGAAGTTTGGGGACTCAGGAGGAGAGAACAGTATTCAGAGCCCATCCTAAATCCTTCCCCAAGGGAAGGACTTTAAGTACTACCGCCCCTTCCCCAAGGGAAGGAAGTGAGGGATGGGCTATCGCTCCCGTTATCTGCTATGAATCAATCTTCGGAGAATATGTCGGTGAGTATATCCGCAACGGAGCGGAATTAATTTTCATCATCACGAATGATGGGTGGTGGGGAGATACGCCCGGGTATAAACAACATTTAATTTACGGAAGACTACGCGCAATTGAAACGCGCAGAAGCATTGCCCGTTCCGCCAACACAGGAATTTCCTGCTTCATCAACGAGCGTGGAGATATTTCTCAGGCAACCGAGTGGTGGAAGCCCGCGGTAATTCAGGCGAACATCAACAGCAATTCAGAAAAAACTTTTTATGTGAATCACGGAGATATTATCGGAAGAGTTTGCTTTTATGCTTCGGGAATAATTTTACTTTTCATTATGGCTACGTCATTGCGAGGGAGTCCGCGACCGAAGCAATCTCTTAAATGATGAGATTGCTTCGCCCCGGAGCGGGCTCGCAATGACGGTCAGGAAAGTTTATCAGAAAGAATTCTCATCTCCACCACAGGAGAATTTTTTTCATAGAGGATATGATACACAGAATCTGTGATGGGCATTTCTACTTTGTACTTCTTATTTATTTCATGCACGCATTTTACGCCATAATATCCTTCGGCAACCATGCTCATTTCCATCTGCGCAGATTTTACGGAATAGCCTTTGCCAATCATACTTCCGAAGTTACGGTTACGGCTGTGCTGTGAATAGGCTGTGACGAGCAAGTCTCCAAGATACGCGGAATCTTTTATGTCGCGGGTAATAGGATGAACTGCGTCAACAAAACGTTTTATTTCCTGGATGCCGTTTGAGATAAGCACAGAAAGAAAATTATCTCCATACCCCAGTCCGTGACAGATTCCTGCTGAGATGGCAAGCACATTTTTCAGCACGGCAGAATATTCTGTTCCGTAAATATCATCGCTCACCGAAGTTTTTATGTAACGGCAGGAAAGTTTATCTGCGAGAAATTTTGCATTGGCATTATTCTGTGAAGCAATGGTGAGGTAAGAAAGTTTCTCCATTGCCACTTCTTCCGCATGAGAAGGACCTGCGATAATGCCAATGTTTTCTATGGGCACTTCGTAAATCTGATTGAAGAACTCAGCGATGATGAGATTATGCTCGGGAACGATTCCTTTGATGGCAGAGAAAATTATTTTTCCTTTTAAATCTTCTTTTGTAATTCCCGTGAGCGACACTTTCAGAAAAGCGGAAGGAACAGCCATGATGAGTACATCTGATTTTGAAATCACTTCTTTCAAATCAGAACTTACATTTATTTTTTTGACTTCAAACTCAACCGAAGAAATGTAATTTGGATTGTGGTGGTATTTTTTAATATAATCAGCCGTTTCTTTATTGCGCACCCACCAGTTTACGTTATCACAATTATTACAAAGCATTTTCACTATGGCGGTAGCCCAGCTTCCTCCTCCTATGACTGCTATGCTCTTCATATTTTTTTTTGTTCTTTAGTAGGAGGCAGAAAATTTTCCGAAGTAATAACTTTCTTGCCTGTTTTTTGTTCCAGTGCCAGTCGGGCATTCTTTGCAATGCGCCCGCCCTTTTTTCCTGCGGAAGTATTTTGAATAATGCCCTCGGCTTCTTCGCTTTCTGCTATCTGTCGTGTGGAAAGTTCAGCGAGCGCGGTAAAAATAAGTTCGGCTTCGCTCATGTGATCGCGAAGGTTTTGTGTGTTCAGTCCTTTCAGACTTTTATGTTTCTTCACCGTAAGCCCTGACCATTCATGGTGAATGACGTTGGTGAGAAAAGCAAACTCATCCGATTTTTCCACACCACTATTTTTCCAGTAGTCAGTGAGTTTGTTTCGGGTTTCCTGCCCTGTCATGCGCTGCTGAATCCATTTTTCGCTTCTGCCGAGTTTCTGCCAGCTCTCCCTTGCCCTGTCTAAACTTTGCGCGGGGTCGGCAATTTCCTGCATGCGTTCGTATCCTACTTTTGCCAGCCATTGCTTGAAGGGTTCGGCTTTAGGTGAGGGGATGGATTGGATGAGGCGAAGCAATTGTTCTACATCGGCAACATCGGTCATTCGCATTTTGCCGTCATCCGCCTCCATTTTCAACTGTCCCAATTTTTGGGACAGTTCACTTCCCTCTGACTTCAACTTAGTTTTTAAAGCATTCCAGTATTTTCTTGGTCGCGGACTGTCGGTTAGTATTTCTATAACATCTATAATGGAGAAATACCACTTCTCTTTCATCTCGTTCCATGCTGAACGAATTTTATGTTGTTCAAATAATTTTATGTTGCCCATTATTCTTATAAAGGCTTATTACAAAGCATTTTTCAATTTACTGGGGTTTTGTTTCTTCTGCTGTTTTCTCAGGTCTCATCTGCGGAAAAAACAAAACATCCTGAATGCTTGCGGAGTTTGTCATTAGCATGCACAATCTGTCTATGCCGATTCCGATTCCGGAAGTGGGAGGCATGCCGTATTCAAGCGCGCGGAGGAAATCCTGGTCAATGAACATGGCTTCGTCATCACCGCGTTCCATGAGCTTTGCCTGGTCTTCAAAACGCTTGCGCTGGTCAAGCGGATCGTTGAGTTCGGTGTAGGCGTTGGCGACCTCTTTTCCGTTCACCATTAATTCAAATCTTTCTACAAGACCTTTTTTACTCCGGTGTTTTTTGGTGAGCGGACTCATTTCTTCGGGATAGTCAATGATAAACGTGGGCTGAATAAATTTGTGTTCGCATTTTTCTCCGAAGATTTTGTCTATGAGTTTTCCTTTGCCCATGGAATTTTCGGTGTGGATGTTTAATTTTTTGCACACGTCTCTAATTTGTATTTCATCCATCACGCTGATGTCAATTCCAGTTTCTTCTTTTATCGCGTCAAGAATTCCGATGCGCTTGAAGGGGGCTTTTAAATTTATTTTCTTGTCTCCGACTTCCACTTCGGCTGTTCCGTGTAATTCATTAGCAACTTTCTCCAGCATTTTTTCGGTGAACTCCATCATCCAGAAATAATCTTTGTACGCCACATAAAATTCAAGAATGGTAAATTCCGGGTTGTGCGTTCTGTCCATTCCTTCGTTGCGGAAGTTGCGCGAGAACTCATAGACAAAATCGTATCCGCCAACAATGAGGCGCTTGAGAAAAAGTTCGTTGGCAATGCGCAGATAAAAAGGAACATCCAGCGCATTGTGATGTGTTTTGAAAGGACGCGCAGACGCTCCGCCTGGAATATTTTGCAGAACAGGCGTGTCCACTTCCAGTGCTCCGTGTTCGTTCAGAAAATCACGGATGATTTTTATCATCATGGTACGCTTCACAAAAGTTTCTTTCACCTGTGTGTTAACCACCAGATCGGCATAGCGCTGTCGG
>Ga0247727_10007246_pt1 | contig 21267 bp, 18 predicted proteins | sample WisWelCaveWW1625_FD_202498 | JGI IMG/M metagenome (GOLD analysis project Ga0247727, IMG submission 202498) | Biofilm microbial communities from Wishing Well Cave, Virginia, United States - WW16-25 | ecosystem: Environmental > Aquatic > Deep subsurface > Groundwater > Cave microbial mat | place... | reverse complement strand
GCTTTATTTTTTAAATAGACTGGATTGTGTGGTGATGCCTGCAGGCTGTGAGATGTATAGTACTCGGAAAGGCCACTCAAGTTTTTTGCCAAGTTTGGTTGTTTTTGATAGGCTGCGATATACGCAAGCTGTGAAAGTACTGAAGCCAGACTATCTTCATATACGTGTTCGTAGCGCAGTTTTAATGCGGTTGTCAAAATCTGAGCTGCCGTACCATAGTCTTTTTGCTTAATACGAAGTTCTCCTTCCGCGTAGAGTACATCGGCTGTGAAGTAGAGTACTATACTGATTACGAAAAAAAAGAATATGAGGCCAACTCCAACAAGTGCAACTTTTTGTTTTGGCGACTCAATGGACCGAAGTGTGATCTCTCGTTCGCGACCTTCATAAGAAATAAGTATTGCTGGGATTAAATAAAAGAAAATTTGAATCGTCGAGGTCGAAAAACCGAAAAAATTTGTTATGACGATAGTTAAGTAAGCGCAGTAGAGACACATGACGAAAACAAAGTCTAAAGAGTCAATAGACTTTTTTTGACGTATCCTGTAAAGCTTCCGGAAAGCAAAAAAAGTAACCGATACAATGATCGCAAGATAAGTAAGAAGCCCCAAAAAACCCGATGTAGCAGCATAATTTAAGTATTCGTTATGAGCTTTATTGTAAAGGAAGTCCCACTCAGATGTTAGATTGTGTTCTGTTGGACGCACCAAATAATATGAATAAGCAAATGTCTCAGGGCCGGTACCTAAAAGAGGATATTTTTTTGCCAGCTCCCACGCGCCTTTCCACACTATTTTTCGGATGTCGAACGATTCTGTTGCTGAAGTTGGCGTAATTGTTTTCTGAGTTAGTGCGACTGTAGGTGAAGGCTTGCTCAAAAACTTGAGTTCTATAATTGAGTCAATGGGAGCAATGCCAGTTTTTGCGACTAATATACATATTGCCAACCCTACAGCTAACAAGAGAAACGGCTTACGAAGCTTAATATTTATTCTGATCACGATCAACATGTATATTCCGATACCTATCATTCCTATTGCAACAGCTGCTGCCGCTGAACGTGACCTGGTAAAAAGTACACAAATAAAGACGGATAAAATGTAAAAAAAAGGCAGTACTCGAACTCGTTCTTTCAGAAAAAAATAAATACCAATGAAGAAATGCACTGCGAGATAGGCCCCCAACCAGTTTGGCTGACCCAAGGTCGAAAACATCCTCTCTGCTGGACGAAATTGATCGGTCCAGCATGAATTATTAAATTGTTGAGTGAATAGAAGGCAGGAAAGGTCATGTCCAAACTTCCCGGGAACTCCCCAAAGTATAACCACAATGGACGATATTAGAGATACTTTTAAGAAAAAATGAATATCTGACCTTGTAAAATGAGACACAAAGGCAAAATAGAGAAACAGATAGGCTATAATGGATACTAGACCGCCATTAAACCGGCCATAGTAGCCAAAAAGTGAGGTATGAAAATCGATGGAGAATAGGGTTGAAATCGTCAGTACAAGAAAGAACAAAGATAAGGGAAAGTCAAAGGGAGAACGATTGAAGATGATTTTTTTTGCCTTGATAGATTCAACCGACCATAGTAGGAATACGATTGAAGATGCCAGATAAATAATAAGCATTTTGTTAAACTCAAAAAGCTCTGAAGTGATCGGAAGAATAATAAGCGGGGTGATAAAAAAAAGGACTCCGTAGATCCATTTCAAAATTACTCGAAACATATGGTTAATTTTATAGAAAAAGTTAAGAAAATCAAACTACCCTTCTTCCAAAGAATGGATATCTGTGTCGACCTCGGAACGGCAAATACCAGGATAGCGATCCTAACTAAGGGAATCGTACTAGAAGAGCCAACGTATATTGGCAAGAACATCAAGACAGACGAATTTATATTTTTTGGCACCGAGGCGCGTACAATCGTCGGTAAGACCCCTGAGTTTGTCAAGATATCAAGACCTGTGGTGAGCGGAGTTATTTCGGATTTCGATGCTGAAGTCGCTTTAATGAAAATGAATATTCAGAAGTCCATTGATCCGTATCTTGAAAAATATCATTTTTTAAAGCCAACACTACGGGCAATTGTAACAGTGCCGCACAAAGCAACCGAAATTGAACAGAAGGCACTTGAAGAGGTTTTTTCTAAAATTGGATTTAGTGAGGTATTTCTTATTGATTCACCAATCGCGTCGGCCGCGGGATGTGGGATAAATATTTACTCCCATCATCCGCATCTTATTACAAATCTTGGCGCCGGAATTATAGAACTTGCCGTATTGAGCGGAGGTGGAATCGTTTCGGAAAAAACCATAAGAAACGGAGGAGACCACATGAATCATTTGATCGCAAACTATGCATATCTCAAATATGGTATTTTACTCGGAGAGATAACGTGTGACGAGCTGAAGATAGAACTCCTTAATTTTTCCGATGAAGAGAAAACGATTACGGTACGAGGTAAATCACTCGAAAATGGTTTACCAAAATCAGTACGTATTAAATCATATGACATCAGAGAAGCATTAATGAATAATTTTATTCAGATCGTTGATACGATTAAGGAGCTTATAGAAATGTCCCCCCCGGAGGTAGTCGACGAAATTTTTGACCGCGGTATTTATCTAACCGGTGGCATTGCTAACATTCCGGGAATTGATAAATACTTTTCTCAGGAATTGAAGATTACGTGCCTTGTTCCACAACAACCAGCATCTACTTCGATACATGGATTACTGAAAATTGCGCGAAATGAAGAGGATATCAAAAGACTTTCTCTTGCAAATATCTGATATCGTTTGACTTTCATTTCATCATTGACTACAATATAAGCTCTTCTTTTATTTGCACATTGACAATTCAGTTCAGTAAACGGGTTAGGTTCCGCCGTAGGCGGACCTAATTTTTTTTAAGAGTTTGATCCTGGCTCAGGATGAATGTTGGCGGCGTGCCTGAGATATGCAAGTCGAGCGAACTTATTTCCGCAAGGAAGTGAGTCAGCGGCGGACGGCTGAGTAACACACAGGTATCTACCCCTATCTGGGGGATAGCTCCGCGAAAGCGGAGATAATACCCCATGATTCCCCGATTTTATCGGGGACAAAGAGAGTAACTTCTTGGAAAGGGATGAGCCTGTGGCTTATCAGGTAGTTGGTGGGGTAATGGCCTACCAAGCCTACGACGAGTAGCTGATCTGAGAGGATGGTCAGCCAGAGGGGCACTGAGATACGGGCCCCACTCCTACGGGAGGCAGCAATCAGGAATAGTCGGCAATGGACGAAAGTCTGACCGCGCGACGCCGCGTGTAGGATTAAGCTCTAACGAGTGTAAACTACTGTAGTAAGGGAAGAAGTTCCGATTTAATCGGAATTGACGGTACCTTACTAGAAAGGGGCCGCTAACTGCGTGCCAGAAGCGTCGGTAATACGTGGGCCCCAAACATTATCCGGTTTTATTGGGCGTAAAAGGTCGTGTAGGTGGTTTGTAAAGTCTGGTCTTAAAGACTGTGGCTCAACCATAGAAATGGGCTGGATACTCACAAACTAGAGTTTTCTTAAGGGAGAATGGAACTTAGGGAGGAGTAGTGAAATGCGTTGATACCCTAGGGAACACCAGTGGCGAAGGCGATTCTCTGGAAGCTAACTGACACTGAGACACGAAAGCTAGGGGAGCGAAGCAGATTAGAGACCTGCGTAGTCCTAGCCCTAAACGAATGCCTGCTAGCTGCATTCTTCCCCGATTTAATCGGGGTCGGGTGTGGCGAAGGTAACCCGTTAAGCAGGCCGCCTGGGGAGTACGGCCGCAAGGTTGAAACTCAAAGGAATTGGCGGGGAGGCACACAACCAGTGGAACATGTGGTTTAATTCGAAACGAAACGAAGAACCTCACCGAGGTTTGACATACTATTGAAAGCCCGATGAAAGTCGGGGCCTTCCGCAAGGAACAGTAGTACAGGTGCTGCATGGCTGTCGTCAGCTCGTTCCGTGAGGAGTGCCCTTAAGTGGGACAACGAGCGCAACCCCCATCTTGTGTTATATTTGTCACAAGAGACCGTCCCGTCTTTGACGGGAAGGAAGGAGGGGCAGACGTCAAGTCAGCATGGTCCTTATACCTCGGGCTACACACATGTTACAATGAGGAGAAACAACGGGTTTTGCTAGCACGTAAGTGTAAGCAAATCCCTGAAACCTCCTCTCAGTGGGGATTGAGGTCTGAAACTCGACCTCATGAACGCGGAATTGGTAGTAATCGCGGGTCAGCTATACCGCGGTGAATACGTTCTTGCCTCTTGCACACACCGCCCGTCAAACAAACAAAGTCGGAAGCATTTGAATCCCGATTATATCGAGAGAGGATATTTCCGGCGATGGGTGTTAAGTCGTAACAAGGTATCCGTTCTGGAAGGAGCGGATGGATCACCTCCTTTCTTTTATTTTCTTTTAGAAAGAAAATACATCGCCTATCTCGGCGATTCATAAATTGACTAACCTAACCCGTTTACTGGATTGAATTGACTATATCTTCAAAATCCTAAGAAAAAAAGAATGATACCCGAACCGAAGACTAAGCCGCAGATAGAGAGCGTTTGATAAAGAATATAGACGGCATGATTGTCTAACTTTTTAAAGCCAAAGTCCGCAGGTCGATACTTTCTTTCATAAAACTGATGTGAAAACCAATAGATCATCTCTCCTAAACTTCTGATCGCTATATACACGCCGATCATAACAAACATAAATCTGAGATTAATAAATCCAAGAACGAGAATACACAAAAGTAAAGGAAAGAGCACCAAGAGATCTCCTTTTATAAAAAATGAAAAGATCTTGAAGGGAAATGGTAGCTCCGTGAAAAACCACTTGTTATCTATATTTCGAATATCTCTTATCATTCTTGTTTATCCAGGCATTAATCTAATCGCTGCTCCAGGAGGTGGATTATTGAACGAAAGAAGACCCGTCGCTTGATCTTTTTCAGTAAAGTGTCTCCAAACGCTTATTTCAAGGTAAGGATTGCCTTTTGTTCCAGAAGACCCCGGATATATTACGAGCTCCCCGGGAACTCCCCCAAACAAATTATTTACATACGTTACCTTTTTTTGAACACCGTTTATAGACACAGACACTGATTCCCCGTATTCATATTTACCTTTTAGATCCTCACTCGTCAGAGAGGTCTTCATATTGCCATGATTATCAATATAAAAAATGTACTCTCCATCAAGTTTAGGTATGGTGTCAACTCCGATCTCCTCCAAATCAAGTTCGTCCTCCATATAGTCCATAAGATGCGCAGATACACGCGAATAAAGATCGCGCGACCTGAATTGTGAACCCTGATCTAAGCCTGGATATTTATATGCTTCTTCGATTTTTCCTTTTATAAGTGAAAAGTCATAACCTGCGTTAGGCCCACATAGATACATTCCGCTTTTTAATTTGATAATGACAAACTCCGCACCCCTTGCGTGTTGCACTGATTGATCTGTCTGAATCCGCGGGTCAGTATTTTGGAATATAACTGTCTCGTTGGCCTTACCATATCGTTCTTCTGTTTCAACAACTTGCGAGACAATAAAACCAGTACTAATTGTCGACGGTGATGAGGTCACAAATGATATATGTGCGTAAGTCGAATCCTTCAAAAAACCCATGACGGTGGAACGGACTTCCTGGCGGTTCAGATCATTACCGGCCCAGTCTGCAACTACAATAAGTTTTTTCATAGACCAAGAGTATAGCAAATTACATAGCGCCAAGTAAGCTCATTCCGATCGTGAATGCTGAGGCTACTACAATCAAGATCGAGGAACTATATGCAACTATGTTATAGAGTGTTCCGTTAACATGCGCTCCCATAAGTTCCTTATTATTAATAATCTTCAAAATAAAATAAAAAAAGATGGGTAGAAGTAGTCCATTTAGCGACTGTGTATATAAAACTATCTTAAAAAGAGGAAAAAAAGGCGTGAGAACCAAAACGGCTGCTACTACGACATTAATAAGAAAGATACTATAAAATATTTTTCCTTTGGCGTAGGGATCGTCCAATGAGCCGGCGAAACCAAAGAATTCAGTAAATGCGTATGCGGAAGTTAGAGAGACTATTATCATGCCGATAATTGCTGCATTTATCAGACCGAATGCGAAAAGTGATCCGGCAAATTCTCCAGCAAATGGACGTATAGCAAGAGCCGCCTGTTCGCCTGATTCAAGCGGGATATTGTGTACATACAATGTAGCGGCTGTCGCGATCATAATAAAGAAGGTAAAAAAATTTGATAGAAATGCACCAAAAAAAGACTCAATTTTTGCAAAGCCGATATTCTGGATGGGAACTTTTTTGTCCTTCATATAGCTCTGAACAAAAAACTGTCCCCAAGGCGTAATGGTCGTTCCGAGTATGGCCATCAGAAGTATAAAAGACTGTTTAGAAAATATAGTCGGATGAATGATAAACAGGCTTTTCATACTCTCGCCCCAGTCGGGGGACGACTTAACCGCTGAGAATACATACGCAAAATAAAACAATATGCCGGTAAGAAATATCTTTTGGCTCTTCTCATATTTTGTTTTTGTGATAAGAATGAATGAGGTTAGAACGGCTAGAATAATAAGCGGGATTGCGGGAAGTCCAAGCATTGGTGCTGCAACTTTTATCGCAGCAACATTTGTGAGGAGCGTACCAAAGTTCGCAATGATAATGAGCGCAAAAACAATCATTGAAGTACGTATTCCGAAAAGTTCGCGGATAAGATCTCCCAAACCCTTTCCTGTAACGATGGCGAGCCGTGAGCCCATTTCCTGTGTAATCCCATAAAGAATGGTAAGAAAAGGAAGCGTTACAAGAGCGGCATAGCCAAGCTGGGCGCCTGCAATTGAATACGTTATTACGCCGCCCCCATCGTTGCCAGCCATCGTCGTTATTACAGATGGCCCAAGCACAGAGAGGAATGTTATGATATTTCTTCCGAAATTCATATTTTTTCTAAAATACTTTCAGTAATGTCGTCCAGAGCAACAATGCCGATTAGTGTTTTTTTCTGGTCAATAACCGGTATTGACTGGAGTTTATATTTAAGTATTTTTTTAATTGCAATTTCTTTGGTTGTAGTGAGGTGAATAACGATAACGTTTTGGTTCATAAAACGGTAGACAGGAGTGTCTGATGATTGCATCATTAGTTCACGTAAATTGAAAACACCGCTCAGTTGATTATCATTGTTAATGACATATACGTAGGTTAAAAATGAATAATCAGCCGTTTCTTTCTTTATTTTTTGCGTCACCGCTTCAGCCGTATCATTTGGACTACAAGTTATATACTCCGAGGTTATGAGCTCTCCGATCGGGGTACGCGATAGATCCATAAGCGACTGTATCTCGAGTCTTTTCTTTTCTGATAAATAATCAATAATTTGTTTCCTTTTTTTTGAAGAAATCGTAAGAAGAATGTCGACGGCTTCATCTGAGTCCATAAGCTCAATAATTCTCGCGGCTCGTTCCGGAGTAAAATTCTTAAACAAAGCCTCCTGATAGTTCATATTAAGATTTCCAATCACGCGAGCGGCAAAGCCTTCATCAAGGATGCGCAAAAATCTACGTACATTTGCTATGTTAGTCCTCTCGAGATGATCTGCCAGATCTTCCGGCCTGACCTTTTCTAATTTTTGCTGTTCCTTTTTTAAGCGCACTTGGCCTCTTGCAAGTTCAATGGGCTGAATATCGCCCCACGATAAAAATTTTGGTGTCAGATTTATTCCCACACGGGAAGCCAGCTTATTGATATTATCTTCAAGTCCAAGCCAACGGATAATTCCTAAAAATCCAATGTCTACTCCCGCGATAAGAAGTACTGGCTTATCAAAAAGCGCCACATCATTAACTCGGACAACCTTATTTCCCTGAATATCAATTATTTGTTTATCAAGAAGATTGCGCCTTAAATGAAGTTCGTTTTCAACCAACTCATCGGTTTGAAAATTCTTAACGATCGTTATTTTAGAATTGAACTTTACCAAATATGCAATGGGGACAAGAAGAAATTTATTTTTTGGAGTACGTATGACAAGTTTCGTGACTGTCGGCTGATCAAAAGCGAGAAAAATAACATCATCCAACTTGCCGACATCAATGTCGTCTTCGGTTATGACATGCTTTGATACTATTTCGGAGAAATAGATCATAGGGTATTATACATAACTAATGTGTATTTAGGAAGCGCTAAAAACAAGAACTTGAATAACAATGTATTCACCTTTCCAGTGTAAGGAAAAGTAATTTTATTTTCAAGGTTATTTCATTTTCGAGCAAAACCTATATGCTATAATTAACACACGCCTAAAGGGTAGTTAGTTCACTGGTAGAACGCTTTCCTGATAAGAAAGAGGCAGATGGTTCGATTCCATCACTACCCACACTTTACGGACTCGTAGCTCAATTGGTTAGAGCATTCGGTTTACATCCGAAAGGTTAGAGGTTCAAGTCCTCTCGAGTCCACACTTCGCGTGGTAAACCACAGGATTCATTGGAGTCCATATCTTTTCATCGCTGATGATAGTATTTTTGCGAGAAGTTTTTCATATGATAAGCCCGCGGCTCGAGCGCTCATTGGTAAATAAGATGTCACAGAGCTTTCGGGAGGCATTATACCCGGAGGAGAATTCACATCTAATACAAATAGATCATCTTTTGCGTTTGTTCTCAGATCAATACGACAAAAATCCTTCAGTTGTAGAGCGTTCCACGTATTCAAACATACCTGTTCAATATTCTTCTTTAATTTGAGACTTACATTTGCAGGACAGACTAAGTGATGCGAGCCAGGGCTTGCTTCCTCATAAATCCACTTAACCTCAAGGGTATCGAGAGGCAAGTAACCCTTTGGTAAACGGGCATATTCTGGTTCAACGATAGGAAGTACCTGAGGTGGGTTACCTATTAATGGCACAGAGAATTCTCGCCATTTAAGAAATGGCTCCACGAGAGCAGGGGCGCCAAATGTTTTAATTATCTGTGTTGTTTGTTTCTCAAGTTGAGCTTTATTTGTTACAACACTTTTTGAAGTAATACCCGCAGAGGATCCCTGCGCCACTGGTTTCACAATAAGTGGAAATGTTAGTTTTGGATCAAGTTTTTCTGTTCCCTGATAAAATAACTGGGAAGGTAAAGTTGGTACATTATGCGCTCGGAGCACATCTTTCATCCGTGACTTATTGAGTACCAGCGCTTCGGTAAGAGAGTCCGGACCCGTAAAAGGAAGTCTGAGCATTTCCAACATCGCCGGAAGGTGGCCATATTTTTGATTGCCATATAAACCCATTGAATAGTTAAATACGAGGTCAATACTTTTTCTACGCTTATAAAGCGTAAGGTACGCTTCTTCATTTGCCTCAATCATAATAATGGTATGTCCCAGTTTGCGCAAATGCAAAGCAATGGAATCAATCGTTTTTTGATCGTCAAAGTCAGTCTCCAATTGAGACCGCGGATCTTTGGGATCCGGATACATATGGCGCAGGTTATAAAGAAAGGCTATTGTCATGAAAGCGGGGTTGAGTTTGGAGGCGACTGGTCGCCCTTCAGCGTATTAATAATAAGACGTCTCATTACATCACTAAAGTCAACGTTATAGAGCGCGAGCACTGTCCCAAATGCGCACTCTGACTCGCTGGGCCCCAGTGCTGGATTGGAGTTTGCATCAATAAAATAATATCTACCCGCTTCGTCCATACGGATATCAAATCTGGCATAGTCATCCATTTTCAATATCTCGTATGCTTTTTTAATATAATTTTTTAGATTTTCATCCAGAGGAAACTTTTGGTAAGAATATTTATTTTCCTTGCCCCAAGCCGCATCAAAACTCACGATTTTATACTTTCCACCGTCCAGAAAAATTCTTTCACCGGCATATACTTTTTTATTCAATCCTTCAAAGATTACAACCGTCAGCTCACGACCAACAATAAACTCTTCGACCAGTACAGGTTGTTGGTATAAACTCATGAGTGAGCCAATTTTTTTTCGAAGATCTCTTTCATTTTCTACAACTGAATCTTCGCTTATTCCGACACTCCCGTGAATTTCGTTCAGTTTTACGATAAGTGGAAACCGCAACTGATAATCCAACGGATCTGAAACAGATGTAAAAAGTTGAAAGTGGGGCACGGGTATAGCGTTTTGCATAAGAAGCGTTTTGGTAAAGAACTTATTTGCATTTATCGCCTGTCCCATAATGCCTGACCCAGTATAAGGAATATTCAGTAACTCCAATGTTGCCGGAATAACAGGAGCAAGATCCTCATGACCCCGTATCGAATCAACCAAATTAATCACAAGATCGGCATCTTTTCTTTGTATTTTTTTTAGTGACTCGTCACTACCAGGTAAAAGCGTCACGTGAAAGCCTAGTTTTTCAAGATATGAAGAAACTACTTGTGCTCTATGGAATACTTCCTCTTCTGTTATAAACTGCTCTTCCGTCGGGAAGTATTCACGTTTTGCCTCGGAATAGAGAATAATAATGTGATTGTGAGTTGCAGTATCGAGGAAATCTTTATTCTGAGGTTTGTCATCAATCAGCTTTGTTTCATCTGGCATAAAATAGGAATAAAAAAATGTATTCTTTTTTATACTGATTTATTAAAAAAAGTCAATAGCTATTTTCAAGTAAAAAATCAATATGTATAATGAAAATGTGAATGTCTCCAGTAGTCAGCCGTTACTAAAGCATGTGCGCGCCTTTTTTGAAGCAGAAGTGAATCTGTTTATTTTTCTAACGTATTTTTTCTCAATTTCCAATCTATTACACACGCTGCTCTACCCCTGGAAAGACATCACTGTAGAGAAAAAGATTCGTTATTTTTCACTCTCAGATATTTTTCACCGGCACCTATTGAACGCTTTTTCTTCCTTGCTTGGACTAACGATGCGGTTATTTCTTATTTCTTTTTATTTTTTTGCGCTAGTCATTTTGGTAATACAAATACCATTCGCTATTTTTGTATATGTATTATTATTACCTTTCTTACTCCTGCACGACGTAATCGGCGAAACTGAGAAGGATAAAAAGAATAAAATCTCTACTTCGTTTGTTACACATCATCTTTTAGACAAAAAAAATTCCGCCATTGTATCCCAATGGGCAGAACTAGAATATACACGCATGTTTAACAAACAGGATTGGTGGAAGCTTGAAAGACTGTTATCGATCCCGCCGCTTGCAAGAGATTGGGCTTATGGCTATACGCCGACACTTGACAACTATTCTGAAGACCTTACTCACAAAGACTACCAAAAGGTATCAAGGCGCTTCTGGGGCAGACAAAATGAGGTACGACAGCTTGAAGAAAATTTACTAAAAGAAAATGGAGGGAACATAATCATAGTAGGCGAACAGGGAGTCGGAAAGGATACCATTATTGATGCTTTAGCCAAAAAAATTTATTTCGGACAGATAGATTCATCATTACGATATAAACGGTTACTTAAGCTTAATATGGAAAAGATACTAAGCGAGTTTACTGATCAAAAACAGAGAGAGGAATTTCTTGAAACGCTCATCAGTGAAGCGAGTCAAGCTAAAAATGTAATTTTGTTTATAGAAGGAATTGAAAGATATATAAGCTCCCAATGGGTCGATTTGTCGACTTCCTTTTTAAACCTTGCTAAATCACAATCCATACATCTTATTACGACTACTACATCCCATGCCTATGAAAAATGGGTCTTCCCGAATGAACAAATTCGAAAGATACTCTATAAGCTAGACGTTCGGGAAGTATCAGCTGATGATGCAGAGCATATGCTTATGCTGAACGCCTCATTGTATGAAAAACGGTGTGGACTCATAATTCCTTACGAAGCAATTCATGAAATAATTCAAAAAAGCGACTTTCATATTTCTTATATACCCTTTCCTGAAAAAGCGTTTGATCTTCTTGAAAATGTTTGTGTTTACACAAAGCTCAACTCAAAGACACAGATAGTAGATCCCGCTTCAGTTGACGCAATACTAAAAGAAAAAACACATAGAGAGATGAATCTAAGTGATGACTTTAAGAAAAAACTTATTGATCTCGAAAAATACCTGTCTCAACAAGTGCAAGGTCAACCTGAGGCAATATCTAAGATTGTATCTGCTTTACAAAGACTGTATCTACTTCATAATAAACGAAAAAAACCTCTGGCAACTTTTTTACTTATGGGTCCAACGGGTGTTGGAAAGACACTAACTGCGAAAGTCTTAGCTACCTATTTGTTTGAGAAAGAAGACTCGCTTATACGCATTGACATGTCAAATTATCAATCGTTAACCGACATACAAAAACTTGTCGGCTCGGAAGAAAAGGGTCTTCCAGGACTCCTGACAGAAAAAATACGTGAGTTTCCTTATGGCATCCTTCTTTTGGATGAATTAGAAAAAGCTCATCCAGATTTATTAAACATTTTTCTTACGATCCTTGATGAGGGCTATTACGTAGATGGTTACGGTACTCGTGTGGACTGTAAAAATTTGATTATAATTGCGACTACAAACGCTGCTTCTGACATCAAACAGGATAACCTCATCGATGAAAAAGTCCTAATCGAGGAACTGATTAAAAAAAATATTTTTTCGCCCGAATTTCTTAATCGATTTGATGAGATCATTTCATATAAATTATTTCAAAAGGAATCGCTTTTGGACATAGCAAGAGCCAGTGGTGCTAGGATCATAAAACAAATCAAGTCGCAATATAATATTAGCGTTTTTCTTACTGATGAATTTCTGCTAAAATCGATCGAAAGAGGGTATAATGAAAAATTCGGAATACGAAATCTTGACAAACTCATAGAAAAAGATATAGAATCCAGGGTGGCTGAGCAAATTTTGCACAACGACAAAAAAACAGAATACGTACTGCACATCTAAAAATGCTAAACATTTACTTTACAGCTTCAACCAATATCGTCGAGGCATTCAGATTCCAGAACGCACACATCCTGGCCTATCTTAAAAAACAGGGTTGTAACGTCATTTCAGGAGAGCAAATTATAAACCCGGGATTACTTAAAAAAGATGAAAAGCTAGATAAAAAGATCATCTTTGAGAGAGAAAAGTCATTGATCGACAGAGCAGATCTCGTTGTAGCCGAGGTGACAAAACCATCAACAGGTGTTGGAGGTGAGATAGTATACGCGCTGATAAAAGGGAAGCCTGTTCTTGCGCTGGTATACAAAGAGAATGAGGATGTACTTTCACCAATGGTAGCTGGTAACCCTTCTGATAATCTTTTCCTAGAACATTATGATATGGACAATATCGATCTCATAATCAGTGGTTATTTAAAACATATAAAAGGTCTGAAGAATAGAAAAGGAAAACTAATAGTGGTCGATGGGGGAGACGGATCTGGAAAAACTACCCAGGCAAAGCTTCTTATTGATTACCTTAAGACAAACAAGATTCCGGTGAAGTATATGGATTTTCCTCGTTACTATATGTCCTTTCATGGAAGGACAGTTGCCCAATTCTTAAGGGGGGAGTTCGGATCGCTAAACCAGGTCTCTCCTTATCTCGCTTCCCTTGCGTATGCGCTTGATCGCGCGTCGGTAAAGGAAGAGATGGAATCATTCCTAAGAAACGGTGGATACATAATCGCAAACAGATACGCGACGTCTAACATGGCTCATCAAGGGGCAAAATTTAAATCTGAAAAGGAAAAAAGCGAGTATCTTAAGTGGGTCTATGAGCTTGAATACAAAGTGCATAAAATTCCGAAAGAAGATATCGTTATATACCTTTTGGTTCCGTGGCAAACAGGATTTGAACTCACCAAACGAAAGGGGAACCGCAAATATCTTAATGGTGCTCAATCCGACATACACGAGAAAGACCTTGAATATAGAAGACTGACCGAAGAAATGTATCTTACGCTTGCTAAAAAATACAAACATTGGGCGACCATTAGCTGTATAGATAGCGGTACATTACTCGCACCAAACATCATACAGAAAAAGATTCGGGATGTTCTTGTTGCAAAAAAAATAATTTTAGATTATCCCAAGGCTCCTTCCACGATTTGACAAACAGGTTAAAGCTCGATTATAATGCGGTAATGGATAAAAAGTTCACCGCTCTTATTGGAATTTTTTTTCTATCATTTGTACTTTTTGCAACTATCGTTGTTTTTAGGGCACCGCTTACATCTTTGACGCGCGCGAGCGAAGAGCAAAATCCATCTGCTGAGTTTTCCAGAATGATAATTTTCCCCCTATCTCTTCCTGCTGATGGCAAAAGTGAATCTACAATTACTGTCTTTGTTGCTAACTTAAAACAAAAACCCTTACCAAATAAGGTAATTAGCGTATTTACTACACTCGGCGAGTTTAAACAGCAGTCGGCAGTATCGGAAGGGGTCAATGCAAAAGCTGAATTTCAACTGTCCTCTTCAGTTCCAGGAATTGCTACTGTGTCTGTAACATTAGACAATAATGTTAAACTGAAGCCTGTTACCATCGAATTTACTGAAGTAAATCAATGAAACCAATAACAAAAGTAGTCATTCCTGCTGCTGGATTTGGCACGCGTTTTTTGCCTCAAACGAAGGCAATGCCTAAAGAAATGCTCCCTATCGTAGATAAACCGGTGATTCAGTATGTGGTTGAAGAGGCCGTTGCTTCGGGCATAAAAGATATCGTAATAGTAACGGGAGCAAATAAGCGGGCGATTGAGGATCATTTTGATGCGCCAGATGAGGATCTTACGAAAAACCTCATTCAGGGAGAAAAACATAAGCTTCTTCAGGAAGTTGAAAAAATTTCAAAGATGGCAAACTTCATTTATATACGCCAAAAAGGACCATATGGAAATGGCACTCCCGTTCTATCTGCTGATCCCATAATTGAAGATGAACCTTTTGCTGTCCTCTGGGGAGATGAATTTATACATTCTGACCCTCCACGTCTAGCACAAATGATAAAGGTGCATGAGAAACTGGGTGGCATTGTCATTTCTGGGGTTAAAATAGATAAAAGGGAAGATCTCAAGCGCTACGGCATAGCCGACCTTGACCACGTTGAGGGCAATATATATAAAATCAAGGAAATTATTGAAAAGCCTGATCCTGATACTGCTCCTTCAAATATAGCTACACATGGTGGATACATTTTGCCCCCCGATATTTTTAACGCACTAAGAAGCATAAAACCGGGCAAGGGTGGGGAAATATGGCTGGTTGACGCAATTAATTTCCTGAAAAAACAGGGCGTTCCCGTTTATACTGTTGTAATTGAAAATGGCAAATATTACGATACTGGTAATAAACTCGAATACATGAAAACCGTTGTTGAACTTGCGCTCAAACATCCAGATATAAACGGCGAATTTAAATCCTTCATTAAGTCACTTAATCTATAAAACTATTGCAAAAGGACTCCCTCGTTGATACAATGGACATCTATGTCAGCACTGAATAAACAAATCGAAGAACTTTTTACTGCTCAGGCTCATCTTGGGCATAAAACCAACCGAGTACATCCGAAATCTCGTAAGTTTATCTACAAAATCGAAAACGGCGTCTCAATCATTGATCTTACACAAACAGTTGCGTTTTTCACTCGTGCCAAGGAGTTTGCAGCCGAACTTGGAAAAGCTAACAAAACGTTCCTCGTAGTTGCAACCAAAAAAATAGCTTCTGCCTATGTAGAAGAGACCGCAAAGACCGCCGGTGTGCCCTATATCGTAACTAAATGGCCCGCAGGGTTTATTAGTAATTTTGAGACACTACTTAAGAACATCAATAAACTCAAAAAAATGCAGGAAGAGCGAGAGACAGGCGTATGGCAGAAACTCGTCAAGCACGAACAAACAGCGCTTGGAAAGATGCTCGGAAAACTCGATAGGCATTATGGAGGTCTTACTTCGCTTAATAAAACTCCGGATGCATTATTTGTAATCGACACAAAAAAAGAAAAGAACGCAGTAAACGAGGCCCGCATGGCGGGAATACCGGTCGTCGCTATAACCGATACAAACGTTAATCCGGACATAGTTAATGCGAATGATGACTCACTTACGTCTGTAGAATACATAGTAAAAAACGTTGTTCAAGCATACGCAGACGCACGGAAAAAAAGCGAAATAAAAGTGAAATAAGTGTATTCTTATCTCTTATGGCCGATATCACTAAACTTAAAAAACTACGCGAAGAGACAGGTGTTTCTTTCTCGCTCTGCAAAAAAGCACTAGACGAAACGAAAAATGATATAGAAAAAGCAAAAAAATTGTTAACACAGTGGGGTGCAGACAAAGTAAAAGATAAACAAAGCCGAATAACTGGTCATGGAATAATTGCCTCTTATGTACATCACAACAAAAAAGTGGCTGCCTTAGTTGAGCTTCTCTGTGAAACTGATTTCGTATCTTCTAATGCCGAGTTCCAAAAGCTTGGCCAGGAGCTTGCTATGCAGACTGCATCGCTTAAGCCAGAAAGCTCAGAGGAGCTTACTAAACAGGATTATATTCGTGAGCCAAGTAAAAAAATTTCAGATTTACTAAAAGACGCTGTTCTGAAGTTCGGTGAAAATGTTAAGGTTGGCCGTGTTATCCATTGGGAGTTGGGGGCTAAATGACTTAACATGGATCCAGCTGTCGAAACCTTTAAAAAAGACTCCGAACAATCTCTCAATAGCCTACGTGAAGAATTAAAAGGAATTCGGACCGGAAAAGCCAACCCAAGCCTTCTTGAAAATCTTATCGTAGAAACATACGGCGGGCAATCTAAATTAAAACTTCAAGAACTTGCAACTCTCGGACTTGAAGGTTCGGCATTTATAGCTATAACACCGTTTGATCCGTCAACGTCACAGGATATTGAAAAAGCGATACTTAAGTCTCCGCTCGGATTCACGCCTGCACCACAGGGAAACCGCATATTAATTACGGTTCCGCCTCTCTCAGAAGAACAAAGATCAAAATTCGTTAAAGCAGTGAACCAAATTATTGAGGAAAAAAGAACTATCATAAGAAATCTTCGTGATACTGCAAGAAAACATATAAAAATCCGCTTCGAAAAAAAAGAACTGACTGAAGATGACAGATTTAGATTGGAAAAAGAATTGGACACACTTTCACAGGGATATATGGACGAGGTTCATACACTTCGTGAAAAGAAAGAAACCGATATAATGACTGTATAATCTTTTTATGTTCATAATCCTATTCTTTATCATTCTCATAAGCCTAGTCCTCATTCACGAGTTTGGCCATTTTATCGTTGCAAAAAAGAACGGTGTAAGGGTCGAGGAGTTTGGAATTGGTTTTCCGCCGCGCATCTTTGGTATCAAAATAGGCGAAACTCTCTATAGCCTAAATCTACTTCCTCTGGGAGGTTTTGTAAAACTTTTTGGAGAAGAATATCACGAACTGCCGGAAAATCAGGCTCAGATACACAGTAGCAAAGCATTCGTAAATAAAAAGCCTTGGCAAAAAGTATCCATAATTGTAGCTGGAGTTATCGCTCATTTTTTACTCGGATGGATACTGATAACATATCTGTTCACACAAGGCATCCCTTCGTCCATTAATAAAGTTAAGGTCGAAAAGGTAAACGCTCAAAGTCCGGCTTCGCTTGCGGGACTGCAAAGCGGAGATCTTATCACTGGATTAGTATATAAGGGGAAAACATTTCCTATTACAAACACTGACGAATTAAAAAAACTATCAACTCGTCATGCAGGAGAAAAGGTACTTTTTAATATCGAAACGGTAGGAAAAGAAAAAAAAGTAACAATCGTACCCAGGGTTGTAACGAGACCAAACGAAGGAGCGCTTGGCATTGTAATAAGCCAAGCATTTATTATTAAGAAATACCCACTCTATGAAGCGCCTTATTATGGGCTGAAAGAGGCGGCTACAATTACTTATAAAGTTCTGGGCGAGCTAGGACGCGCAGTGTCAAATCTTGTTACAACGGGAAAAACCGGTATGGACGTAACGGGGCCAATTGGAATTGCGCGCTACACAAAAGAGGCCGCACAAACGAGTATAAATGCTCTCATAGAACTTATCGCTCTACTTGCTTTGAATCTGGCCGTTATAAATATCCTGCCCTTTCCAGCATTAGACGGAGGGCGCCTTATCTTTATAATTTACGAGTGGATAACAAAAAAACGCGTGAATACAAATTTTGAACGATATTTAAATCTTGCTGGATTTGTACTACTTCTGACTCTTGCCGGTGTTATTACCTACCATGACATTATTAGATTTCGGTAAAAATGAGTCCAAAATATACAAAAATTACCGTTTCTGGAAAGTTAGCAGTAGGAACTACAACTCTTGCCAAAAATTTACAGAGAATACTCGGTTGGAAGTACATTAACGCCGGCGCAATTCAGCGAGAATATGATAGACAACACCAGATACACGAAAACAAACAGGGAGCCATGGCACGATCAGATGAACACGAAAATAAAATAGACGCAATGACCATAAAAATGCTCGAAGGCGATGAAAATCTTATTTATGAAGCGTGGCTTGCAGGCTTTATGGCTCATAAGATGAGAAATGTTTTTAAAGTTTTATTAATATGTTCGGAGGACGCCATTAGAATCGACCGGATAGTCAATCGGGATAGTACAACCGTCGAAGAGGCAAAGCAATGGATGAAACAAAGGGAATCTGAAAACATAAGAAAATGGAAACAATTGTACGGCGAACACGATTTCTGGGATCCAAAATACTATAATTTGGTCATCGATACGTTTTCATCTGGACAGTTACAGACAACAGGATTAGTCCTTGATAAAATAGGATATAAAGGATCTCTTGATCATAAATGAAGTACACAAAAATAACCATCTCCGGTAAAATCTGTACTGGGAAGACCACACTATTTTGGAATCTTCAAAACAAACTCGTCTGGCCGACATTTTCTTCAAGTCAATTCTTCCGTGATTATGCAAGGCTAAACACTGTCTCTTTAGATGCCGCTGATGAACAAAATAAGAAACTAACAAACTTTGTCGATTTTAGAATGCGGGATATGTTAAAAAAACCAGGTAACCTACTGGCTGAAGGTTGGATGGCCGGCATTATGGCAAATCACTATAAAAAAATACTAAAAGTTCTTCTTGTCTGCGACGATATAGTACGTATAAAGCGCTACGCTGAACGTGAAGATACGTCTCTTAAGGAGGCAAAAAAGCGACTTCAAGCCCGGGAAAAAAACTGGCTTGAGAAAATGGAAAGAATTTATAAACGGACTGATTTTTTTGATCCAAAAAATTATGATCTTGTGATAGATACATCAGACATGAAGCCCGCTGCGATCGAAAAAAATATCCTCGCTATAATCGATAAAGGCACGATATAATTACTTCATATGCGCTACTCAAAACTGTTTGGAAAGACAATTAAGCAAACACCTGCAGATGCAGTAACAGCATCTCACAAACTTTTGTATCAAGGGGGATTTATCCGAGAGTCTTCAGCGGGTAGATATTTCATCTTACCACTTGGTATACGAGTTCAACAGAAAGTTATGTCGATTATAAAAGAAGAGATGGATAAGGCCGGCGGACAGGAAATGATATCGCCCATACTCCACCCGTTATCATTGTGGCAGGAAACAAATCGTGATAAATCGACAAGCTACGAATTAACTGTCGTAAAAGATCGAAGAGAAGCTTTATTCGCGCTTGGTGCCACTGCAGAAGAAATGTTCGTCGATGTTGTCCGAAAGTTTCAAATAAGTTATAAAGACTTACCCTTTAATATCTATCAGTTTTCAACTAAGTTTCGCGATGAACTTCGAGCTCGCGGTGGACTCTTACGTGTACGTGAATTTATCATGAAAGATGCTTACTCATTTGACAAGAACGAGGCTGAGTTTAAAAAAGAATATAAAAATATGTGGAATACGTATTCAGAAATATTTAAACGACTGGGATTAAACACGGTCGTTGTTGAGTCAGACAACGGATATATAGGTGGTGACTATTGTCATGAGTTTGTTGTAGAGTCTTCGATTGGAGAAACAAAATTTTTAACAACTGAAGATGCTACCTACGCTGCTCATGAAGACGTTGCCAAATTTTTTAAATCACCACATCACGATACTGAAGAAATTAAACCTCGGGAAGAGGTTGAAGGAAAAGGCATCATCGGAGTTGAAACTTTGGCAAAATTCCTCCATATTCCCGTTGACAAAACTACAAAAACAATCCTGTTTGAAACAGAAAAGCACGAAGTAATAGCTGCAGCTGTCCAGGGTAATTACGATATTAATGAAGCAAAGCTAAAAAATATTCTTCAGTGTACAGGCTTAAAACTTGCACAACCTGAAGTTGTCAGAAAAACAACCGGGGCAGAGGTGGGATACGCAGGCATTCTTAACTTACCTAAAGATGTGCGCATCATCATAGATGAGTCTATGAAAGGCAGAAAAAATTTTGAAATGGGAGCAAATAAAACAGACTATCATTCAATTAACGTAAATTTCGGGCGTGATATTCCTGAGCCAAATAAATTTTATGACATCGCACAAGCCAAACAAGGATATCTTGCTCCTGATGGAAAACAAAAACTTATTGAAAAAAAAGGTATAGAGGTAGGAAATATTTTTCAACTCGGCTACTATTACTCAAAAAAAATGCGCGACGCCACGTATATGAATCAGGAAGGAAAGCAGCAGGAGTATTATATGGGTTGTTATGGCATAGGTGTCGGACGAACAATTGCAGCAATTGTCGAAATGTATCACGATGAAAAAGGTATTGCATGGGATGAAAACATCGCTCCTTTTTTTATTCATCTCATTGGCTTAGATTTAAAGGATGAACAGATAAAAAATGCAGCAGAAAGAACTTACAAAAAACTCTTAGTAGAAGGTGTTGAAGTGCTTTATGACGATCGCGAGGACACCGGTGCTGGCGCAAAATTTGCTGATGCAGACCTTATCGGTGTACCACATCGTTTGGTTATTTCAAAAAGAACCGGAGATAAAATTGAGTATAAAAAACGTTCTGAAAAAGAATCGAAACTCATAACAATCGATGAACTTGCCGATATCACGAAAACTACATGAAAACCGTTATTACTCATATCTCTCCTGATCTCGATGCTATTACTGCTTCATGGTTGGTTGTAACATATATGTCAGGCTGGGAAAACGCGACATTCGCGTTTGTACCTTCAGGAAAAACACTAAATGATCAACCTCCAGATAGTGACCCGAACATAATTCATGTTGATACAGGTTTTGGACAATTTGAT
>Ga0247727_10007245_pt1 | contig 21271 bp, 23 predicted proteins | sample WisWelCaveWW1625_FD_202498 | JGI IMG/M metagenome (GOLD analysis project Ga0247727, IMG submission 202498) | Biofilm microbial communities from Wishing Well Cave, Virginia, United States - WW16-25 | ecosystem: Environmental > Aquatic > Deep subsurface > Groundwater > Cave microbial mat | place... | reverse complement strand
GACACCGGCGGCACGATGTCGCTCGAAGATGCGCAGAACCTGTTCAACAAGCCAAACAAATCGTCGCTGTTGGCGATCCGCATCAACGAGCCGGAGCGCGCCGACGAGATTGCCCGGCAACTTGAAGCGCAGTATCCGGAAGTGCTGGTCAGCAAGGCCTCGTCGTTTGTGGATCGCATCCAGGATTTTCGGACCACGTACGCGATGTTCAATACGTTGATCACCATCACCATCATCGTCGGCGGGATTGTGATGATGAACGCCATGCTCATGAGCGTGTTCGAGCGCACCCAGGAGATCGGCGTGTTGCGGGCGCTGGGCTGGCGGCGGCGGCGGGTGATCGGGATGGTGGTGGCCGAGTCGATCGCCCTCAGCTTGTTGAGCGCGCTGGCCGGCTCGGCCATTGGCGTCGGCCTCAATTATCTTTTTACCCTCACGCCCGGAATGGGCGGCTTCCTCACCCCAGCCTATTCGACGCGGCTGTTCCTGCAAGTGACGGCGCTGGCGCTGGGGTTTGGCCTGGTCGGCGGGTTGTATCCGGCGTGGCGGGCGGCGGGGCTGAGGCCGATTGAGGCGTTGAGGTATGAATAGAGGGCATTATGACTGACTCAACTTTCGTTGTCGAAACGCGCGACCTCATCAAAACGTATGGCGATGGCGGCGAGGTGCGGGCGCTGGATGGCGTTACCCTGACCATGCGGGCCGGGGAATTTGTGGCCATCGTCGGGCCGTCGGGGTCGGGCAAGTCCACCCTGCTCAACCTGCTCGGCGCGCTGGATCGACCGACGAGTGGGGACGTCATCATCAACGGCGTCTCGCTGGCGAAGGTGCGCGACCTCGATCACTTCCGCAGTCAAACCATCGGCTTCATTTTTCAAATGCACAATTTGATCCCGACCTTGACGGCGCGCGAAAATGTGGAAGTGCCGATATACGAGTCGCGATTGAGCGGCGGCAAACGCCGCGCCCGGGCGCAGGAATTGTTGAGGCTGGTGGGGCTGAGCGAGCGGATGAATTTTTTGCCAGGGCAATTGTCGGGTGGAGAAAGACAACGGGTGGCAATCGCCCGGGCCTTGGCCAATCAGCCCGCCATTCTCCTGGCCGACGAGCCAACGGGCAATCTTGACTCGAAGACGACGGCCGAAATTATGACTCTGCTCTCGGAGTTGAATCGAACGCAGGGTACGACGGTGATCGTCGTCACCCACAACTCGCAGGTGGCAAACGTGGCCGGGCGTATCGTCACCTTCCGCGACGGACAAATTCAGCGCGACATGCTGATCAAGACCCCTTTCGAGCGCGACCTGATCGAACTCAAAGGCTCGGCCCTGGGGCAGGCCGTTTTGCAGGGGGATGGCGGCAAGAATGGAATCCCTGAGGAGTTGCGGGCGGTGGCCCCGGCGTTGAGGGAATTGCTGGAGAGGGTGTGACGAAAACCGTCAGCGCTTTCGCCAACGAGCGATGTGCATGTGCAACCTCAAGCGGACGCGGGCTTCGTGATAAGTGTTCGTTAACGCGTGCGCCCGCGCCGCCGTCTCTGCGGGGAGACTCACGAATCCGGCCCAACTCGGATCATTGGCAAAACCACTTTCCATTTCGGCCAGCGAGTCCCAGTACCACAAAAAATCGAAAGTTCCTTCGCGTTCGCGGATGAACCACCCTTCGCGTCCGGCCTGGGCGATGGCGCTGTTCGCGGCTTCGTCGTCGGGGAGGCCGGGCGAATCATCCACCGGCCCGGCGAGACTTGTCTGCTCGTCAACAATCACCTCCAACGGCCAATTGTTCGAGAGCGGGCGTAGATCAATCAGTACGCCATTGGGAACGAGTGCCCGATGAATTTCTTGCAGGGCATGAACCATGCCCTCATGCGCCACTCATCAGAGCGACCAGGCCAGGAGGGCCAGGTCGAATGTTTCGGAGCGAAACGGGAGAAAGGTGGCGTTAGCCAGGACGAAGGAAAGACGGGAAACAGGGGAGAGATTTTGACGGGCGGTTCGCAGACGATCCTGATCGAGATCAACGCCAACAACTTTTCGCCCGGCGTCAATGTAACGCCGGGTCAGCCGCCCGTCGCCGCAACCGATCTCCAGCACATGAGCCTCGGCGAGTGGGGCAAAGTCGAGAAGATGATGCGTTTCGGTGGATTCGGGATCGCGGTGTTCCATGATTGGATCGTTCGAGATTATACCCCGCGCTGAATCCCTTATCGGGGTTATACTATCTCTCACCAACCTTGCCAATCTCAACCTATCACAGGAGGAACCTCACCCATGTGTTACAACAATGATGCTCGCCCACCCGAACACGGCCTTGGCGGCGGTGGCTCTGGTCAAGAAGTGACTCTGACCGCTGGCGACGGCAATAAGTTTTTGGCTTTCGCCGCTCACGCCGATCAGCCGAAAGGCGCGCAAGTGCTGATCTATCCCGACGTGCGCGGCCTGCACCCGTTCTACAAGGAACTGGCCCTGCGCTTCGCCGACGCCGGATACACGACGCTGGCCATGGATTACTTTGGCCGGACTGCCGGGCTGACGGCGCGCGAGGACTCGTTCGAGTTTATGCCGCACGTGGGCGCGATGACCTGGCCGACGTTTACGAACGATGTGCGCGCTTCAGTGGCGCATCTGCGATCCTCATCCCCAACGCCGCAACCCATCTTCACCGTTGGCTTTTGCATGGGCGGCGGCTTGTGCCTCTATTCCAGCATGGAAGATTTGGGACTGACCGGGGTGATCGCGTTTTATGCCGGGATGAAGCGCGTATGGGGTGAGAAAGGCGCTCTGCCGGAGGCTGGTGTTCACGCCAAAGTTCCGGTGCTGGGCCTGTTCGGCGGCGGGGACCCGGGCATTCCCGCCGAGCAGGTTCACGCCCTCGACGCCGCTCTCGACAAGTCCGGCGTCTCACACTCTATCCACATCTACGACGGCGCGCCGCACAGTTTCTTCGACCGCAGTTACGCGCAGTGGAAAGAGGCGTGCGATGATGCGTGGGGGAGGATTTTTGGGTTTATTGAGGGGGAGAAGAAGACGGCTTGAGTGACAAGATTATCAAGCCCAAAGGCGTTGCTACGTGTGCAGTTCACCTCAATAGAGGGTGAGGCATTTAAGCTTTCATAGGGGTGATTTGGCGGGCAGGCAGCAAGCCATTTTCGCGGATGATGTACAACGTTTCAAGGATACGGTGATCAGGTTCATCTTCCAAGGCAAACTCTTCGCGCACAACGTTTATCAGACGTTGCCGATGACTCTGAAATGCTTGTTCAGGAGTGTCGCCTTCAATCGTATCTATCAATACATAAGCAGGTGGTTCCAACCAGCCATTGTAGTATACAGCTTCATATGTGGGCATGAGTTTTATCTCTTGAATCGATCTCTGCCTGAGTTGAACCTCACAAGCCTCTCCCAATTGATAATGCCATCGTCACAAAAGTCATTGATGAACTCGGCGGTGAAGTTGGTGATCAATTGCGCATACGACTTGGCAAACTCTTCGTTACGTTCTTTCGCTTTGTGAGCAAGGGGCTCGATTATCTTTGTGTAAAGACCGTCATCATCAGAAATGAAGTACCAGAATTGCTGACCGCAGAGTTTCAAATACTCATCCTTCTCTGGCTTGTTATTTCGTCCGTAACAACAACCATTGACAGCAACTACGTTCGCCCGGGAGTTATTGGTGCGTAGGATCCGTCGGGCTTTTCGGAAATCTTCTTTCATCTTTGCAATCTGGCGGCTATTACCCCAGTTTGGGCCGGACTTTACTGAAATGATATAAATTATATCGTCTTTCTTGAACTCTAAATCTATCCCTTCGGCTGGCGATTTTTTGCCGCCATAGACCTGACCACAAACAAAAATGGCGAGTTCCTCTAAAAACTCACCAAACATCGTCTCCTCTTGGGATGAAAGATGAGCATCGAGAAGGGTCTTAACCAATTCGGGGGCCGAAATGATATGTTTGGCCTTGAAGAGATACGGGTTCTTACGTTTCAGGACTTGGCGAAGCTTTAACTTCCTCAGGCTTTCAAGCCTCGCTGCATGAAAGTTGTCAATGTTGTTGGCGACGTAATTCGTGACCTTACCGAGATCGAGTCGTTGCATATGATTTCTTTCTCTCGAACAGCATCAACTGCTCTGTAGGAACACTGGCCTTCGCCATGTTGTAGTATTCGCGTAAGATCTCGATCCCAATTGCATTACGGCCCATCCGTCGTGCAACCCTGATTGTTGTACCCGAGCCCATAAATGGATCAAGCACTGTATCACCTTCTTGGGTGAAAAGCTTGATAAACCACTCCGGCAGATCTTCTGGGAAAACGGCGCTGTGATTCTTGTTCTTTGTCTCGGTCGCCATGTGCAATACATTTGTGGGATAGACCATATCTCGATCCAACCAATTGGCGACTCGCTTGCCAAAGCCACTACCGACTTTTGATGTGTCACGAGTCAAGTCGGTCTTGCTCAAATTTTTTAGCCTTCGCTCTGCCCAATCGCCCATCGGCACCATCACGGCTTCTTGATACATTTTGAATTTTTTTGTTTTATTAAACTGCAACAGCCGTTCCCAAGAATCACGGAAACGATTCGGCCATTTTCCGGGATAGCAATTCTTTTTATGCCAAATAAATTCTTCCGTCCAGAGCCAACCTTGTCGCCGCATCTCAACTATCAAATCGAGAACATAAGTGTGGCGTTCACCATCAACGACTTTTTCCTTGATATTCAAAATAAAGGTGCCATCTGACTTAAGCACGCGCAGCAATTCACTGCTAATGGGCAGAAACCATTCAACGTAGTCGTCAGGCTTGACCCCGCCGTAAGTATGATTTCGACTGTCGGCATATGGCGGCGAGGTGACAATTAAATCAACAGAGTCATCTTCCAAAGTCTTCAAAATCTGGCGACAATCTCCAAGATACATTTTTGCTGATATGTGATGCATTCCAGGGCCCTTTATGAAAAATTTCTTGTGTCGTGCCTATATCTTACCTGCTTATTGTTCTTCCCCAAACAACACCTTACTCTCCTTCTCCCGCTTCGCCTTCAACGCCTCCCCTTCCACATAGCCAACAGCCTCATAAAGCGCCTCGTCGTAGTCGCGCGTCTTCACCACGACGGGCATCGGCACGGCGTGGCCGAGGATCAGGGCTTGCTGTTGGGTGTCGAGGCGGGCCAGCACTTCGCGCAGTTGGCCCGCGCCGCTCACGCCGCTGAACACGGCCCGGATGTCGGCTTCGTTGTCGAGCAGGCACGTCACCCGCGTGCCGATCTGGCTCATCACTTCCTCGTCAATGCCGCTGGGCCGTTGATCCACAATTAACAGGGTGACGTTGTACTTCCGCAGTTCGCGGGCAATCGCCCCGAAGATGGTGTGGTTGGCGATTTCGGGATCGAGGAATTTGTGAGCCTCTTCAATAACAATTACAGCAGCTTTAGGTTCATCGCCCTGACGTCCGGCAGCTTTATTCTTCTTCTCCACGTATTTGGCGTGGATGCGGCGGGTCAGAAAATTGGCGACTAACACATAAGAAGCTAATGAATTCCCATGCACACCAAACTCCAACACCACACTTGTATCACGGTTGAGGGTATTAAAAATATATTCCACCATATTGTCCGGCGGAGTATGTAAGGCGAGGAAACCTGTGCGCTCAGGCCGGAACAACTCAAACTTGCGTTGCATAGCGCGCAGGGTGCCTTTTTGCACTTTTTCTTCTGCTTCCAGTTCGTCGAGGGCGGTGGAATCCTCTTCGTCAATCATCTTGATAATCCAATCTTTGCCCAATCGTCGCCGCAGATAATATAACGCGCCTACCTGCACATCGGTCAACCCAATGATGCCTTGCAACATTTCTACATCTTCCGGCTCGATTTGATCCAAGCCGATCTTCAACACGCCGTCTGTTTTACTCTTGCGATGGCGCGAGGTATCGGGATCGAGCGTGATCACCTGAACACGGCTTTCTAAAATCTGGCGTAACCCCTTAAATTCCTTGCCGTGTTCGTCCTTGACGCTCCAGCCGTAGTCGTTGTGCATGTCGAAAATCAAACACGAGGCGGCGTTGGCTTTGAGAATGCCGGCCAGGATAGTGCGGGTGATGAAGCTCTTGCCGGTGCCGCTCTTGCCGAATACGCCGGAAGAGCGTTCGACGAATTTATTTAGATCCAAGTTAACCTTCACGGACTCGTTCATATCCAATGGTGTTCCAATGTGCCAATGGAAGTGCCCCGTTTTCTGGTCAATGCCCTCGGCCCCAAAGACATCGCTTACATCTTCATCTGTAGCTATGAGCACTTTGGAAAAGTGCGCCGGGATAGTCTTCACTGGCTTACGATCTTTTGAATCTTTCTCAAACAACAGCATGGGCGCAACCTGCAAGCGCCCGAAAGCGAGGGCGCTGCTATAGACGTGGGCGGCGAAGTCGTCGTCGGGCGGGGCTTTGGCCAGATCGGGGTTGTTGGAGTCGAGGGCGATGTCGGTGACGATGGAGAAGAACTTGCGCCCGGTCGCGCCCTCGATGACGACGTAGCGTCCCACGGCCATGTCTTCGATGACGCCGCCGGGGAGCGCCCCCACGTCCAGTTTCACGTCCAGCCCTTTCGAGAGTGAGCCGCCGACGACAACGCCGAGCCGCTGATGGTCAGTGTGGCGGGGGCCGAGGAAATCGTCGAGTTCAGAAGTTGCCATAGGGTTGACCTTTTTTGCTGCGAATTACGCGAATTGACGCGAATTTTTAGTTTGATTTGGCAGGCAATGATCTGGCGATGCGTTTTTGTTGAAGTGAGCCTGTACCAAAGTTGAGGATGAGGGCAAGTTGAAGGCCGGTAGCGGCAAGGTAATGGAGCGCCTGCGCTTCATGAGTTTTTGTGATGACTGAGACCGCTTTCAACTCCGGAATGATTTTTCCATCCACAACGATGTCAGCTTTGTACTCGCCAATGAGTTGTCCTTTGTAATAAACAGGCAAGACTTTCTCTTCTTCAAATGGGATGCGTCGCAACATCAACTCGTAGAGCAAGGCTTTTCGATAAACCGCCTCCAAAAAGCCTGGGCCTAACTGGTTGTGAACCTCCATTGCCGCACCCACAATCGCAAACGCCAGTTCTTTGAATAGAAGTTCGGCCATATTCATCTCCAAAAAATTCGCGGTAATTCGCGAAATTCGCGGCTAAGGTTTTATCCTCCGCAGCAGATTCTCCAAGCGCGCCAAGTCTCGGCTCAACAGTCTTGCCAATTCGCGGCCGGCTTCGCGCAGAAATCGCAAACGGTCTTCGGGCGGGCGGCAGCCGGCGGCGCGGACGAGGGCGGCGGCGATGAGTTCGTCGGCGGGGGCCTCGGGCGCGTTGAGAATGAGTTGCATGTAGTCGAGTCGTTTGGTGAACTCGCACACTTCGTGGTCACTGCAAGCGCTGATCCGGTCGAGGGTGATCGGCGGCTGGGGCGGGAGCCCTTGAACGTAACTGTCGCCGTGGCGGTAGCCCACCGCCAGCACGCTGACCTCAATCGGCACCTGGCGGTTGAGGCGTTGATCCTGAATGTAAGCTTCGGGCAAATCCGGCGTCGCCACCATCTGCCGCACGAAGGCATCGTCTTCGATAGCGATGTTGTAGATCAACCCCATGGTTTCGGACTGTCCCCGTTGGGCCGGGGCTTTGACAAACATCCCGAACAGCGGCACTTCCGGCTCCGGCACCGAACAGCCGAAGACGTAGCCGGTGGTTGAGCTTCGCAAGAGTCGTCCAATCGTCATCTCATTCATCGTGTCATCCCTTCATCGTGTCAGCCAGCATCATCACGGAAACTGTCGCTTCCCGCTCCCCGTCCACTGCTTGCCCTGGGCCTTTTGCGACAGGCTGGGCGAGAGTCCGCGACGGATCAGCGAGCCGATCACCATTTGGTCGAACTCGCGCCGCTCGGCCACGGTAACGACGGCCAACTCGTGCGCCCGCATCAACACGTAGGGGAAGCCATCACTCACGTGACACTGTTCGAGCAGGGTGGCCTGAACGAGATCGAGTTTGGCGTTATCCTGCGCCACCCACTCCGGCACTTCAACACGCAACAGCGAGTCTTTACCGGGCCGCCCGGCATTCAAATAGAAAAAGTAGATCGTGTGCCCGCGCGGCTGATAGCGATCCAGATTGGCCGGGGAGGCGTTGACGAACAGCGCACTGCGCTCGCCGGGCCTCAGAAAGCCGAAGAGCAAGCCATCGTTGATATGGCGGAACGGGCCGAGATCGCGGAGTCGATCTTCCCCAATCTCGTCGGGAGTCAGCGTCGCCAGATGAAGCAGGCGCGCCACGCTCTGCGCCCGTGGTCGATCCACCACGCCCGCCACCGCCGCGCCCGACTGCTTGAGCGAATCAAGATGGCCCAAATAGACCCGGATCACTTCATCAATCAACCGCTCGTTGGGCGTTTGCAGGGAGATGTAGAGCAAGAGGCCGTTATCCACCAGACTTACAGTGGGGGCTGCCGCCGCTTCCACTTGCGCCAGCCGGGCCAGTTCGCCCAATTCGCGGATGTCGCGTTCGGCGTCAATCATCACGCCCGGGATCAAGCCGCCGTCTTCTTCATAAAGGTCAGCGTCTTCGTAAAACACTTCCGGTTGCGAGTGGCATTGCGGCGCTTCCGGCAGGCCGTGGCGAAAGACAATGCTGCCGACGTTGACGAGGTAATACATGGCAACCCCGTGGCGATCGGGATAAATTTGCGAGCCGTCGGCGGCGAGGAGGTTGACGCGGGCGGGGTGCGGCGGTGGGGGAAAGGACGCGCCAACGGCCTCCCCGGAGGGAATGGCCCCGGCCCAACGGAACCGGCGAGCCGACTCTATTTTCTTCAACAGTTCACTGTCCTCACCGTTGATCGTTCTGAGCAGGGCCTCGGCGGCGGGCAGGCGTTCGTTCAAGTCGGCGAGTCGTTTGGCCGCGTTCTCGCCCAGAGCGTTTACTGATTGAGTGAGTTTGTTGAGTTCAAGCGCCATAAAACATTGTAGTCCGGTTGTTTGTATACAAATAAACACAACTGAGTCGAATTTGCGTCTCCGACAGATAACGACAGTCAGCGACAGCCCTGGGGCGCAAACATTTCCAGCACACTATCAGTGGGATTTGCACGATAGAGGAGATAACTGGTGTCGCCATCCGGCCACGGTGCAGTGAAGACAAGTTCGACGGGAACAGTGATGCTATTCAGTCGCTCAGTATCGCGTGGCGTCTCGCCCAATACAAATGTCAGGCGGCATGGGTCGGCGAGGCTGATGAAAGGATGATCCAAACCGGCGTAATACACCTTCATCCGCAGTGCTGGCTCATCATAGTCAAAAAACGTATATAGATGTGGTTCGGGGCCCATGTAGGTGGTCAGATAATTGATGTAGGACGCCGAGGTGACCACCAGATCAACCGGCTCGACACTTGCCGCTGACTGCACGAAGTTAACGATAGCCGGGATGGCGGCCCCGGGGTTTTCGGTGATATATAGCGCCGTATCTCTCGGGCCCAGATTCAATTGCAACGGCGAGTTCCATCCCGCCGAAAAGAAATCTGCGGTACCAGTGGCCAGCAAAACGATGACTAACAGCAGTGCCACCGCCAAGCGATACCCGGTTACTAATCTTGCCAGCATCAGCCGTAAGCCAATACCGGCCAAGAGAATGAGCGGCGGGTACGAGGTATAAAAGTATCGCATTTCGAATCGATTCGTTCCCACCAATAGGGCGACAGCGGGAACCAGCGCCGAGGCCAGAAGAAAAAAGCTAAAGCGCAGGCGGAACACAACCGCCGCGCCTATGCTTATCGCCAGGGTTGCCAGCAACGTCGCTGGGATATAAAAGGGAAACCCTTCCAAAAGTGACTGCAGGTGATTTATGAAGATGACTGTGTAACTTGACACTTCCAGCCCTCGCTGGGCTGGGGCTAGGCCGAAATCCTTGCCGCGCCAATACAACAATAGCAGCGTCAACGTCATCAGCGCCAGAAAGAAGACATAGGCCCGGGCCACATTCAAGAGTGGCCTTCGCCAATTCCCGCGCAACAGGACAAGCGCAAAGGCTGGGATGCCAGTCCACAATATGTTCAGCACCTTCGTTATTAACAACAGATACAAAAGCCCGCCGGTTAGCAGAATCCATCGCTTCCGATCTGACTCCACCAGCCTGGGGGACGCCCACAGCAAAGCGGCAACAAATACCACCTGCACCGGTTCGGTGAATGCCATGCGGTCAAAAAAGAATGTAAAAGGGGTGAGGAGATACAAGCCAGAGGCGAACCAGCCCGCCTCGGCTGAGTCTAATAACGAACCGGCGCGCATCAGGAAAACCACACCTAACACGCTCGTCAGCGCCATGATTGTGCGCGATAACCAGAGGGCTCCTGTAAACGGCCAGAAGGCCGCCAATAACCAAATCTGGAGAATCTTTCCGTCGTACGTTGCGATGAGTTCCTCCCCAGCCCAGACCAGTTTGGCCCACCGGATGTGGGAGGCCTCATCATAAAACAGGGGGAAAGCGTCAACTTTGTGAGTTCTAATGAGTGTAGAGGCAAGCAACAGCAGAGCTGGTATGGCAAAGTTCAGGACGGGCAGGCGTTCATTCAACTCGGCAAATCGTTTGGCCGCATTCTCGCCCAGGGCGTTTACTGACTGAGTCAATTTGTTGAGTTCAAGCGCCATGAGAGGATTGTAGCACGGTTGTTCGCCAACAAAAAGCGAAACGGGGCGGATTTTTGCTATGATTGCCCCATGCACCTTTCCGCCGATCGCTTCGAAAAACTCGCCTTCGCCATCGCCGATGCGGTGCTGGCCGGACTGCCGCCTGACCTGCGCGCCGACGCCGAGCAAGTCATCCTCGAGGTGGCCGACACGCCCTCGCCAGAGCAAGCTCGCAACATTGCCGAAGGGCGCACCCTGCTCGGCCTCTACGAAGGCGTCCCCCTCATTGCCCGCCGCCCCGACACCGTCCTCCTCCAGCCCGACCGCATCACCCTCTTCCGCCTGCCCCTGGCCGCCCTCTGCCGTACCGAAGTCGAACTCAAGACCCAGATTCGCAAGACCCTCATCCACGAACTGGGCCACTACTTTGGGTTCTCGGAGGAGGAACTCGAACAACGCGGCTGGGCGTGAAAACTTGCGAATTGCACGAATTCACACGAATTTGCCTTTATAAAAATCAATTCGTGGTAATTCGCGAAATTCGTGGCCGAGTCTTTCGATCCAATCGTCACTCATCACAAGGCATTGTGACTTTCCCTCTGTCACTTTTCCCCATTGCTCGAACCCATAACCAGTGTTATCATCCGCCTATCATGCACTCGAAATCAATTCGTTGGTTTGCGTACTTCTACTTTAGCGACAGTCCCCCTGCCGCTCTTTCCGCTTGAAATAGAAGTCGCACGACATTGACATCAAAGCGCGGAGGCCAGCGGCCCCGCGCTTTTTGTTTTGCCCACACCAACAACGGAGAGTACGGATTGTCAGAATGAACGGATTCGATCCGTAAATTCCGCAAATCCGTGCTATCGAAGAGGAACGAGGAACAAGGAGGAAACCTTATGCCCATCCGAGGCATCCGCGGCGCAACCGTCGCTGAAGAAAACACCCGCGAGGCTATCCTCGACGCCACCCGCGAACTGTTGCTGGCCCTCATCGCCGCCAATGACATCCAGCCCGAGGACGTGGCCTCGGCCTGGTTTACTACCAGCCCCGACCTCACCGCCGAATACCCGGCCCTGGCCGCCCGCGCTCTGGGCTGGTACGACGTGGCCCTGTTGTGCGGCCACGAAATGGATGTTCCACACGGCCTGCCCAAATGCATCCGTATTTTGATACACTTAAATACAGATCGCCCGGCGCAGGCCATCAAGCACACTTACCTCGGCGAGGCGGCCAGCCTCCGCCCCGACCGACCTCTGCCCGTGGAGATTGCGAAATGATTATTGTTATGAAACCCAACTCAACTTCCAAACAAATCGCCTCGGTCGTCAATCGAGTTGAAATGCTCGGCTACACCGCCAAACTCATCAAAGGCCAAGAGACCACCATCATCGGCGTGGTCGGCGACGACCGGCCCATTGACCGCACCCAGTTTGAAACGCTCGATGGCGTGGAAAAGACCATGCCCGTCCTCAAACCCTTCAAACTGGCCTCGCGCGACATGCACCCGATGGACACCCTTGTGCCCCTCAACGGCCACAAAGTTGGCGGGCAGAAGATCGTCGTTATCGCCGGGCCATGCTCGGTGGAAAGCCGGACGCAAATTTTGGAGACTGCCCAGGCAGTGAAAGAGGCCGGGGCCACCGCCTTGCGCGGCGGCGCCTTCAAACCCCGTACCTCCCCCTACAGCTTTCAGGGGATGGGTGAGGCAGGGTTGGAATTGTTGGCCGAGGCCCGCGAAGCGACCGGCCTCGCCGTCGTCACCGAAGCCATGTCGCCCGAACAAGTGTCGCTGGTGGCGAAGTACGCCGACGTAATTCAGATCGGCGCGCGCAACATGCAGAACTACGCCCTGCTCAATTCCGCCGGTGAGATCAACAAAACCGTCCTCCTCAAACGCGGCATGATGTCCACCATCGAAGAACTGCTCATGTCGGCTGAATACATTCTGGCCAAAGGCAACTCGCAAATCATGCTCTGCGAGCGCGGCATCCGCACCTTCGAGAAATACACCCGCAACACCACCGACATCAATGCCGTCCCGGTGTTGAAGCAACTCACGCACCTGCCGGTCATTCTCGATCCCAGCCACAGCACCGGCAAATGGGAATACGTCACGGCCATTGCCCGCGCCGGAGTCGCCGCCGGGGCCGACGGCCTCATCGTCGAGGTCCACCCCAACCCCACCGACGCCCTCTCCGACGGCGCCCAAAGCCTCAAGCCCGAAAAGTTTGCCCAGATGGTGATCGAGTGCCGCAAGATTGCGGAGGCAATGGGGCGTTGTTAATACGCAATATTCCGTAGGAGAGTCATCATGATCATTGTCATGAAACCCCACACCTCCGAGGCGCAAATCGCCGAGGTCGTCGCTCGCGTCGAGAGCCTGGGCTATCGCACCCACCTCTCGCGCGGCGAAGAGCGCACCATCATCGGCGTCATCGGCGATGATCGCCCGATTGATCGCGGACAGTTCGAGGCCATCGAGGACGTGGAAAAAACCATCCCCATCCTCAAGCCCTTCAAACTGGCCTCGCGCGACATGCACCCGGCAGACACCCTCGTATCCCTGAATGGAAAACCAGTTGGCGGTCAGGAGGTTGTCATCATCGCCGGCCCCTGTTCAGTGGAGAGTCGATCCCAAATTCTCGAGGCCGCTCAGGCGGTGAAAGAGGCCGGGGCCACCGCCTTGCGCGGCGGCGCCTTCAAACCCCGTACCTCCCCCTACAGCTTTCAAGGGATGGGTGAGGCAGGGTTGGAATTGTTGGCCGAGGCCCGCGAAGCGACCGGCCTCGCCGTCGTCACCGAAGCCATGGCTCCGGAGCAAGTCCCCCTCGTCGCCAAATACGCCGACGTGATTCAGATCGGCGCGCGCAACATGCAAAACTACAACCTCCTCAACGCGGCGGGCGAGAGCGGCGTCAAGGTTTTGCTCAAGCGCGGCATGATGTCCACCATCGAAGAACTGCTCATGTCCGCCGAATACATTCTGGCCAAGGGCAACTCGCAAATCATGCTCTGCGAGCGCGGCATCCGCACCTTTGAGAAATACACCCGCAACACCACCGACATCAACGCCGTCCCCGTCCTCAAACAAATGACCCATCTCCCGGTCATCCTCGATCCCAGTCACGGCACGGGCAAATGGGAGTATGTCGGGCCGGTCGCCAAAGCCGGAGTCGCCGCCGGGGCCGACGGCCTGATCATCGAAGTCCATCCCGATCCCTCCCAAGCCCTTTCCGACGGTGCCCAAAGCCTCAAACCCGAAAAGTTCGCCCAACTCGTCAAAGAGATTCGGCGGGTGGCGGAGGCAGTGGGGAGAAAGTAATTAGTAACCGGTAATTACCGGTTACTAATTACCATTACGATGGACGAGCCGGGGTTTACGCCGCCTTCGCTGGCGAACGCTCGCATCGCCATCGTCGGCCTCGGGCTGATGGGCGGATCGCTGGCGCTGGCCCTGCGCGGACACTGCCGCGAGATCGTGGGAGTGGACGCCGACTCGAACGCATTGGCCTTCGCCGAATCCCATTCCATCGTTCACCGGGCAACCGACTTCGACTCCGCCCTCGCCGCCTCTGATCTCCTCATCCTCGCCACCCCGGTTCGCACGATCCTCTCGCAACTCGATCACCTCTCTCGCTCCACCCTCCACCCTCCTCGCTCCACCCTTCTCGACCTCGGCTCAACAAAATCCACCATCGCCGCCGCCATGCAAAAACTTCCGCCGAACTTCGATCCGATTGGCGGCCACCCCATGTGCGGCAAAGAGATCGGCGGTATCGAAAACGCCGACCCCGATCTCTATCGCGGCAAAACATTCGTGTTGACTCCGCTCGCACGCACCGCGCCGCAAGCACTTGCCCTTGCTCACGAATTGATCGCCGCTATCGGCGCGACGCCTCTCCTCCTTGACCCTGAGACTCACGACCGTTACGCCGCTGCCATCAGCCATCTGCCCTATGCAGTATCCATCGCCCTGATGCGGGTGGCCCTCACCACCGACGATGAAGAAGACGCCAAAGGCGTCGTTTGGCGCATGGCGGCCTCCGGCTTCCGCGATACCACCCGCCTCGCCGCCAGCGACCTGCCGATGATGGCCGACATCCTTCTCACCAATCGCGCCGCCCTCCTTGACTCGCTCGCAAAATTTCGGACCGAACTTGACGCCCTGATTGCCGCCATTGAGTCCGGGGATTCCGCCTCCCTCCGCGCCGCTCTTGAACCTGCCCAAACCAAACGTTCTAAACTTTTCAAATAGCCTGCGGACTACGCGCAATACGCACTGCGTTCCGCCATGACACTCCGACACCCCGACCCTCTGACGCTCCCCATCACCCCCATCCGCCGTCCTCTTGAGGCTGCTGTCCGCGTCCCCGGCTCAAAGAGCCTCACCAACCGCGCCCTCGCCATTGCCGCCCTCGCCAATGGAACCACGACCCTCACCAATGCCCTCTTCTCCGACGACTCCCGTTATTTCATGGAGTCGCTTCAGCGCCTCGGCTTTTCAGTCTCCAGTCTTCAATCATCAGTCATCATTCACGGCCTCAACGGCCACCTCCCCTCCCCCCGCGCTGAACTCTTCGTCGGCAACGCCGGGACCGCCGCCCGCTTCCTCACCGCCTTCGTCACGCTGGGTCACGGTGAATACGTCATTGACGGCGTCGAACGCATGCGCCAACGCCCAATCGGCGATCTGCTCAATGCCCTCACCCAGTTGGGGGCGAACGTCGAAAGCAAGACCGCTTGTCCGCCGGTGAGAGTGATTGCTTCGGGTTTGCCGGGCGGTCGGGCCGCCATCGCCGGAAATGTGAGCAGTCAGTTCCTCAACGGCCTGCTCATCGTCGCCCCTTACGCCCAGCGCCCGGTTGAACTGACCGTCATCGGCGAACTGAATTCAAAGCCTTACGTGGACATGACACTAGCGGTGATGGCCGACTTTGGCCTGAGGGTTGAACGTGATGGATACAAGCGTTTCCACACCCAGCCTCAACGCTATCGCGCAATGCGCGAATACGCTATTGAGAGCGACGCCTCTGCCGCTTCATACTTCTTCGCCGCGCCCGCGATCTGCGGCGGCACGGTGCGAGTACAAAACATCTCGCGCAAATCAAAGCAGGGCGACATCGCCTTTTTGGATGTGCTGGCGCAAATGGGATGTGTTGTTGCAGAAAGCGAAAACTGGATCGAGGTGACCGGCCCATCCGAATCGCACGGCGTTGACGTTGACCTGCGCGACATCCCCGACACCGCCCAAACATTGGCTGCCATCGCCCCCTTCGCCAATTCGCCCACCACCATTCGCGGCATCGCCTCAGCGCGGGTAAAGGAGACCGACCGGGTGGCCGCCATGTGCGCCGAACTGCGCCGCCTCGGGGTGGCCGTCGAAGAATACCCCGATGGCCTCAAAATTTATCCCTGCGACCACATTCAACCGGCGACGATCCAGACCTACGACGATCACCGCATGGCAATGGCCTTCGCCCTCGTCGGCCTCCGCGCCGAAGGAGTGATGGTTGAAAATCCCGGGTGCGTGTCAAAGACGTTTCCGAATTATTTTGAGGTGTTGGAATCACTGCGGCGCTGAACGGTGCTGAGACCACTGATCAGTGAAATCAGTAGTTCTCAGCGACTCAGTGGTTCAATTGCCTGTGCTACACCGATTTTGGATTTTGGGATCTGGAATTTATGAAATTGGCTCTTCTCGGCTACCCCCTCTCCCACTCCCTCTCGCCCGCAATTCACAACGCGGCGCTGGCACACGTTGGTCTCAGCGATTGGCGATATGAGGCCATGCCGGTAGAACCCGCGCGGTTGGCCGAGGCCATTGCCACGCTTCGCGGCGGTGACTATGCCGGAGCCAACGTCACCGTGCCACACAAAGAGGCCGTCATCCCCTTCCTCGACGGCCTCACCCCGGTGGCCGAGGCCATCGGGGCAGTGAACACCATCGTCGTAAGGGCGAAGCACCCTGAGCGGACACTGAGCTTGCCGAAGTGGAAGTCGAAGGGTGCTTCGCCTCTGCTGATCGGCCACAACACCGACGCCGCCGGTCTGCTCGCCGATTTGCAGACCCATGATGTCCACATTTCAAACCGCCCAGTAGTGCTTCTCGGCGCCGGCGGCGCGGCCCGGGCGGTGGCAGCCGCGCTGGCTCCTCTCAATTGCGAAATCCGCCTTGCCGCCCGTCGCCGTGAACAAGCCCAATTGCTAGTCTCCAGTCTCCAGTTACCAATCATCATTTACGACCTCACTCTCCACGATCTGCAACGCGCCAGCGCCGACTGCGCCCTCATCCTCAATACCACCCCCCTCGGCATGTCGCCCAATGTGAAGGCCTCGCCCTGGTTCGAGGGGGTGCCGTTTCCCCCCGGCGCGTTCGTGTATGATCTGGTCTACAACCCTGCCGATACTCTGCTCACAAAACAGGCCCGCGCCGCCGGACTGCGCGCCGCCACCGGCCTCGGCATGTTGATCGAACAGGGCGCGCTGGCGTTTGAGTTGTGGACAGGCAAGACCGCGCCGCGTGAAATCATGCGGCAAGCGGCGGAAAACAAACTCCATGAAACGTGAAACGACAAAGGTCAAGCGGCGAACGCGCTCGAACTGCGAGCGACTGCCGCCCGTGTCGTTTGTCGTTTGACGTTTCACACTCTGTTGAACTATGCCTTTACGCTTCCTCACCTCCGGCGAATCTCACGGCCCGACCCTGACCGCCATTCTCGAAGGCCTGCCCGCCGGACTCCCACTTTCGGCGGACGACATCAACCCCGACCTGGCGCAGCGGCAGGGGTTTCGTAGAGACGACCCGGCCGGTCGTCTCTACCCGGGCGTCAGCCCACGCATGAAACTCGAACGCGATACGGCGACGATCCTCAGCGGGGTGATGGCCGGAGTCACCATCGGCGCGCCGGTTGCGGTGCAAGTGCAAAATCTCGATCACGAAAAATGGAAGGGCAAGGCCATTGAGCCGATGACGATCCCGCGCCCCGGCCACGCCGACCTCACCGGCGCAGTGAAATATGGCTACTCTGATTTGCGGCTGAGTCTCGAACGCGCCTCGGCCCGCGAGACGACGGCGCGGGTGGCAGTGGGGGCGATGTGCCGCAAACTATTGTTAGAGTTCGGAGTTAGAGTGGGGAGTTACGTGGTTGAGATTGGCGGCGTGACTGCAACTCTCGAAAATATATCACTCGAAGATCGGATTCAAAAGGCGCTTGAGTCCGAGATGGCTTGCCCCGACGAGGCGGCGTCCACGGCGATGCGCGAACGCGTCAACGAAATCATGCAAGCCAAAGATACCCTCGGCGGCGTGTTTGAAGTCGTCGCCCTCGGCCCGCCGCCCGGTCTCGGCAGTCACGTCCATTGGGATCGCCGCCTCGGTGGCCGCCTCGCGCAAGCGTTGATGAGCATTCATGCCATGAAGGGCGTCGAGATTGGCCAGGCCTTTGCCAACGCAAAGAAGCCGGGGACGCAGGTGCATGATGAGATCGGAGTCCGCGAGGGCAAACTGACTCGCAAAACGAATCGGGCCGGGGGACTCGAAGGCGGCATCACGACGGGTGAACCGATTATTTTGCGCGTGGCGATGAAACCGATCTCCACCACCCTCAACCCGCTCATGTCGGTTGACCTGGCTTCCGGGGCGGAGGCCGCCACCCACTATGAGCGTTCCGACTTTTGCGCCGTGCCGCGCGCGGGGGTGATCGGTGAGGCGATGATTTGTTTCGTGTTGGCCGAGGCCTTGCTCGAAAAACTTGGCGGCGACTCCCTGGCCGAAATGAAATCCCGCTATGAAAGTCTGCGGCAGACGCGGCTCGAAGACCTGATCATGCTCAACGAGCCGACTATCTTTTGGCCGTGAACAGGCGGCGATGACATCGAACACGGCAAGCCCACCCTGAAATCTCTTTGAAAGCCGCTCACAGGTTGGGAGTTCTGCCGGAGCAGTGTTTGGTTTTTGAAGACGCACCTGCGGGGATTGAAGCCGCGCGCGCTGGGTCGCAAAAATGTCGAGCGCTTCATCTACGAGTTCTATTCCGAAGAGCCCCATCCTGCCCCAACTTTTTCCTCCCAACCCTATCGTTCATATGAGGGAACTTGTCTTATAGTGTAGCAAGCCGAACTTAAAACAAGAATACTCCGACAAACGCAAACCCGGCAAAAGCCGGGGCGCAAAGCTATGGGTCTAAAGCCGAGCAAGGAGGCCATGACCGCCAGGCTCCCGAAGAGTAGAAACATTATTTCTCTATCTCTTTCGCAGGCCTGGACTTCCAGGCCTTTTTTTAGATACCCGGCCAATCCTTACGATTCTTTGGCCAATCATTGACTCGGGTAAATTAACTTATCTCAACTTTCTGAATTGGACATGGAAAGTTGGGCCAAAACCAGAAGAGATAAAATTTTAGTAACCTATCATTCAAGAAGGATTCAACCAATGGACGAACCAGAACAACACGAAATGCAATTAGAGACAACACATTCTTCCGGCGCTGAGGAGTGGTACTGCCCGACATGTGAGCGGCGCTTTTTAGTACAGTGGGGCGAACCCCTGGGTTCGCCGCCCGCCTACAGCATGATCATCATTGAACCCGGCGACCAATATGCTCGACATAGCGGCAGTACAGGCGGCTTGCACATCGCGTCATCACAGGTTGATCAGGACAATGAGGCCCTGCTCGTAGACGACTCGAGTCTGGCCCCCTGGCTGGCTTGGCTGGAAGAAGTTGACTTCGACAATTTGTGGAACAGTGAAATTTAATATTGGAAGCAGGTCGTTGTCCGCTCTTGTGGGGCCGTCCGGTTCGGCGGCAGAGGCAAAGGGTGGCTAGACCCCGGCAACCTGGACAACAGGCCCCTCGAAGAAGCCTGCCAGCTTGACCGGCGCTTCGAGTGTGATTAGAGTGGTCAGGCGATAGAGACCGCCGGGCAAACTCAGGGGTTGCGTTTGGGCTGTATAGGCTACGGCATCTTTAACCAGGTTTGTACTATACGTGGTGAGCAAGCTAGACTTGCCGCTAGTCACTTCTTTAGTGTAAACCTTTATGTTGAAGGGAAGCGGCTGAACCGCCAGAGAAAGGGCGTCAGGCCCCTGAAGCCGGAAGCGAATCTGAATCTGAAAACTCTCATCTGGGGCAAGAATTAAAGCCATCACGTCGGGAGTCCCTACACGGAATACCTGCACATCAATAATAGTCAGACTGACTGCCAAGGTGACGGTCTCTGATGTTGGGATTGGCGCTTTGACAGGGGCAGGAGTGGTGGGGATAGCCGGCTTTGGAGAGATGGGGGTAACGCATGCCTGCATGAAGCTTATCAGATTCTGAATATCTAACGCCGGAAAGACCTCCTTTTTGCCGCTTTGAGCGTGCTCAATCTCTGTCCGCCGGGGCTGGCCCTGTTCGTCAACCGTTAGTCGTATAACAAATGAAATTCGTTGTTCTGCTCCTTCCTTCTCCAGACCGATAGGGAACTGTTTCTCCCTCTTTGCCTTGCCTCTCGCAACTTTTTTCGTTTTCGCTGAAGTTTTCTCAGCTTTCGCCCTATTCTGTTTGACTCTGGCTCGTGTCTGACGGTCTGGTTCAACCTCCGTCTGAGTAGCGGCTAAAGCTCCTTGAGATTTAGGCGGAGACTTTTCAGCTTCTTGCTCAGTCTTCTTTTTAGCTTTGCCCCGGCTTAGGGTTGCTCTGGCCTCGGCCTTAGTTTTTTCAATTGCGACCCTAGTTTCCTTGTCTCGTTTCACCGCCAGCGCTTCCCGTTCCATACTCTCGTGGGCAATCATCGCAACCGCTATGTAGCTGGCGACCTTAAACAAAGGCTAGCCTCAAAGGTGAATGTCAAGCAACTTGATACCTTCGAGGCCAGCGATCCGCTGAGTTCGTCTCAGGTTAGAACTACTTCTCAGACACGTTGCCTAGAGTGACGGCTTGTCTCTGCAAATCTACTCTGAGCTAGGATTTAGGGTTTGGTGACCACCATAATAAGCCCGTCGTGAAAGGCGAACCAGTTCCCCTTGAGGGCCGGGTTATTGGGGTGAACGTGGGTCGTGATCCGGAAGGTACCCGTGTCAAAGTTGGCTGGGATCACAAAATCCGCAGGTCCACCAGTGTCTGCTGTGGTGTAAGGGCCGGCGGGCGCCCTAATATGTGCGCGGTCTAATGCTACCCCAGCCCCTACCACGAATGTACCTCCTGCCAGAGGGAGAATTCCTACAGCCCCGGTTTCAATGTTCTGGAAGTGGTGCCTAATGGTGAAAGTATGAGTAGTCAGTGCTCCGTCCAAGGTGCCGTCGAAGCCGAGTTCTGTTATCAACGAGAAAGAACTCCCCGCTGGCAGTATATTAGTCGGACCGAGGCCGACGGGCGCCTCGACGCAGTCAACCCCGTCCATACGGGTCCTATGTTCCGGCAACTGATCCGGTTGTCCTGTTCCTGGTCCTGGCATGGTAAACCTCCTTTAAGTGATAAGTGGGTAAGAGAGTTGTTGATAGGGCTGATCGTTGTTTCTTCGGTATTACTGGCCAATAACTGTGGAAGGGGATAGCAGTTACCTCAATAAGTCACCTCCTTCAATTCGAGCTTAATGGGTACGCTCTCTACTATCCTTAAAGGCACTTATTTTGTGCTTA
>Ga0247727_10007244_pt1 | contig 21273 bp, 18 predicted proteins | sample WisWelCaveWW1625_FD_202498 | JGI IMG/M metagenome (GOLD analysis project Ga0247727, IMG submission 202498) | Biofilm microbial communities from Wishing Well Cave, Virginia, United States - WW16-25 | ecosystem: Environmental > Aquatic > Deep subsurface > Groundwater > Cave microbial mat | place... | reverse complement strand
GCCACGCCGACGGCCAGCCGTGATGGTCCCGCCGCGCTTTCGCCGGCAGCGACCGCAACCGCATCGCCCCCCGTCGGCGCGCGTCGTGGGTGCCGGCGCGCGAGGGCCCGGCCCGCCCACCACCCGCCGGCGATCGCGACGGCGGCCGCGAGGCCCAGCCAGATCGAGCCCGTTTCCTCGCGCGCGCCCAGCCGCCGCCAGACCGCGACCAGCAGCACGCCCACGCTCCCGAGCAGCAGCGCGCCCGCCAGCACCGGGCGCAGGGCGACACGCGACCCGCCGTCGCCTTCCGCGCCGGCATCGGCGCGCATCCCGCTCAGCGCGCCGGCCGTCGCGCCGCCCAGGTCGAAGCGCGCCAGCGGCTCGCCGCCCCGCGCCACGCTCTCGACGTCCGTCTTGACCTCGGCCGCGTGCTGGTAGCGCCGCTCGGGCTGCTGCTCCAGCGCGTGCAGCACCACGTCGTCGAGGCGCACGTCGATGGACACGCGCCGGCTGGGCGGCTCGAAGCGCCCCAGCGGCAGCCGCCCCGTGAGCATCTCGTAGAACACCACGCCCAGCGAGTAGATGTCCGCGCGGTGGTCCACGTCGCGAGCGCCCTCGAGCTGCTCGGGCGCCATGTAGTGCGGCGTGCCGAAGACCTGCGCGTCGCCGGTCAGCGTGACGTCCTGCGGCCCCACCAGCTTGGCCAGCCCGAAGTCGGCGATGCGCACGCGGCCCTGCCGGTCCAGCAGCACGTTCTCGGGCTTGATGTCGCGGTGCACCACGCCCTCGTCGTGCGCGTACTGCAGCGCGTCGCACATCTGCGGCACGATGGCCAGCGCCTTCTGCGGCGTCAGCGAGCCGGCGCGCAGGGCCTGGCGCAGGTTGACGCCGTCCACGAAGTCCATCAGCAGCCAGCACAGGCCGTCGCTCTCGCCGAAGTCGTGCACGGCCACGATGTTGGGGTGCGCGAGGCGCGCCATGGCTCGCGCCTCGCGCAGGAAGCGCTCGGCGAAGGCCGGGTCCGACGATTGCTCGGGCGGCAGCAGCTTCAGCGCCACGTCGCGGCCGAGGCGCGCCTGGCGCGCGCGGTAGACCACGCCCATGCCGCCCTGACCGATCAACTCCTTGATCTCGAGCTGCGGGAAGCGGCGCGCGACCTCGTCCAGCGGCAGCGGCTCGGGCCGGCGCGACGCGGCGTGCGGCGTGGTCGCGGGTCCGCCCTCGCCCGCCGCCGCGCGCGGGGGCAGTTCCAGCCCGAGGCGCAGGAGGCAGCGCGGGCACTGGCCGTCGTCGGCCAGCGGCGCGCCGCAGCGGGGGCAGGGCTGAAGGGTCATGGGGCGAGTTCCTCGGGGGGCGTCCACGCCTCCCTGAAGCAACGGCCGCGCGAAGTTACGCGGGCCTCAGGCACCCAGCGCCTCCAGCAGCGCGGCCAGCTCGGCCTCGACCTCGCCTGGATCGGCCAGCGTGCCGGCGACCTCCGCCCGCAAGAGCTCGCCGTAGCGGCGGCGCAGGCGGTGCACGGCCACCTTGACGGCGCCCTCGCTGCGCCCGAGGTCGGCGGCCACCTGCGCGTACGGGGCCTCGTCGCCGCCGGACGCGAGGTACGGGCGCAGCCGGGCGAAGGCCTGCGCGCGGCCGGCGCGCGCCTGCTCGTCGGCCAGCCGCGCCAGCGCGCGCTCCAGCACCTGCAGCGCCCAGCGCCGCTCGAATTCGCGCTCGGGCGTGCGCGCGTGCGACGGCTCGGGCGCGTAGCGCGACTCGGCCTCGCCGGGATCCAGTTCGCCTCCGCCCGGCAGCGGCAGCGGGCGCCGGCCGCCGCCGCGCTTCTGCGCGCGCTCGCGGTCGCGCAGGTTGGCCGCATGGTGGCGGAAGGCCGTCAGCAGCCAGGCGCGGAAGCGGCCGCGCGCCGGGTCGGCCGCAGCCAGGTCGCCCTTCTCCAGCAGACGCGCGAAGAAGTCCTGCACCTGGTCGGCGGCGTCGCCCGGCGCGGCGCCGGCGCGGCGCGCGAAGGCGTACAGCGGCGGCCAATAGGCCGCGCACAGCTCCTGCAGCGCCGCGCGCGCGTCCGCCGGGGGCGGCTGGCCCGGCCGCTGCCGGCCGGCCGCGGCCACGACGCTCCAGCGCGTGGTGAAGAAGGTGTCGCTCACGGCCCGCTCCCGGGGACGGCCGGCATGGTAGCCGTCGCCACGACCCCGCCGCCGTACGGGCCCATTGACCCGGCCGCCCTCCAGCCGATGATGGGCCCGTTCTCCCGGAGGTCCCGCATGAGCATCCGTTCCCTGCTGGCCGGCGTGGCCCTCGCCGCGTGCCTGGCCGCCTGCACCACCAGCAGCACCTCGCTGCTGGACGTGGGCGACCGCGCGCCCGACGTCACGCTGCAGCGCCTCGATGGCGCCGACTTCTCGCTGTCCGCGCAGCGCGGCAAGACCGTGCTGCTCAACTTCTGGTTCTACCACTGAGGCGGCTGCCGAGCTGAGATGCCGCATCTCAGCGACCTCTGGTCAGAGGTCAGCCGCCAGCGACAGGACGTGGCCTTCCTCTCGGTGAACATCGGCGACGCGCCGCAGGTCGTCGCGGACTGGTGGACGCAGGGCGGCTTCGCGCACCTGCCGCTGCTGCAGGAGGGCAACAGCGTCTCGTCCGCCTTCGGCGTGCAGGCCTACCCGACCAACTACGTGCTGGGCCCCGACGGGCGCGTGCTGTACCGCAGCGTCGGCTGGGACGAGGAGCAGATCCGCAAGGCGCTGGAGCTGTCGGCGCGCTGATCAGCGCCCCTGGCGGCGTCGCTGTCCGAACCCTCGCGCACAGCGGGATCCATCGTCGTCGTGTGCGGAAGCTTCGGCGGCCCGCGCCGCGTGGTGGCCTGTCCTGCGCGACCGGCGGCCGAGCAACGCGCGGGGATCGCCCAAGTGCTGCGCGCTCCCGCGTCGCCAGCCGGGGAGGTCCGCAAGCGCGAGGGCCGGGCTCGGGACGACTTGAAGCCGACTTCGGCTCAGCGCTCCTGTTCCGCCCCATCGGCTGAGCCGGAGTCCCGAGCCCGGCCCTCGCGCTTGCGGACCGACTCCATGCGCGCCAGCTCGACCTCCGCCGCGATGTGGCCGAAGGCGTGCCAGCTCTCGTCCGCGCAGACGTCCACGAGCACGGCGCGCGCCGCCTCGCGGTCGCCGCTGCACAGCAGCCAGTGCGCCACGCCGTAGCCCACGGTGGCGAAGTCCACGCCGCCGGAGCCGGCCGCGCGCGCCTCGTCCAGCACCTCGCGCGGCAGGAGGTCGCCCTTCCAGGCCAGCGCGAGGCGGTGGTAGCTGACGTACTCGACGATGTCCATGTCGCGGTGCACGTCGGCCAGCGCGAGCTGCACCTCGGCCTCGAACGAGCGCGCCGCTTTCGTGTCGCCGCGCGCTCCGGCCTCGACCGCCGCGCGCCGCGCCGCCGACGCGATCCAGTACGCGCACATCGCGCGGCCGTCGTCGTTGCGCACGGTCTCGCGGCAGGCGCGCCAGCCGTCCACCGCGCCCTCCCACTCGCCCAGCAGGAAGCGCGCCAGCGCCAAGTGGTACCAGACGTTCTCGTGCAGCGTGTCCAGGTCCACGCCGCGCGCGTTGGGCTGGCCCGCCGGCTCGACCTCGTCCGGCCGGCCCCGGATGAGCTGCGCCGCGCGCTCGAGGTCCGCGACCGCCTTGTCGAACTGCCGCAGCGTGATCCGGCGGTGCCCGCGGAAGCGCCACATGCGCGCGTCGTCCGGGTGTCGCTGGATGCCCTCGGTGAAGACGCCGACGGCCTCGTTGAAGCGGCCGAGGTAGCCGAGGCGCCGGCCGTACCAGACCAGCGCGTCGGCGTCGTCGGGCGCCGCCTGCCAGCGCGCGTGCGCCTCCAGCAGCAGCCGCTCCAGCTCCGGGCGCTGGCCCTCGGCCACCGGCGGCGGAAAGAGCGCCTCGCCCTGCAGGCTGCGCGCCTCGGCGCCGGGCGGCAGCGGCTCGGCGCCGTCCGGCAACAGCGAGCAGGCGGCGACGAGCAGCAGCACCGGCAGCGCGACGAGTGGCTTCACCTCACACCCCCTCGATGATGCCCTTGAGCCGCGCCACCGTGGCCGGCGGCCGCTTCTCGGGCGCGGTGATGACCGCGAACCTGCTGGCGTCGGCGATGGCCCGCTCGCGCGGCGCCGCGGCCACGTCCGGCAGCGCGCGGCGGATGAGCTGCTGCGCGTTGGCGGCGTTGGCGTTCAGGTTGGCGATGACCATCTGGATGTCCACGTCGCCGTGGCCCGGATGCCAGCAGTCGTAGTCGGTCACCATGCACACCAGCGAATACTCGATGCCCGCCTCGCGCGCCAGCTTGGCCTCCGGCAGCGCCGACATGTTGATCAGCTGGCAACCCCAGCCGCGGTACAGCTCGGACTCCGCGCGCGTGCTGAACAGCGGGCCCTCCATGCACACCAGCGTGCCGCCGTGGTGGCTCTTCACGCCCGGCATCTGCTGCAGGTGGCGGAAGAGGATGTCGCCCAGCTTGTCCGCGAACGGCTCCGCGAACGCGACGTGCCCCACGATGCCGTCGCCGAAGAAGGTGTCCGGCCGGTGCCGCGTGCGGTCCACGAGCTGGTCCGGCACCACGAAGTCGCGCGGCGCGAAGGGCTCGTGCAGGCTGCCCACGGCGCTGAAGCTGAGCAGTTTCTCCACGCCCAACTGCTTGAAGGCGGCGATGTTGGCGCGGCTGGGCACCTCCGTCGGCAGCAGCCGGTGCCCGCGGCCGTGGCGCGGCAGGAAGGCCACGCGCACGCCGCCCAGCGTGGCCAGCGTGATCTCGTCGCTGGGCGGACCGAAGGGCGTCTCGGGGCGCAGCGCCTTGACGTCCGTGACGCCTTCCATGGCGTAGAGGCCGCTGCCGCCGAGGATGCCGATGCGGGCCTGGTCCATGGGGACGGATCATGCGGAGGAAGGGGTCCCCGGGCAAGGCGAGAGCGACCGGCACGGCCGCCGATCGGCGGGACGTCAGGGAACGGCGCCCGTCCCCGTCGGGCGAAACCGTGGCCGGGCGTGGTGCGGGATGCCGCATGGAAAGGTGCACGCTGCATCCGGGCTGGCCATTCCCGCAGGAAACACCCATGTCGATCCGCGCGCTCCCGCGTCCCGGCGCCCTTGCGTTGGCCGTCGCGCTGCTCGGCGCACCGGCCGCTGGCTCGGTCAACGTTCCCCTCGACTTCGCAACGATTCAGGCGGCCATCGACTCGGGCGCCACCTTGATCGAGGTCGAGCCGGGCGTCTACCACGAGGCCATCGTGCTCGGCGGGGGCATCCTCAGGGCGCGCCATGGGCCCGCCTTCACCATCATCGACGGCGGCGGCGCGCTGGCGACCGTGACGATTGGCTACGCCCAAGGCGTGGACTTTCACGGCTTCACCATCACCGGAGGCGTCGACGGCGTCGTCATCCATGGCGGCAGCCTGGCCTCCTCGCCGATGACAAACTGCGTCATCACGGGCAACAGCCAGTACGGCTGCGTCATCGACTCGACGTTTGCCGCGAGGCTCTCCGAATGCACCTTCCTCGACAACGGAGCCGGTGGCGCGCGGCTCGACCTGAGCCACTCCTTCTTCCCGCTCACTGCGCTGATCGACTCCTGCACCTTCCGCAATGACGACCTGCTGCTGCAGTTCAGCGGGCCCCCGGGCTTCGCCGACCTGCAGCGCTGCGGCTTCGATGCCGGCAGCGTGGTCGCCATCGGTGGAACCGTCCAGGCGAACACCTGCATCTTCCGCAACGTTGCCCAACCCATCAGCCCGCCGGGCAGCTCCGCCATCTACAGCGACATCGAAGGCGGTTGGCCCGGACTCGGCAACATCGACGCCGACCCGCTGTGGGTCGATCCGGCTGCGGGCGACTATTCGCTGCTGCCCGGCTCGCCCTGCATCGGCGCCGGCGATCCGTCGCTGGTGTCCTACGGGTACCAGGGGTCCATGGGGCCACTGGAATACTTGAATCCCGCCAGCCTCGGCGGTTCGACGCAGGATGTCTTTCTGACCAAGATCCTCCTGTCCGCCACGGGCACGGTGCAGCAGGGAACGACCGTGGAGTTCAGGATCATCGCGCCCGCCTCCGGGCTGTCGAACTTCACCTTCTTCCTCGTGCTCGGCGGATCGGCCCTCGCCCAGCCTGCCAAGGGCGGTGTCTTCTGGCCCCACCCGGACGTCCTCCTCGGACCGTTCACCGTGAGCGGGACGTGGGCGCTGCCGTTCTACTCGGGCACGGTTCCCCTCGGCCTGCCCGCCTACGCGCCGTTCTGGGCGCAGGCGTGGTGGCCCGATCCCTCGGTGCCCCCGGGCTGGAGCGCCACGAACGGACTCAAGGGCATCACCTGGCCCTGACGGTTCGCCTCACGGCACCACCACCGCCGCGCCCGTGGGCCGCCCCGCCCGCAGGTCGTCGAGCGCCTGCTGCGCGCGCGCCAGCGGGTAGACCTCACCTCCGTCCGCGCCGCCGCGCGCTCCGCCACGGCTCGTGCGGGCGCCGGTACACTCGCGCCGACCCGCCGCCCCCGCGCGCGGCGGTCCGCACGTCTTCGGGAGCACCTGCCATGGACCACCTCGTCCCCGCCACGCAGCTCGTCTCCCTCGCCGCCGCGGTGCTCGCGCTGGCTAGCCCGGCCGCCGCGAGCGACCTCGGCTTCGACGCGCCACTGCAGATCTTGCTGCCAACCGGCACGCACCCCGACCTGCTGCTCGTCGCCGACGTCGCCGTGGACGGCTTCCCCGACCTGATCACCGCGTCGGACACGCAGGGCCTCGTGCTGGTCAAGCCGGGGCTCGGCGGCCTGCTGTACGGCGCGCCGGTGGCCACCGCGCTGCCCAAGATCGTCGCGGAGTGGGTGCTGGGCGACACGGACGGCGACGGCGTGCCCGACCTGGTCGTGAGGCTCGAGGACGAGCCGCGCCTGCGCGTCCTGCTGGGCAACGGCAGCGGCGCCTTCGTGCACGGCCCGGTGCTCGAGGTGGCCCTCGGCCTCGGCTACTTCCTCGACCACGCGCTGCTGGACGCCGATGGCGATGGCGCGCTGGACGCGGCGCTGCTGATCGACGCCGAGCTGCGCATCGCGGACGGCGATGGCTCGGGCGGCTTCTCCGCGCCGGGCCCCGCCGTCTCCGCCGCGTTCGAAGTGTTCAACATCCACACCCCGCACGTCCTGGACGTGAACGGCGACGGCCACGCCGACCTGGTCGCCACCGGCTCGTGGAACGGGGGCTTCGCGTGGCCCGTCTTCCGCGGCGACGGCGCGGGCGGCTTCGCTCTGGCGCCGGGCGAGACCACCGGCAGCCTCGACGCCGACGTCTTCGGCTCGGCCGTGGGCGACCTCGACGGCGACGGCTGGCTGGACCGCATCACCAGCTTCGTCGACTACTGGCTGTTCTTCGACGCCGGCGACGTCCAGGTGACGCGCGGCGACGGCGCGACGCTGACCGGCAGCTACCCCGGGGACGTCGAGCCGCTCACGCAGCAGCTCCGCTACGTGGACCTCGGCGACCTCGACGGCGACGGCTTCGCCGACCTCGCCGGCAGCTACGGCTACGAGATCTTCCCGCAGCTCCGCGTCAAGCTCGGCGACGGCGCCTTCGGCTTCCATCCGACCGAGCTCGTGCACGTGAGCCTGGGCGCGGATCGCCTCGCCGTGGCCGACCTGGACGGCGACGGCATGCTCGACCTGCTCGCCGTGCATCCCTCGGGCGACGCGCTGAGCGTCGTGCGCAACACATCCCTGGTGCCCGGCTGGACCGACGTGGGCGGCGCGCTGGCGGGCATCGCGGGCGAGCCCGCGCTGGCCGGCACGGGCGCGATCGTGGCCGGCTCCGTGCTGGAACTGCAGCTCGCGCAGGCCGCGCCCGCAGCGCCTGCCGTGCTGGTCATCGGCCTGCAGCAGCTCGACCTGCCGTTCAAGGGCGGCGTGCTGGTGCCCGCGGCGGACGTGCTCGTCGCCGGCCTGGTCACGGACGCCGCCGGGCAGCTCCTGCTGCAAGGGGCGTGGCCGGATGGCGTGCCCGCGGGCGTCAGCGTGTGGTTCCAAGCGTGGATCGTGGACGCGGCGGGGCCGACGGGGTACGCGGCGTCGAACGCGTTGGCGGCCAAGGCGGAGTAGGCGGCGCGCTCCCGGCGGACTACGCCGCGCCCGCCTCCCGCGGCACGCGGTCCTCCCCCGCCCCCGCCGCGCACACCTTCCCCAGCACCACCGCTCTCCGCGCGCCCGTCACGCCGGGCACGTTGGCCGTCTCGCCGCGCAGCGTGGCATCGCCGATGAGCGCAAACGCCAGCGCCTCGCGCGCCAGCGGCGCGACGCACAGCGCGGCGGTGCTGTCCTCGACGCGCACGTCCGGCAGCCGGCGCTGCAGCCCGCGCAGCAGCGCGAGGTTGTGCGCGCCGCCACCCGAGACGATCAGCTCGCGGGACGCCAGCGGCACGAAGTCCTCCAACGCGCGCGCCACGGCCTCGACGGTGTAAGCCGCCAGCGTGGCCATCAGGTCCGCCGGCCGCGCGCGGCGCACGCGCGCGGCGTGGCGCGCGAGCCAGGCCTCGCCATAGCGCTCGCGGCCGGTGCTGCGCGGCGGCGGCGCGCGCAGGAAGTCGTCCTGCTCGAGCAGCTCGGCCAGCCAGCGCTCGTCGACGCGGCCGGAGAGCCCGAGCGCGCCACCGGCGTCGTAGGCCAGTGCGCCGCGCGTGGCCGCGGCCAGCGCTCCGTCCAGCAGCATGTTGCCGGGGCCGGTGTCGAAGGCCAGCGGGTCGCCGTCGGGCGGCACCACGGTGAGGTTGGCGATGCCGCCGAGGTTCAATGCGGCGATGGCCACGCCGGCGGCGCGCGCGCGCGGGCGCAGCAGCACGGCGTCGGCCCACGGCACCAGCGGCGCGCCCTGGCCGCCGGCGGCGCGGTCGGCGGCGCGCACGTCGCACACCACGCGCAGGCCGCAGCGCGCGGCGATGACGTCGCCGTCGCCCAGCGCCAGCGTGGCGCCGGGGCCGTCGGGGCCGGGCGGAAGGTGCGCGGCGGTGAGGCCCGGCGTGCAGGCGCCCGCGACCTCGGCCGGCCGCAGGCGTGCGGCGCGCAGCGCGGCCAGCGCGGCGTCGCCGAAGCGCCGGCCCAGCTCGGCGTGCAGCAGCGCCAGCTCGCGCGGCGTGGCGTGCGGCAGCGCCAGCAGGCGGTCGCGGAAGGCGGGCTCGAAGCTGACGTGCTCGTGCGCCAGCACGCTGGCGCGGCGCGACGGCAGCACGGCCGTGCGCGGCAGGTGCGCGCAGGCGGCGGCGGCCGGAGCGGAGAGCGGCGCGTCGGGGGCGTCGCTGATGCGCGCGGCCACGGCGTCGATGCCGTCGGCAGACGTGCCGGACATCAGCCCGAGCACGATGCGCGCCGGCTCGGGGCCCGCAAAAAACCCTGTTTTCCCGGGGGATTCCGCCGGTCTGCGGGACGCAGCGGCTGGGCGCGACGAGGTCCGTGGTGCGGCGGCCGCCGCGGGTTGCTCGCCCGCAGCGCGTCCTTCAGCGGACTTCGGCCGCGGGCGCGTCGTGCGTCGCTGCGCGCGTCGCGTCGGCCGTCGCGCCGGTTCACGCGCCATGCTGTCCCCCGGAACGGCGCGCGGCGCGCCCCGCGATACGGGACGCGCCGCGCGCGATGTCGTCGAGCGTGCCGCTCAGTTCTTGGGCGGCAGGGTGAGCTTCATGCCCACCTTGATCTTGGCCGGGTCGGAGATGCGCGTGCGGTTCAGCTCGTAGATCTCCGTCCAGCGCTTGGTCGAGCCCAGCTCCTGCTTGGCGATGGTGGAGAGCGAGTCGCCCTCCTTCACCACGTAGGTGCGTCCGCCGGTGGCGTCCGCCTGCAGGTCGGCCGAGAGCCGCGCCGGGTCCTTGGCGACGCCGGCCGGCAGCTTGAGCTTCTGGCCGATCTTCAGGTTCTCGCCCACGCCCAGCGTGGGGTTGGCGGCGTAGATGGCGTCGATGGACTTCTGCACGTCGCCGCCGCCGTACTGGCTGTGCGCGATCTTCCACAGGCTGTCGCCGGCGACCACGGTGTAGATGGTCTCGGCGGCCGGCTCGACCGGCTTGGGCGTGTCCAGCGTGACCGGCAGCGCCGCGCCGCCCGCGGGCTGCGCGCCCGGCGTGCCGGCATCGACCGGGGCGACGTGGTTGAGCGGGACGCCTGCATCGGACAGGGCACCGGGCGCCGCACCGCTGCCGCCATCCGTCAGCGGCGGGACACCCGGGCCCTGCGCGGGCTGACCCTGCGCGAGGTTCTGCGTGCGCTGGTCGCGCAACGCCTTCAACTTCTCGATCTCGGACATCGGCGAGGCGCCGGGCGCCTCGCTGGGCGGCGTGATGCCGCTGGGCAGCGCGCCCGGATCGAGCACGGGAGCCTGGACCACAGCGCCGCCATCCGTCGCGGTGTCCAATGCGCCCGCCTCGTCGTCCGAGGCACCCCACACGGCGATCCCGAGGATCGCCACGATGACCACAACGATGCCGAGCACCAGCACGCGCTCGACGGAACCCATGCCTTTCACGCGAAAACCTCCCACGGAGACGCCAACCGGGGGCGGATCGTAGGACGGCCACAATGCGGTTTCTAGCGGGATCTGGCGCGCGACCTCGACGTGCTCAGTCGCCGCCGCGCGCGGCCAAGCGGCGCAACGCGCGGCCGACGCGCTTGGCCCAGCGGTCGCGGCGTGGGCCGTGACGCGCCACCAGCCGCGCGCGCGCCGCCGGGTCGAAGGTGTCCGGCGCGTAGCGCGCCCGGAACTTCAGCAGCGCGTTGCGGTCCACCCGCGCCAGCGCCGGGAAGAGCAGGCGCCGCAGCGGGCCCTTCGAGCAGTCGAGTCCCTGGCCGAGATCCACCAGCCACGCGCGGCCCCGGCCGTCGATGAGCGCGTTGAGCTTCTGGTGCAGGTCAAGGTGCACGAAGCGGCGCGCGTGCACGGCCTGCAGCACGCGCTCGAGGTCGTCCAGCCCGGGCAGCAGCAGCTCGCGCGGCAATTGGCGCCGAATGGGCTGTCCGTCCACGTAATCGATGAGCAAGACCGTGTCGCCCTCGTGCCCGCGGTAGCCCGGGATGCCGGGTGTTCCGGCCAGCAGGCGGTAGTGGCGGATCTCCCGCCGCATGAGCATCCGCGCCCACAGCCGCATCAGCCGGCCGCGCGGCGCCCACTCCTTCAGCACCACCGGCCCATCGGGCAGGTCGTGGCGCGAGAGCCGGGCGGCGCCGTCACCTTCGTCCTTCAGGACGGTGGCCGGGTGACCCGCGAGGTCGGCCCGCTTCAGGAGCCGGGCCGTCGTCGTATCCGGTTGGCTTGACACGCTTTCCGACAGTTTCCTAGTCTGCGTCGCTTGCATCGACCGCATCGCATTCCCGTGCTGGCACTGGCCCTGCTGGGGGAGCTCACCGGCTGTGCCGGCCCTTCCGGAGTCGCGGGCGGCCCGAGCGCCGCGACCGCGCCCGGCCGCCGCGTGGTGGTCGGATTGTACGTCGCGAAGGGCGAGATCCACCTCGAGCTGGCCAACGCCTCGCATCCCGAACTGGGCGACGTGTACAGCCGCGCCCGTGCCGATGCTGCGCTCAAGCTGGCCCCGGACGAGCTGGTCGACGAGCTCGTGGCCTACCTCGAGCGGCTGGACTTCGCGACGCTGGCTTCCGAGGGCCCGCCGCCGGCGGCCAGCGCGGCCATTCGTGGCTGGGTCTCGCTGGACCAGGATCGCCGCCGGCGTACCTTCGTCGTGCCGGCCGCCGCCGCCGAGGTGCAGGTGCTCGCGCGCTTCGCCGAGATGAAGCGGGTCTTCGCCGATTGCTACTCCCATGTTGGCGGCTTGCAGTTCGTGAACAACCCGCAAGGGCACGACATCTTCCGGGGGCCGCGGTGAGCAGCCGGGTCGCGGCCGTGCTCCCGGTGCGCTTCGCCTCCACGCGCCTGCCCGGCAAGCCGCTGCTGGACCGCACGGGCAAGCCGCTGGTGCGGCACGTCTGGGAGCAGGTTTCGCGCGCGACCCGCCTCGGCCCCGTGATCGTGGCCACGGACGACGCGCGCATCGCGGACGCGGTGCGGCGCTTCGGCGGGCGCGTCGAGCTGACCGACGCCGCACACCCCTCGGGCAGCGACCGCGTGGCCGAGGTCGTGCGGCGCCTCGGGTTGCCGCTGGTGCTCAACGTGCAGGGCGACGAGCCGGAGATCGACCCCGGGGACCTGGACCGGCTGGCCGAGCGGCTGCTGGGCGGCGCCGAGGAGCTGGTGACCCTGGCGCGCCCGCTGCAGCCGGACGAGGCCGCGGCGCTGGCCGACCCCAACGTGGTCAAGCTGGTGGCGGACGCGGCCGGCCGCGCGCTCTATTTCAGCCGCTGCCCCATCCCGCACGGCGCGCGCCCGGAGCAGGCGCTGGCGCACCAGGGCGTCTACGGCTGGCGGCGCGACGCGCTGCTGGCCTTCGCCGCCGCGCCGCCCTGCGCGGCCGAGCGCGCCGAGCGCCTCGAGCAGTTGCGCGCCCTGCACCTCGGGCTGCGCATCGGCGTCGTGCTCACGCGCCACGCGTCGCTGGGAATCGACACCCCCGCGGACTACGCTGCCTTCGTCCAACGGCAGGCGGCGCGCGACGCCGCCGCAGGCGCGGGCGGCCCAGCATGACCAGGCACATCTTCGTCACCGGCGGCGTGGTGTCCTCGCTGGGCAAGGGCCTCACGGCCGCCAGCATCGGCTGCATCCTCGAGTCCTGCGGCCTGCGCGTGCGGATGCAGAAGTTCGACCCGTACATCAACGTCGACCCGGGCACCATGAACCCCTACCAGCACGGCGAGGTCTACGTGCTGGACGACGGCAGCGAGATGGACCTGGACCTCGGCCACTACGAGCGCTTCACGCACGCGCCGCTGACGGCCGACTGCAATTTCACCACCGGCAAGATCTACCAGTCGGTCATCCGCAAGGAGCGCGCGGGCAAGTACCTCGGGCAGACGGTGCAGGTCATCCCGCACATCACCGACGAGATCAAGGCCGCCATCGACAAGCTGTCCACGGACGACGTGGACGTGGTCATCACCGAGATCGGCGGCACGGTGGGCGACATCGAGAGCCTGCCCTTCCTCGAGGCCATCCGGCAGTACTCCATCGAGCACCCGCCGCAGCAGTGCCTGTTCATCCACCTCACGCTGCTGGTCTGGCTGCAGGCCAGCGGGGAGCTGAAGACCAAGCCCACGCAGCAGTCGGTGGGCAAGCTGCGCGAGATCGGCATCCAGCCGGACATCCTGGTGTGCCGCACGACGCACCCGATGAACGACGAGATGCGCCGCAAGATCAGCCTGTTCTGCAACGTGCGCCCGGAGGCGGTGGTCGAGGAGCGCGACGTCGCGCACACCATCTACGAGCTGCCGCTGATGCTGCGCGACGAGGGCGTGCACCGCCACATCGCGCGCCTCCTCGGGCTGCCGCTGCGCGAGCCCGACCTGCCGGACTGGGAACGCATCGTCGCCACGGTCAAGGGCAGCCGGCAGCAGCTCGAGGTGGCCGTCGTCGGCAAGTACATCGAGCTGAACGACGCGTACAAGTCGATCTACGAGGCCATCAGCCACGCCGGCATCGAGAACGGCGTGCGCGTCAAGCTGCGCAAGATCGCCAGCGACGCGCTGACCGAGGCCGGCCTGGAGGCGGCGCTGCTGGGCTGCGACGGCGTGCTGGTGCCCGGCGGCTTCGGCGGCCGCGGCGTCGAGGGCAAGATCCTGGCCGTGCGCTGGGCGCGCGAGAACCGCGTGCCGTACCTGGGGCTGTGCTACGGCCTGCACATGGCCGTGATCGAGTTCGCGCGCCACGTCTGCGGCCTCTCCGGCGCCAACAGCACCGAGATCGACGCGCACACGCCGCACCCGGTGATCTGCCTGCTGGACGAGCAGCAGCGCGTCATCGACAAGGGCGGCACGATGCGCCTCGGCGCGCAGGCCTGCCGGCTCTCGACCGGCCGCGCGCGCGAGGCCTACGGCGCCGAGACCGTCTCCGAGCGCCACCGTCACCGCTACGAGGTCAACCCGGCCTACCGCCGCGCGCTCGAGGAGCACGGCCTCGCCTGCACCGGCATCAACCCCGAGCGCGACCTGGTCGAGGTCATCGAGCTGCCCGACCACCCGTGGTTCGTGGCCGTGCAGTACCACCCCGAGTTCAAGTCCAGGCCCACCGCCGCGCACCCGCTGTTCCGCGACTTCGTCAAGGCCGTGGCGGCCCGCGCGCGCGGCGGCCGGCCGGTGGCGGCCACCGGCACCCAGGCGCCGTGAGCGGGGCCGACCCCGCGCCCGCCGGCGGCGCGCCGGAGCTGCCCGCGCCCACGCTGGTCCTGCACGTCTTCAGCCTGGCCGCGCAGGTGGGCGTGGCGCTGGGCGAGACCGAGAACCCGCTCACGCACCAGCGCGAGACCGACCTGCGCGCCGCGCGCTTCCTCATCGACACGCTGGCGATGCTGGAGCAGAAGACGCGCGGCAACCGCACGCCCGAGGAGGACGAGTACCTCGCCGGCGTGCTGGCCAACCTGCGCATGGCCTGCGTGCGCAGGAGCGCCTGAGGCGCGGGGGGCCGGCGCATGCGCCTGGCCTTCGACCTCACCTCGGTCGCCAAGCCCCGCCGCGGCGGCATCGGCACCTACGGCTGGGAGCTGGTGCGCGCCATCGCGGCCGCGGCGCCGCAGCACGAGCTGGTGCTGGCCGTGCGCCCGAACCGCTGGCTGAAGCGCGGCCTGCTGCGCGACATCGCGCCCGGCGTGCGGCCGCGGCTGCTGCTGGACACGTGGGCCGACGCGTGCCTCTCGCGCCCGGACGTGCTGCACTCCGTGGGCGTGCGCCTGCCGGCGCGGATGCGCGCGGCGCGCGTGGTCACGCTGCACGACGTCAACGTCTTCGAGTTCCCCGAGCTGTCCGACGAGCGCTGGCGGCAGGAGCGCCAGGCGCGCATCGTGCAGACGCTGGCGCGGGCGGACCTGGCCATCGCGTACAGCAGCCAGGGCCGCGAGGCGCTGGCCGCGCACACAGGCTTCCCGGCCGACCGCGTGCGCGTCGTGCCCTGCGGCGTGGACACCGCGCGGTTCCGGCGGCCTGGCGACGCGGCGCTGCGCTCGGCGCTGGCGCGTCACGAGCTGCTGGCGCCGGACGGCGCGCCGCGGCCCTACGTGCTGCTGGCGGGCGAGCCCTCGCCGCGCAAGAACCAGGCGGGTCTCGTCGCGGCCTTCGCGCGCGCGGCGGCTGCGCGCGCGGGCGGCGCGCCGGCGCTGCCCGACGACTGGCTGCTGGTCCTGGCCGGCCCACGCGGCGCCGAGGCGGCCGAGCTGCGGCAAGCGGCCGCGGCCGCCGGCCTGCCCGCCTCGCGCCTGCGGCTGCCGGGCTGGGTCCCCGACGACGACCTGCCGGCGCTGCTGGCCGGTGCCGGCCTGTACGTGTGCGCCTCGCTGCACGAGGGCTTCGGCCTGCCCGTGCTGGAGGCGCAGGCATGCGGCGTGCCGGTGCTGTGCTCGAACCGCGGCGCGCTGCCCGAGACCCTCGGCGACTGCGGGGTGCTGTTCGACCCGGGCGACGCCCAGGGCTTCGCGACCGCGCTGGCCGGCCTGGCGCGCGACGCCGCGCGGCGGGCCGCGCTGGCCGACCGCGGGCCGCGCCGCGTGACCGAGGGCTTCTCCTGGCGGCGCGTGGCCGAAATGACGCTCGCGGCCCATGTCGAGGCCGTGGCCCTGCGTCGCGGCTGACGCGACGGAGGCCCCGGCCTTGAACGATCCGCAGGAAAGGTGAAGTCTCACCTGTCGTCCAGGCCCGCACCCCGGGGACTCCCCATGCGCACGCTCACCGCCACCGCGTTCCTGTTCCTCGCTCCCCTTGCCGCCGGGCAGGCCGTCGCGCTGCGCGGCGCGCCGTCGGACGACACCGCCGCGCGCCTCGCCGCGCTGGACCCGACCGGGCGGCGCCTGCGCGCCGTCAGCACCACCGCCGACGGCACGCTGCGGCGCCTCGCCGGCCCGCTGGAGCTGCAGGGCGCCACGCTGGCCGAGCGCGCCGCCGACTTCGCCGCGCGCTACGCGTCGCTGTTCGGGGCGAACGCGAGCACCTCGCTCGGCGCGCCGCAGCCGCTGCAGCCGCGCGCCGACGGCTCGCCGCGCCACGCGCACCTGCCGCAGCTCGTGCACGGCGCCGAGGTCGAGGGCGCGGGCCTGACGCTGGCGCTGGACGAGGCCGGACGCGCCACGGGCGCGCACGGGCGCGTTTCGGTCGCGGCCGCCGCGCTGGCTCCACCGGTCGTGGACGCCGCGGCCGCCGCCGCGTCGGCGCTGGCCGACCGTGGCCTGCTGCCGGCCGACCTCACCGGCGCGCCGTCCACGAAGCTGATCGCGCGCGCCGGCGTCGCCGACGCCGCGCTGCTGTGGCGCGTGACGCTGGTGGAGCAGAGCCTCGTGCCCTGGCGCGTGGACGTCGATGCGCACTCCGGCGCCGTGGTCTCCGCGCGCCTCGAGCGCTGCACCGGCATCGGCATCATCGACCTGGACGGCGCGCTGGTGCCCTTCGACGCATCCGGCACCGGCAGCGGCAACGCCTACAAGTCCATGGACAAGGCCCTGGTCGCGGCCCAGTCCGGCGCCACGCTCACGGACATGATGCTCGACGACGTCGACCCGAGCTATGCACTGATCGCCGGCACGCTCAGCGGGCGCTACTGCACCGTGTCCGACTTCGAGACGGTGCTGCTCAGCCTGGCCTTCAGCTTCCCGTTCAACGACATCGGCACGACGCTCATCGGCGGTGCCATCCCCGAGGCGCAGGCCTTCGACCACGTCAACGCCTACCACTGGCTCACGCGCACGGCGAAGTTCCTGACCAAGGTCACGGGCACGCTGCCGTCGGACATCTGCATCCCGACCTTCGTCAACTTCGACGATGGCGGCGCGGGCTTCGTGAACGCATTCTTCTCGCCCACCGACCCTGACGGCGCCAGCCCGTTCGGTCTGGGCTACTTCGCCTTCGGCGACTTCGACGTGCTGACCGGCGACGTCATGGACGACCTCTCGCGCGACCCGACCATCGTCAGCCACGAGTACTTCCACGCCATGTCCGCCTTCGCCGGCCTGGCCTTCGGCGACGACGAGCTGGACACGCCGCCGCGCGCGGTGAACGAAGCCATCGCCGACTACGGCTCGACCACACTTCACAAGGACCCGGCCGTCGGCCCGGTCTTCGCCTTCCACTCGGGCGACGACATCGGCCTGACCGACCCGGCCCTGCGCGACCTGTCCCTGCCGCTGGTCCTCGACGAGAACCTCTTCGACACCGTCAACCCCGCAACCGACCTGCCCGAGGAGCACGAGGCGGGCGAGATCTTCGGCGCCGCGCTGTGGCGCCTGCGCCAGAACGCCAGGCAGAAGGCGGCCGACGATCTGATCGTGAACAGCCTCTCGTCGTGGCCGCAGACGGTGGCCGAGCTGGGCTTCGACCCGGTGACGCCGGCCAACGCCGAGGATGCCTACGAGGCCTACGACTTCGAGTGCTTCCTCGCGCTGCTCAACGCCGCGCTGGCGCCTGGCGGCTCCAAGTCCTGGAAGAACGCCGGCCACGTCCTGGGCGCCTTCCTCGCGCACGGCATCGCCGACGACGACGGCACGATCGTCGCGCTGCCGACCGAGGACGTGACGGCCTCGTTCAAGGTCAACTCGGCCTTCCTGGGCAGCATCGAGGAGCACGTCTTCGCAATGCAGCTCGTCGCCGGCCAGACGCTGACCATCACCGTCACCGGCGCCAAGGCCGACGGCACGCAGGTGGACTTCGGCTTTCCCGACGCCGACCCGGGCGACCTGTCCTTTCCCTTCGAGGCGACGGTCAACGCCACCGGCACCAAGGTCAGCCAGAAGAACATCACGGTCGAGGTGTCCGACACCTACGCACTGGCCTTCAGCACCGACAGCGGCCCCGGCGCCTACAAGGCGGTGGTCAAGGTCAAGCCGGTGCCGTGAGGTCCGCGCCGGCCGCCGCCCTTCCATGAGAGGGCCGGTCGATGTCAAGCCATGATGTGCTGCTCCTGGCGCCTTGGCGCGGAGTCCGTCGGGCGGGAAGACGACTCCGCAGACGTCCATGCGCACTCGTCGTGGCCTGGCTGTGCAGGCCGGTGCAAGGTGGGATCCGTCCGATCCGGCGCGACCATCTCACCCACGGTCTCGTGGGACCAGGGCGGCGCCGTCGTCGCCGGGATCGGGCGGTGTGTCGTCGTCTCGCTCATGCGGGTCCGGTGCGGTGCGATCGTCCGCGACGCAGGTGTCTCGGGGTCAGCCCGTCGTCACGGCGGCGGCGCGGGCCGTGCCGCGCAAGGGCTCGTAGCGCTCGCCGCGGGTCCACAGCCGGTGCAGCAGCACCGCGAGTTTGCGCACCACGGCGACCGCCGCGCGCTGCGTCGCCCCGGCGCCGCCGCGGCCTTTCAGCCGCAGGCCGTAGCGTCGCAGGTCGCTGTCCTTGCCGAAGGGCCCCAGGATGGATTGCGCGCACTGCACCAGCAGCCGCCGCAGGTAGCCGTCGCCGGTCTTGCTGATCGGTAGGTCGGGATCGCGGTCGCCTGACGCGCGGCTGGCCGGGCACAGGCCCAGCCAGCTGCCCACGCGCCGGCTGCTCGCGAAGCGCGCGGGATCCGCGACCGTGAGCACGTAGGCCACCGAGGTCACCGGCCCCACGCCGTCGACCTGCTGCAGCACCTCCGCCGCCGGGTCGCGCGTCGCCGCCAGCTCCGCGAGCAGGCCATCGTAGCCGCGGAGCGTCGCCTCCAACTGCTCGAGCAGCGCCAGCAGCGGGAGGATGGCCGGCTGCAGGAGATCCGGGATCCTGTCGGCCACGCGCCGCGCGAAGGCCGCGGACGAGGTCGACGGCAGCCGGTGCCCGAAGGCCTTGAGCAAGCCGCGCACCGGCTGGATGACCCTGGTGCGCGTGCGCACCACCAGATCGCGAGCCCGCAGTACGGACAGGTCGGCCTGGGTGCGCTCGTCGCGGTGGTGCACCTGGCCAAGCAGCTCGGGGCAGCCGGATCCCAGACGCGCCAGCATCTCGGCGTCGCGCCGGTCGGTCTTGCGGGGATCCTTGGAGATCAGCGCCACGCGTCGCGGATCGGCGACCTGCACCGCGAAGCCCTGCTCGCGCAGCGCGGCCGACAGCCACGTCGACTGCGAGCCGGCCTCGAGGATCACCCGGGCGCCGGCGTCGGGCTGGAGCGTCCGAAGGACAGCGTCGCGCCGCGTCGCGCAATGGCCGCGGTGCACGACCCTGCGGCCGTCGTCCAGCACGCAGACGTGCGTCGTCCGGTTGCCCCCCATCCAGGCCGAGGGTCAGGGTGGCGGGAGTCTGGGCAAGCTGAGTCATGGGGTCGGTCTCCTCTGGCCGCGAAGGCCGGTTGACTTTGCAGACCTCCCGGTACTGCGCAGGGGGAGACCGGCCCTCTCATCCCAGCTCACTCCCCCGTCGGCTCGAGCTCGATGACCATCTGCCAGCGGTTGGCGCCGGCGGGCTTGGCGATGGCGGCGAAGGGCAGCTCGACGGGGGCGTGGTCGTGGGCGTCCACCCGGACCAGGGCCAGGTCGGCGGGCGCGTACTCGAGCAGCAGCTCGAAGGCTCCGTCGGCGTCCGAGTAGGCCTCGTCGTACAGGCCGTTCTCGCCCAGCAGGGTCTCGCCGTCGAAGTAGAAGGCGACGGTGGCGCTGTCCACCGGCTCGCCGCTGCCGCGCGTGACCACGCTGCCGGTCACGCCGACGGGCTGGGGCAGGCGCACCTCGATGTCCTGGCCGGGGCGCGCGTTGCGCACGGCCACCGGCGCGTAGTCGAACTGCTGCACGTGCACCCACGCGCCCTCGACCGGCACGTCGCCCAGCTCCAGCTCCCAGGTGCCGTCCTCGTCGGTGATCTCGAAGTCGGACCAGGCGTTCAGGCCGTCCTGGTCGTGGCCGATGGTGATGGTGGCGCCGTCGATCGGCTGGCCGTCGCTGGCCGAGAGCACGCGCCCGCGCCAGGCCTGCATCCGGTCCAGCGCGAAGTCCACGCGCAGGCCCTCGCCAGCCACGGCGGCGGGCGGCACGTCCTGCGGGCCCCAGGCCTGGGCCTGCCAGCCGTCCACGCGGGCCCAGACGATCAGGCCACGCAGCGCCAGGTCCTCCAGCTCGAGCACGTAGCGGCCGTCGTCCTCGCTGAGCGCGAAGCACTCGTCCCAGGCGCAGGCCGGCAGCGAGGAGATGGCCGTGATCTCGGCGCCCGGGATGGCCTCGCCCGTCAGGCGGTCGTAGACGCGGCCGCTGACCAGCGGCGCGTAGCCCAGCGTCAGCGGGACCTCCACCGGCGGCTCCCTGGGCAGGTGCGCCGCGAGCGGGCCGCTGTTGTCGGGCAGCAGGTCGACGACCTCGGCGCCGAGGATCAGCGTGACGATGTCCGTGCCCACCGACCAGCCGACCGACAGCGGCTCGTCCCAGGGAATCTCGAAGCTGCCGTCGGCGAAGGCCGTGACCGTTTCGAGGTCGGTGCCGTCGTTGTCGAACAGCACCACGTCCACGTCGGTGCCCTCGGGCAGCTTGCCGCCCTTGAAGGTGACCTTGCCACGCGCCACGACGCGCGGGCCGCCGGCGTCGCGACCGGCCGGGCCCGCGCCGGTGTCGGCCAGCGGGCGCGCTCCCCCGCCGGCCGGCAGCAGGCTCTCGACCGGCGGCGGCGCGCCGTCGGTGAAGGACGGCAGCGTCTCGCCCGCCGGCCGCCCGGCGCCCACCAGCGGCGCGACCGCCGGCTCGCCGCGATCGCCCTCGCTGTTGACCAGGAACGCCACCAGCACGACGGCGACCACGATGACCAGACCGCCCACGACCAGACCGCCACGCGGCGTCTCGCTCACGTCCTGTCCTCCCCGCCCGCGTCGTCCGGCTGCTCGCCGCCGTCACGGGCCTTGTAGTGTTTGACCGGATTGCGCGGGCGCAGCCGCTCCAGCAGGATGCGGCCCTGCAGCGCCGCGGGCGCCGGGTAGCCCGAGAGCGCGTAGCCGTACAGCTCCAGCTCCTTGCCGGCCAGGCCCTCGAAGCCCAGCACGAACTCCGGCGTGGCGTCCTTGCGCCAACGCTCCACGCGCTGGCTGTCCACCTTGCCACCGACGCGCTGGTGGTAGCTCTGCTCGCCGCGCGGCACCGAGCCGGCGGCCTTGCGCTCGTGCTGCAGCATGGCCGGCGCGAACTCCTCGCCGAGGAACGCGCACACGCGGCGCAGCGTGCCCTCGACGTCGGCGGTCAGGTCCTCGTAGCGCAGCTCGAGGTAGCGCTGCGG
>Ga0247727_10007243_pt1 | contig 21275 bp, 20 predicted proteins | sample WisWelCaveWW1625_FD_202498 | JGI IMG/M metagenome (GOLD analysis project Ga0247727, IMG submission 202498) | Biofilm microbial communities from Wishing Well Cave, Virginia, United States - WW16-25 | ecosystem: Environmental > Aquatic > Deep subsurface > Groundwater > Cave microbial mat | place... | reverse complement strand
GGCGGCAGCGAGGCTTGCGCAAAAACGGCGACGAGGGCGACGACGCTGCCGATCAGAGCGATGAGGCCGAGCCACGGCGTTTTCTCGCGCTTGATCAGCATGTCAACAATCATCAGCACCAGCATCAGGCCGATGAGAATGAACTCGGGGACGAAATAGCTTAAACTCGCAATATTATCCTGCAAGCTTGCAGTGATATCCATGTTGCACTCCGTTTATTTTAGAATCTGCCTCAACGCCAGCTTTTTGCTTTCTCAATACGCAATTTGGCCGCATCAATAACCGCGCGATAAACTTCCCCCTGTTCCGCCTCGGTAAGCCCCAGGATTTCTCTCAAAATGATGTGATCCAACTCCCGGCGGTCGGGCTTGACTTTATCCAATAAAACTTCTTCCGGCGAGGAAGCGCCGATTTCGTCAAAAATCGATCCGACTTCCCGCCGCCCCAGGCGGCTCAACGCGTTCACCAGACGGCGGCGCGTCGAAGCCGGGACAGCTTGCGGACGAATAACCAAAGTTTGCTTCGCTTCCTCGACGGTGGCTTCGATGGCGCCGAGTCCCATGATCGATCTTTGAAATTCCAGATATAACGCCACAAAGGTTGAATTTAAAACCGCCGCGATGATCTCGCCGGCGTTTTCTTTCGGATAAACATGATAAAAACGCTGATTGGCGAGAACGTTTTGGCTGGCAAAATAGTGGCGATGATAAATGTCAAACGCTTTTTGCCAGAGCAGGCGCGACGGCTTGAGACTCGAAAGTTGATACCAAGACGGTCGCGACGAACAGGTTCTGGTTTTAGCCGGAATCAACGTCCGATTTTTTCCCATTTGATAAGCTTTTTTCTCGCCATGCCGGAGGTACTGCGCAATGAGCCTGCCTTCGATTTTTTCTCTTGGCTCATTGACGATGACGACAAAATCCCGAACTGATTGCGCGTCGATAAAAATATTTTTGTAGTTTTCGGGATTGCGAATCACGGGCTGAAGAAATTCCTGTTCAACAAGCCAGCGGGTGCCGTCGCCGCTTTGAATCAGCCTGAGATCGGCAGGTTTTCCTTTATAGCCCATCCGGCCGGCAATTTGCCTGATTTCATTCTCGCTCGTTAAGTTTGTCACATCGGTGACATAGAACCAGGGGTCGGCGCCGGTCGTAAAGCCGCGGCGAATCTCAGCGGCTTCTCCGAGCGGCGCGAGCTTGCCTTTTCCTTTCTCCAAAATTTTGAAAAAAATTTCCGGCGCGCGCAGGTATTTTCCCCATTTGGCGCCGACATATTTCCGGCTTTCAAAATCAAATCCCTCCTCGCGCAGATTTTTTTGGTTTTTGGGAAAAATCCGCCAGCTTTCGCTTTCGCAAAAATCCGCCTGCGCCAGAATGGCTTTTTTGAGCCGGTCGATGGCGTTGAATCTGACAACTTGCTTTTCCCAACCGTCCTGCGCCGGTGGAATCAAGCGGCGCAAGGATTTCTTGAGATAAACAAAGCGAACCGGATTCGCCTCACGCGTTTGCCGGTTACTGCATTTTTGCAGGATGACGATGCAGGTGTTGATGTCAGCTTCGGCAAACCAGCGCTCCACCTGCGAGGCGATGATGGCGACGATCTTGTAATGATCCAGAAAAAATTCTTGCAGGCCTTTGCCATAATCAACGTCGAGCCACGAATCCGAAACAATAAAGCCGAAGACGCCGCCTTCTTTCAGGAACTTGGCGCCGTGAACGAAAAAATAAGCGTGAATGCCGGCGCGCTTGCCGATCGCTGCCGTCTTTTGCCGGCGAAAATAAATCGCCTTGTCGATCAAGTTTTCTTTATAAGCCGCCGCTGTAGAAGAAATTTTGTTCATCTCCTCCTGCCGGGTGTACGGCGGATTTCCCACCACGGCATCGAACCAGCGCGGAGGAGTTGTATCTCGCGCTTTCAACTTTTTCCGTTTTTTAGGATCAAGCGCTTCGTCTTCAGCACGCCAATCGAAAAAATCCTGCTGAATAATGTTCGGCTGATTTTGGGCCGCTTTCAGATCGTTGATCGCCAGATTGATTTTCGCCAGATGCGCTGGAAAAGCGGCGATTTCGCTGCCCCACAGGGTTGCCAAAATTTTCTCGTGTTGCAAGCGGCGATTCATCAACTTTTTGTGCTGATAGGCGCGCATCAGAAACATGCCGGCGCCGCAGGCGGGATCGAGGATCGCGGCGTCTTCACGATCGACGCTGAACCGCAGAATCAAATCAACCACCTCGGGGCTGGTGAAATACTGGCCGAAATTGTGCCGCTCGTCGGGCGGAATCAAACGTTCAAAAATTCTGCCGATCACGTCATACCCGATCTTGGAAAAATCATGCGTCTTAAAAATTCCGGACACGGCTTCGATTTCTTTCGCCATCGTGTTGGTTTTTGGAAAAGCGATCTTTTCGATAAAATCAGTGGTGTAAAAAGCCTCGTAGTCGATTTTCAACATCTGCTTGAAATAATCCCGCAGGGTTGTCCGCAGTCTTTTCAAATCATCGGGGAATGCAAACGCCGCGAGAGTATGAGATTCTTTCGCGCGCAGAAGATGATAAAAAAGAATCTTGTTGACCAGCAGATAAGCCGTCCATTTTGCGGCAAGATCAAAATCGTCGGGCCGCCGGGTGAATTTGCAATTTTGATCGGCAAACCAACTGGCCAATTTCCCGGCGAAAACCGGGTTTTGCCGGGTTTGCTCTTTCAGAATGCTTTTATAAAAATCCGCCAGCGCGCTTATTTTTTCCTGAAGCTGAACCACTAAAAATTCATCCGTAAAGACGCTTTGAGTGTTCGAGAAAGAACATTTCACTCCTACGGAGTTTTTCGAATCTCGGGCGGTGCTTTCTATAAACATCTCACTCCTAACGGAGTTTAAAGTGTGTGTCAAACGTGTGCAGAAAAATTTTCACCACCAAATGGGTAGACTAAATCAACTTTTAAACCGCGCACGTTGCGGGTTCGATCGTTTACGCTGCAAAATCTAATTTCTTACAAGTCATGTCTTTGCAAAAAAACAAAGATTTTTTGGAGATGTTGCATTTCGTCCAGTATTCATAGGAATTTTATGCAACTCTTGAAAGTCTCCAACTTTTTAAATTTTTAGCGAAAAGCATTCACGCAAAGCCGCTAAGGCTACGCCCGTAGGGTTGCGCAAAGAAAAGCAAAAGAAAAAACTTTGCGGTAACTTTGCGTCTCTGCGTCTTTGCGTGCGCTTTTGCTTTTTTGGTTCCGGTTTATCCGGGTTGGGTTCTATCGCATTCCCCACAGGGCCGGGGCTTCTTTCATGACGACGACGAGGTTGTTCATCGTGACTTCGAGCAAGTTCAACACCGGCGCCGGGTAAACGCCGAGAAAGATGACGATGATCGCCAGCGGCACAAGGGTGAGCAGCTCGCGGCCGTTGATTTCCGGCAGATTGGCGTACTTGGGATTTAATTGGCCGAGGAACATGCGCTGCAAGGTCCATAACATATAGCCGGCGACGAGCACGATGCCAAGCGTGGCGATGATCGTATAAACTTTTAAATTGAACGTCGTCGAGCTGAAGGCGCCGAGGAAGCTGAACGCTTCGCTGATGAAACTCGAGAGGCCGGGCAAGCCGAGGTTGGCAAAAAACGCGACGGTGACGATGCCGGTGTAAATCGGCATTTGCTGGGCCAGGCCGCCGAAGCCATCGACGTCGCGATGATGGGCGCGGTCGTAAATGACGCCGACGAGCAAGAAGAGCATGGCGGTGACGGTGCCGTGATTGAACATTTGCAGCACCGCGCCGTTCATGCCGAGCGGCGTGAGGCCGGACATGCCCAACATCACCACGCCCATGTGACCGATGGAAGAATACGCGACCATTTTTTTCAAATCTTTCTGCGCCATGGCGCATAACGCGCCGTAGACGATGTTGATCACCGCGATGATGACAAAGCCATACGCGAAGGGTTTATACATCATCGCATCGGGCAAGATGGGATAGCTGATGCGCAGCAAGCCGTAGGTTCCCATCTTCAAGAGAACGCCGGCGAGGATGACGCTGATTGCCGTCGGCGCTTCGACGTGGGCGTCGGGCAGCCAGGTGTGAAACGGGAACGCGGGGATTTTAATGGCGAAACCAACATACAACGCGGCGAAAACGAGCAGGCGGACATTGAACTGGCTGAGCAAACCTTGATGCAAGGTCTGATCCATCATGTGCAGCATGTTGAAAGTATGGCCGCCGGTGACGGGATCTTTGACATTAAAATAGAAGACCAGCAGCGCGACCAACATGAGCACGGAGCCGAATAAAGTGTAGAGGAAAAATTTGATCGCAGCATATTCGCGGCGCGGGCCGCCCCAAATGCCGATGAGAAAGTACATCGGCAGCAGCATAATTTCCCAAAAAACGTAGAAGAGGAAGAAATCCAGCGCGCAGAAGACGCCCATCATGCCGGCGTCGAGTAGCAGGAAGAGCGCAAAATAGCCTTTGACGGCTTTTTCAATCCCCCACGAGGCAAAGATGCAAATGAACGAGAGCAAGGCCGTCAACAACACCATGGACACCGAGAGGCCGTCGATGCCGACAAAGTATTCGATGTTATACGACGGTATCCACTTGGCCTGTTCGACCATTTGCATCGTCGCGGTGTTGCGGTCGAATTTCATGAAAATGATAACAGCCAGCACGACCTGCAAGCCGGTGAACACGGCGGAAATCGCGCGAATGATGCCGGTTTGTTTTTCATTGCGCGGCACGAGCAGCACCAACACCGCACCGATGATCGGCAAGAAGATAATCCAACTGAGAATGTTTGAAAGCATTTCTTCCTCGGGTTAAGATTGTAGGCATGCCCCCTTGTGGGGCACTTTTACTTCGACAGCCTACTACGCAAACGCCAATTGCAGAATATATAACAACACCACCGCGCCGAGCGCCATGAGGATATAACTTTGCACGCGGCCGGTTTGAACTTCGCGCAAGGTCGCGCCGAACCAGCCGACGACGTTCGCGGTGAGATTGACGAGGCCGTCGACGATTTTGTTGTCATGCCAGCCGCTGGCCCACGAGCCGAGCACGGTCACTTTCGCTACGCCATTGACCAGGCCATCGACAACTTTCAAATCAAACCAGGCGGAAACGCGGCTGAACAGATGCGTTCCGGCCACGACCGTCGAGTTATACAGATCGTCGAAATGCCATTTGTTCAGCAGAAAATTGTAAACCGGCTTGAAGCGCTCGGCCATGGCGTCGGCGGAAAATTTTTTCCAATAGTAGAAAGCGGTTGACAACAAGATGCCGAGACCGGCGACGAAGATCGACAGCCACATGGCCAGCGTATGCGCGGTGTGGGCGACGTCGTGTCCGGCTTCGGCAGCGGCTGCCGGCGCCACCGCGCTCGCCGCATAACTTGCCAGTTCCGGCTTGGTAACCAAATCTTTAAACCAATGGCCATAACCGCCCACAACCGACAAGACGCCGAGCACGATCAACGGCACGGTCATCACGGTCGGCGATTCGTGAATGTGATGATGCACGTCGCGCTTCGCCGGCGCGCCGAAGAAGGTGAGATAAACCAGGCGAAACATGTAAAACGCCGTAATGCCGGCTGATAGCAGGAGCACGCCAAAGATCACGATATGAAGAGGGTTGTGCGAGGTCATCGCGGTTTCCAAAGCCGCGGCGAGAATGGCGTCTTTGCTGAAGAAGCCGGCAAAGAACGGTACGCCGGAAATCGCGCAGGTGGCGAGCAGCATCGTGATGAAAGTCACCGGCATCTTGGTGCGCAAGCCGCCCATGTTGCGCATGTCCTGCGCATCGGAGTGATCATCGTGCAATTCGTGATAGGCGTGGTGCATGGCGTGAATCACCGACCCCGAGCCGAGGAAGAGCAGCGCTTTGAAGAAGGCGTGCGTCATCAGATGAAAAAGTCCGGCCATGTAACCGCCGACGCCCAACGCGGCGATCATGTAACCGAGCTGGCTGATCGTCGAATACGCCATCACCTTTTTAATGTCCATCTGTGTGATGGCAATCGTCGCGGCGATGAACGCGGTGATCGCGCCGATCGCGCCGATGAAGAGCATGGCATCGGCGGAGTAAAACACATAGGTGCGGCCAACGAGATAAACGCCGGCGGCGACCATGGTGGCGGCGTGAATCAACGCGGAAACCGGCGTCGGGCCTTCCATGGCGTCCGGCAGCCAGACGTGCAGCGGGAATTGCGCGGATTTGCCGACGGCGCCGAAGAAGATCAGAATGCCGGCCAGCGTCAACCATCCGCCGGCCAATTCACCGGAGGCGACACCGGCGAACACGTCGTCAAATTTGAGCGTGCCGAGGGTGGCGATGATGATCATGATGCCGGCAAACATGCCGAGATCGCCGACACGGGTGGTGATGAACGCTTTGATGGCTGCGTCGCTGGCGGATTTCTTTTCGTACCAGTGGCCGATGAGCAGATAGGAACAGACGCCGACCAATTCCCAGAAAATGTAAATGCCGAAGAAATTATCCATCAGCACCAATCCCAACATCGAGAAGCTAAACAGCGCCAGATAGGCAAAGTAGCGGCTGTAGCGCGCATCGCCGTGCATGTAGCCAATTGAAAAGAGATGCACGAGGGCGCTCACCAACGTGACCACCACCAACATCACGGCGGTGAGATTGTCGATGAGAATCCCGAAGCTGAGATCGAGCGAGCCGATTCTAATCCATTCGAACGTGCGGGTGATCTTGAGGCCGGGTTCGTAATGGGCGAGCACACGGCCAAAAATCAAAATGGCCAAAATTAAGCAGATGAACATGGCTGAGGTCGCTAGCCAATCGCCCTGCCGCGGGAGGCGTTTGCCGAAAAAAATTTGGATGACAAACGCCGCAAGCGGCAACAGAAGAATGATAATGGCTTGGGTGAGAATGGTGTTTTCCAAAATTTTTCTCCTCGCCCAATCTAAAGATTGGGGCTGATATGTGGAAGCCCGATAAATCGGGCTAAATGTCACGACACGAGGGCGCTTTAGCGTCCTTCCGCTTCTTAGACCCAAAATTTATTTTGGGTAAAAATTCCTCCAATTTCCTCCAATTTACTCCAATTTACCCGATTTACCCCGCCAGCGAATCCGCCTCGTCCAAATTCACCGAGCGCATCCGCTGGTAGATATTCAAAACGATGGCCAACGCGACGGCGGCGCCGGCAGCGGCGACGACGATCACGAACACACCGAACATCTGGCCGTCGATATCTTTGTCAAGATAACGCGCGAAGGCGATGAAGTTGATGTTGGCGGCGTTGATGATCAGTTCGACGCCCATCAGCACCGTCACGGCGTTGCGTTTGGTGATCACCGCCAACAGGCCGAGGACAAAAAGAATCGCGCCGAGCACCAGAAAATGAGTCAATCCGACTTGCATCATTGCGCGTTCCTCCTGCCGATAAACGCCGCGCCCACGAGAGCGGCCAATAAGAGAACCGAGACGATTTCAAAAGGAATCAGGTAGTCCGTCATGAACAACGTGCCGATGTTGCGCGTGGTCGGTTCGGGCGGGCCGATGTCGGCTTTTGGCCACGGCGTCTTCCAAATCATCCACAAGAGAATGGCCGCGACGCCGCCGCAGACGATGGCAGCGGGCAGGATTTGCAGGGTATCGGTGCGCATTTCCAAGCCGGTGATGCGCTGCGACAGCATGACGCCGAAGAGCAGCAAGACCAAAATGCCGCCGACGTAAATCAACAACTGCGTCGCCGCGAGAAAGTCGGCGCCGAGCATGACGTAAATTCCGGCCACGCCAAAAAACGCGAACAATAATCCCATCGCGTTATAAATAATGTTTTTTGAAAAAACCATGACGCCGGCGGAAAACAACGTTATCGCAGCGATCACATAAAACATCACGTCGAACGAAGTCATAAACTTTTCCTAAATTTTTCAAATTTTCTAAAGCGCCAGCAACCGGCAACTAAATCAGCATCCAGAGACCGACGCCAAGAATGCAGGCAAAGCTGAACGGCGTCAGAACTTTCCACGACAAATGCATGAGCTGATCGACCCTGAGGCGGGGCAGCGTCCAACGCAGCCACATATATGTGAACATGAGAAAAGCGCCTTTGAGCCCGAACCACAGCACGCCCCAGGCGCCGGAGTTTAAAAATCCAGGTATCGGGCTTGACCAGCCGCCGAGAAAGAGCGCGGCGCCGACCAACGCCACTATCAACATTTCCGCGTATTCGGCGAGCATGAAGATCGACCATTTGAAGCCGCTGTATTCGGTATGAAAACCGGCGACCAGCTCGGATTCGGCTTCGGGGAGATCGAACGGCGTGCGGTTGCATTCGGCGAGGGTGGCGAGATAAAAAATCACGAAGGCAATGAGATTGAACGGGAAATAGCGCCAGATGAACCAGCGGTGAATGCCGCCGTCCTGCGCCAGGCTGATGTCGTTGAAATTCAGCGAGCCGACTTGCATGACGATCACGATTATGGCGAGCCCGGCGGGAATTTCGTAGCTCACAATTTGGGCGGCGGCGCGCATACCGCCGAGCAGCGCCCATTTGTTGTTCGAAGCCCAGCCCGCGATCAGAATGGCGATGACCGACAGCGAGGTGATTGAAGCGACATAAAACACCCCGATGTCGAAGTTGGTAAAAACAAATTCGCGCGTGTAAGGCAGGGCAACGAAAGCGGCGCAGGGGACGGCAAAGATGAGAAAAGGCGCGAACCAATGCAGGCGCTTATCCGCCGCTGCCGGAACGATATCTTCTTTCAGCAGCAGCTTGATCGCATCGGCGAGCGTTTGCAGAATGCCGTGCGGGCCGACTTCCATCGGCCCCATGCGATCCTGCATCCAGGCCGACACTTTGCGTTCCGCATAAACCATCACCAGCGCATTCAGCGCCATCACCGTTGCAAAAAAAACCGCGCCCAGCACCAAAAAAATGAGAGTGAGCACCGCCGGCGGCAGGCCGGCAAAAAAACTTTGATCGCTTTGCAGCGTTTCGATCAATTCACGCATTCAAATCCTCCTCAGGCAATTTGCAATTGGCAATTGGCAATTGGGAAGTGGCAATTTGCAACTTGCCCTTTGCCCCTTGCTACGCCATCACGTGCTCGCGCACCTCTGATTCCACCGGCGCCGGTTGATCTTCGAAAAATTGCGGCGCGGACTCGCGCGCATATTTTCCGGTTTGCGGCTTGTCCCATTCCAGATCGCCTTTGCGCCAAACGTAAGCCAGGCCGACCAACAAAATGCCGACAAAAATCAACGCTTCGACAAACGCAAACAAGCCCAGGCCTTTAAACACCACGGCCCACGGGAAAAGAAAGGCGATTTCCACCTCGAAAATGAGAAAGACGAGGGCGATGACGTAAAAACGATTGTTAAATTGAACCCAGGATTGGCCGACCGGCAGTTCCCCGCATTCGTAGGTCGAAAGCTTGACAGCGGTGGGATGGCGCGGCTGCAGCAGGCGCGAAATCAGCAAATTGACGCCGACAAACGCCGCGCCGACGACGATGAACGTAAACGCTGCGGCAAAATCAAACCACATCTCGGTTCCTCCTCCAGATGAAGGTCTCTTGTCTTCTTGAAAAGCCAAGAAGACGGCTGTACTCGTATTCGACTCCGACAAAATCAAGGCTTATGATAACAAAAAATCGCCTGAGAGTCAAGGAAAAATTCAAATAAAAAGCATTGCGGCCTCGCAGAAAATTTTGTTGACATTTGAGTTATTTTTTTGTAGTATGCGGCACACCACCTTGGCTGATTCCAAGAGTTCAATTCACCATAACGATGATCGAATTTTAGGACCCATTGCTTATGCCAACCAAATTATCTCGACGACCGCGGGTGGGATTGACCTGTCTTTGCCTTCTGCTTGGCGCGACAACGGCCGGCGCCCAGGCGCGGCGACAACTGGAAAGCAAGGCCGTCAAGCTGTTTGTGAAACCCGACTTAAAAGTTTATGCCCTCGGCGCCAAAGCCGCGGTTGAAATTTCCCTTCACGATGTCAACAACAAACCGGTCAAAGCCGCCAAGGAGTATATCATCGAAATCGAGCTGCGGGTCTCGCTTTCAAACCAGCTCAAGAAAAAAATGCAAGACACGATCAAGGTTGGCGAGACCTCGAGCAAATCCACGCTTCAGCTCGAGGAAATCGGCGTCTTCAATATTCACGCCGGCCATCTCGCCAAGCTGCCGGAATTGCTGCCGGACGACACCGTGATTCGCGTCCGGCCGGTGATTCGATCTCGAACAAGCCCTCCGCGCGGCGCCTGGATGCCCGGCTTCGATTTGCGTTTCGCCGGAGCGGGCTTGTTGGCGTCTCCACCGCCCTTTAAACAGATTCCGAGTCAAGAAACTTCTCTTCTTCTCAAGAGCAGCCCGCAGCGAACCTTGCTGGCCGACGGCAAGGATGCCGCCACGATACATCTTTTTTATTATGGCCCGGAAGGAATCGCGCCGGCCGATATTCGCGTGCGTTTGTTTAACAGCGGCGGCAAGCTCGAGCCGCAGCTCGCGATCATCCCGCAAGGCGACGACTATAGCCAGGCGATCTTAACTTCCGACAAGATTGGAACGATCACCGTGGAATATCTCGGCTCCACGCCGACAAACTTGCCGCCGCAAGCTGAAAAAAAATTCGACATCAAATTCGGTCCGCCGATCACCCAGATCGATCTCAACATCAGCCCTCCTGCCATTACGCTCGTCGATCAATCCGATCTGATCGTTCGCTTATTGGATGAAAAAGGGACGCCGATTGCCGCCGATTCGCCGCGGCAAATCGCCTTTGCGATTGATAAGGGGCGCGGCGAAATCGAGAAAGAGGAATTCGAAATACCGGCCGGCCGTTCCGAATGGCGGACGAGTTTTTTTCCGACGTGGATCGGCGAGGTGGAAATTTCAGCGGCGACGCCCGATCTGCGGCCGGCGACCGCTCCTCTCAAGGTCTCGCCGCCGCTGATGCCGCTGAGTTTGTCGGCGTTGGGCGGTCTGGCCGGCGGGGTGATCGCGTTTTGGACGCGGCAAAATTCAAAATGGTGGCGCATCCTCATTGGGTTGATCGCCGGTTTCGTGCTCTACTGGGCCTTCATCTTCGGCGTGCTCAATTTCGTGTCGCGCGCCATCGTCTTGAATCCACTCAGCGCCTTCGCGCTTTCGGCCTTGGGTGGATGGTTGGGAACGGAGGTTTTCGTGCAAATTCTCAAGCGTTTCGGGTTTCCGACTTGAAGAATTAAAGCTAATTTTGGAGATATTCCCATGTCTCGATTTCGTTTATTCATTCTACCCCTGGTTTTATTCATTGTCGGCGCGCTCTTGTGGGCTTGCGCCCAGGATTACGTCACCGGCAAGCGGCGCTTGACCCTGGTCAGTGAATCGCAGGAAATTGCGATGGGCGCCGAGGCCGATCCCAGCATTGTCGCCGAGTTCGGTGTTTACGATGATGAAAACCTGGCTGCTTTCGTTGACGGCATCGGCCAGGCGATGGCCAAGGTCTCGCACCGGCCGACGTTGAAATTCACCTTTCGGGTGATGGATTCGCCGGTGGTCAATGCGTTTGCCTTGCCCGGCGGATTCGTTTATTTCACGCGCGGCATTCTGGCGCATTTCAATTCCGAAGCCGAGCTGGCCGGCGTGATGGGCCACGAGATCGGCCACGTCACCGCGCAACACGGCGTCGAGCAAATGACCAAACAGCAGCTTGCCGGCATCGGCCTGCTCGCGGGAACGATTCTTTCCGAAGACTTCCGTCGCTTCAGCGATGTCGCCCAAACCGGCCTGGGACTTATTTTTCTCAAATACAGCCGCGACAATGAATCCGAATCCGATCGGCTCGGCGTCGAATATTCCACCCGCGCCGGCTACGAGGCGCATCACATGGCGCGGTTTTTCCAAACCATCAGCCGCATCACCGAGCAGGCCGGCGGCGGCCCGCCGACGTTTCTTTCGACGCATCCGAATCCGGATAATCGCGAGCAGCGCGTGGAGGCGCTTGCCACCGAATGGCAGGCGAAGGTTCCCGGACCCAAAGGCGGTGCCGATCGCGCCGCTTATTTGCGCCGGATTGAGGGCATCGTTTACGGCGAAGATCCACGGCAGGGATTCGTTGAGAACGGTTATTTTTATCATCCGGAATTGCGGTTCCAATTTTCCGTTCCCGCCGATTGGCACGTGGTGAATCAGCCCTCGCAAGTGCAAATGGTCAGCCCGCAGAAAAATGCCGCCATTCAATTCAGCCTGGGGAAAGGCGCCAGCGCGCAAGAGGCGGCCCAAGCGTTTGCGCAAAATTCAAAAGCCACCGTTCTGCGCAGCGGCGCCGCACAAGTCAACGGCATGCGCGCTCACGTTGTCATGAGCGACATGCAAACGCAGGACGGCGGCGTGCTGCGCGTGATGTCGTATTTTATCGAAAAGGACGGCAAGATTTACATGTTTCACGGTTACACCGCGGCCAATCTTTTTGACGGCCAGGCGCCCACCTTCGAGCGCGTGATGAAAAGCTTCGATCAATTGCGCAATCAGGCCGCGCTCACGAAACAGCCGCGCCGCGTCAAAATCATGACGGTCGATCAAGCCGGCGATGTGCGCCAGACTCTCACGCGCTTCGGCGTCCAAGAAAAAGAGCTGGAAGACCTGGCGATTCTCAACGGCATGCATCCGGAGGATCGTTTGGAACGGGGCGCGTTGGTGAAAGTGGTGCGATAGAAAAAACCTTTGCACACGGATAGCGCGGATGAGCCTGCCCTGCCGCAGGCCGGGGACGGATTTGCACAGACTGCGGCCGTCGGATAAAGCAAAAAAAATCCGTGACAATCCGCACGATCCGCGTCATCCGTGTTCAATAAAAAGAATTTTATGGAAAAATTATTCTTTATCCTCGGCACAATCTCAGCCTTTCTCGCCGTTGCCGCCGGCGCGTTTGGCGCGCACGGCTTGAAAGCGCGGCTCTCCGCCGATATGCTGAACACCTTTGAGATCGCCGTGCGCTATCATTTCTATCATGCGCTGGCGTTGTTCGTTGTTGCCTGGGCATGCACGCGCTGGCCGAGTTCCGCGACCACAGCGGCAGGCTGGCTTTTTGTGAGTGGCATTCTCATTTTTTCCGGCAGCCTCTACACACTCGCGCTTACCGGCCTGCGCTGGCTCGGCGCGATTACGCCGTTGGGAGGTTTGGCTTTTCTTGCGGGATGGTTGTGCCTCGCGTGGGCGGCGTGGCGTAACCCAGCCTGCCAGTCTGGAAATTAAGGCCATAAGGCCGCAAAAGTTAGAAAAAAATTCTAAAAGTTTTATGTTGCCAACTGATGGAAAAGCGACCCTTGAGTGGCCGTTTTTTAATCCGTTGGGCAATTTTTTTAATTTAAAACTGCTCGTAAGTGCTTCGGTTTTCGGCTTGTCTGAAAATCCGACGTAGTCCGTTAAGTCAAATCTGTGCTTTTGCGGCAAAGATTTTTTTGATGAGTTCAATTTCAATTCGCAATATCTTTCACCAACCCCCTGAGGAGGGAGCATGAAAAACTATGTTGTGGAGTTCATCGGCACTTTTTTTCTCGTACTGGTGATCGGACTCACCGTGATTGAACCGGGCGCCGGTTCGCTCGCGCCGTTGGCAATTGGCTCAACACTCATGGTGATGGTTTACGCCGGCGGCCATATCTCCGGCGGCCATTACAATCCGGCGGTCACGTTGGCGGTGTGGATGCGCGGAAAATGCGACGCCAAAGATGTCGCGCCGTACATGATCTCGCAAATTTTAGGCGGGATTGTGGCGGCGCTCGTCGTCGGTTTTTGCAAGCCCAACGCCACTGTTGCGGCAGCCAGTCCGGATGTTGTGAGAGCCGTGTTAGTCGAGCTGCTGTTTACTTTCGCGCTGTGTTACGTGGTTCTCAATACGGCCACGTCCAAAAAGAATGCGGGCAATTCGTATTACGGCCTCGCCATCGGCTTCACGGTGGTGGTTGGCGCGTATGCCGGCGGCGCGATTTCCGGCGGCGCGTATAATCCGGCGGTCGCCTGCGGCATTTCGACGATGGGCTTGAGCGCGTGGAGCAATATTTGGACTTTTCTGGTGGGAAATTTTGCCGGCGCGGCGTTGGCCGCAGTGATTTACAAAATGGCGAATCCAGGAGAATTCGCATGAAAACCTGATTGATCGAAGTCTCTTGGCAGTTCTTCATTCACCAATGCGTTTTTCTAACAAAGAAACCCCGACCGGTTACGCCGAGTGGCCGGTCGGGTACTTTTGGAATTGGCCTAAAATCACAAATGGCCAACCTGAAAGTTGGCCATTTGGGGACATTGCGCAAACTTGAAAGTTTGCATTCTCAGCATTTAGCTGGTCCAGAGACTATTTGAAAAGCATGATAAGCTTCGCCAGCTAATTATACAACCTGAAATAAACTTGGCGCTATCAGGATGCCATATATTAAGCCACCCCTGCCCCGTGGCATTTTTTATATTTCTTCCCGCTGCCGCACGGGCACGGATCGTTGCGCCCCACTTTCGGTTCGGAGCGGCGCACGGTTTCAACTTTTTGCGGAAGGAGCGTACGGCCGTCGAGCAACTCGCCCGGCGTTTTTCCTTCCAAGCTTTCACGCGGGGTTTTCATCCATTCTTCTTGCAGGCCGCGAATGTCATCGGGAATCTTTCCGCCGTCGACATTCTGCATATCGACGCCCTTTTCCTGACAAAACAAAGCGAAATCCGCCATCAGCGCGCCTTGCGGCGAGCTCATGAATTTTTTGAATTGGCGCGCATCGGCGCCCGGCGGCAGCATCGACATCGCCATGTCGGCGAGATCCGCTTCTTCCGCGGCTTGCTCTTCAGGCGATATCTCGGTTTCCGTGACCAGCGCCGCTTCAATGGCCGCTTCTTGAGCTGGCGCTGGTGCTTCTTGATAAACTTCCTGCCGAATGCCGGTCAACAATTCGACCAAACGGCCGTGCTGGCTCTGCTGCTCCGCCGGCACGAGCATCGACATCACCCAGTCAACCGCCTCGCCGTCTTTCAATAACTCGACAATTTCTTCCGGAGCAAATTTTGAAAGATGATTAGTCTTGCAGTATTCAGTTAATTCGGTTTTTAGAGATTCCAGATTCATTCGTTTTCTCGCAAACAAACAATGCGCGCAACATAAATGTTGCGTTACATTTGATACAGCATGAAATAAATGATCACGCCCGTCACCGAAACATAAAACCAAATCGGCAGCGTCCAGCGCGCGAGGCGTTTGTGCTTGTCGAAACGTTCTTTGAGCGCGCGAAACAAGGTGATGAGCGCCATCGGCACGATCACGACGGCTAAAATCGTGTGCGTCGTCAAAATGGTCAAATAAACCGTGCGAATCGCGCCCTGCCCGATAAAAGATTTCGAGCCGGCGTGATAATGATAGGTCAAATAAGAAATAAGAAACAACGCGGAGGTGATCAACGCCGCGATCATGCAAAATCGATGGGCGACGATTTTTTTCTGCCGGATAAAAATATAACCGCAGGTTAGCCAAATCGAGCTGAGCGCGTTGAGCGTGGCGTTGACGGCGGGCAAATCGGCAATCTGCATTACGAGGCTTCTTCCCGGTAAAGCGTTTTGAGATCTGTGAGCAAATGCTTGACACTTTCTTCCTCGGTGCCGTCGTAGTAGCCGCGAATGCGGCCCTGGCGATCAACCAGCACGAAACGATTGCTGTGAATGATCGGCTCTTCGGCGGCGCTCAACAAAAAGCCTTTGTTCGCCAATTGCTGAATCGCCGCGCCGTCGCCGGTGAGAAAATACCAGCGGCCGGTCAGCGCGCCGTAACCGTCGGCAAAGCGTTGCAAAACTTCGGGCGTGTCGCGTTCCGGATCGACGGTAATCGAAACCAGCTTGACGGCATCAAGTTTCTCCGCCAGCGCCATTTGCTGAATTTCGGTCATCGCCGTGGTCATGATCGGGCAGGTGCCGGCGCAATTGGTAAAAATAAAATCGGCAACCCAAATTTTGCCGCGCAAATCGTTCAAGCCGAATGCCTGGCCGCTGCGCTCGGTGAGCGAAAAATCCGGCAAGGTTCCGAGGACGGGGAGAGGCTCTGGTTTGTTGTTTGAGCAATTCCACGCTATGAACAGCAGCGCGAGAAAGAAAAGATTTTTAAGAATGGACAATTCTTGTAGGCGGCTGGTTATAAATTTTCTCCTCGAATGCGGTAAGATGCCAATCTGATCCAATTCGCGGCGAGGAACAAGGGAATAAACGGCGCCCGAATCCACCATGAATTTTTCTTCCAGCGATCTTGACGGATCAGCCGGATTCGCCACTTTGACCGAAACGTATGTGAGTCCCATAAGTTCTCTCTTTCTTTAAATTGCATCAATAAACTAAGCAATTTTTATGAGCAATCCAAGAAGAACTCAATCGTCTATTGTCAAAATTTCGTTGCCGGTTACGACGAATCTCAAAACGCCGTCTTGTCCAACGCCATCAACGCCAGCAGCATAGGCAAATATAACAGCGAGGCGCGAAGCAAACGCCTGAACGTGGCGTTCGACCGATGGCGCATGACGGCGATGCCGCAGCCGAGAAAAAATAAACTCAGCGCCAGCGCGCCGAAAAAATAAAATTTTCCGGCCATGCCGACGATCGTCGGCAGCAAGCTCACCGGCAGCAGCGCCAGACAGTTGCTGATGATTTGCCGGCCGGCGCTGTCGCCCTCCGGATCGACGACGGTCAACATCGGCAAGCCGCCGCGGCGATAATCCTCGCGATAAATCCAGGCAATGGCGAGAAAATGCGGAAGCTGCCAGATGAAAAGAATCGCAAAAAGAATCCAGCCTTCGAGGCTGAGATCATTGCGCGCCGCGGCCCAACCGCCGAGCGGCGGCAACGCGCCAGGAATCGCGCCGACGATGGTCGAGAGTGAGTTCTTCTGCTTGAGCGGGGTGTAAATGAAAAGGTAGCTGATCAGCGTGGCTGCCGCCAAAAACGCGGTCAACCAATTGACCATGATCAACAAATGCGCGAGTCCGGCAATCGAAATGGCGACGCTGAAGGCCAAAGCTTCGTTGGGCTGCAATCTTCCGGTCGGCAAGGGACGGTTTTTGGTGCGCAGCATTTTGGCGTCGATGTCGCGCTCGAGATATTGATTCAGCGCGCTGGTGCCGCCGGCGACCAATGCCGTGCCGATCAAGGCGTGCACCAGCAACATCCAATCCATCTCACCGCGCGAGCCGAGGTAAAAGCCGAAGAGCATAGTGATCAGAACCATCAATGTCACGCGCGGCTTGGTGAGCTCGAGATAATCTGAAAATCTAATTTGCATGGCAAGCTTTATGAAAAAAATTAAGCGTATTTGGCAATTGGAATTGACACTTTGCGCGTCGGCTTGGTGCGTCCGGTGGCGATATTATGAATCTTATGCAAAGATCCGACCTCAGAACTTTGGCTTCAAACCGGCTTGTTTACACAATTCATTTGCGGTTATTCGGTCAAGTGTTTTATGCCTTTTGATTGGAACAGTTTTAGCGTTGTTTGTGTAAATAGAATGCTTTCCTTTCCACCCTCGCGCAATAAATAAAATCCGCTTTTCTCAAAATACTTGATGAGGTCGCGCCGTTTTACAGACATAAGTTCATACCTCTACCGGTATTTGTTCGAGGAGCGCTCTACCGGCGGGGATTTCTTTCTTTTGTTGTCGATAAGCCATGATCATTTCGCGAAGAGCATCTTGAAGCATTTCTCTACACTCTTCCAAAGTCTTGCCTTCTGTTATGACTTCCGACCACTCTACCACCTGTCCCATATAGCCAGAGCGTATCTTTATGTATTTGGCAGTATAAGTGTTGAGCATAAAATATCTCCATAAAAATCATCTTTATTTTGCTTTATCCGCCGAGGGATTCTGGCTCATGCGCGAGTTGAGATTGCGATAGAAATACGTCGAATCCTGGACGCGCACGAAGCGGGTGGCGTAATCGCTTTTATGAACGACGACGTGGTCGCCGTCTTGAACCGGCACTTCCAATTGGCCGTCGGCGCTGAGAATGGCTTGATGCTCGGTGCGCACCAGAATTTTCAGCGTCGAGCCGTGCGAGAGCACGATGGCGCGTTCGATGCACAGATGCGGGGCAATGGGCACGATTAAAATGTCTTTAAGCACTGGCGGCAGAATCGGGCCGCCGACCGCCAATGCATACGCGGTTGAGCCGGTGGCGGTGGCGACGATCAACCCATCGGCCACATACGTCGTCAACTCATCGCCATCCACCCAGGTTTTCAGCCGAATCGGCCGCGCCAAAGCCCCGCGGCTCACCACGGCTTCATTCAACACTTCGGCGGTGTTGAGTTTTTCCTCGCCGCGATAATGCTCGACGTGGAGCATCGTCCGCTCCTCGATCCAGTAATCGCCGACGAGAATTCTGGCGAATACGCCTTTCCACTCCAGCGGCTGCACTTCGGCTAAAAACCCCAAACGGCCCAGATTGACGCCAATGACGGGCATTTTATATTTGGCGGCCATGCAGCCGCCGCGCAGCATGGTGCCGTCCCCGCCGAGCACGGCGATCATGTCCTGATCCGAAAGCTGGGCTTTCGCCGTTTCATCGGTGATGGCCACGGACTCGGCCTCCACGCCCAGGCTGCGCAAGTGGCGCGCAATATCGTTTGCTAACGCCGCCGAGCCTTCCACTTTGGGGTGATGATAAATTTGCATTTTTTTCGGCGGCGGTTGGCGGCGGAGCATCAGCATTTGCGTGGCTTCACTTGCCATATAATTTTCTCCGGATGAGTTTGCTTGTCAGAGCAAGGTCAAGACTTGATCCTCGTCAATAGCATTTTGAATTTCCGGTTGTCGTCATCAGGGAATTTTTAAATCTAACTTGGTCTTTAGAATAGCCATCAGGTTTAGACAGTCTTCATAAAACACATCGATGCGTTTCACATCAGTTTTACTTGGGAAATTCATGTGTGCAATTATATTTCTGGGCAACCTAAGCTCTTCTATACCTATCATCCATTTGTCTAGATCGGGAATCACCGGATCAAACAAGATCGCGTTAGCGCGAATTATCTCATTTAGATCTCTCAAATCGACGTAGTATATGCCGTGTGCACCAGGCTTGCCATGCCAGAACTTCCTAAGATAGTTTTCTTGAAAGCGTTTGGCCTTTTCTCGAATCGTTTTATTAACAACAGTACTCCACCAATCAGTAGATATAGTTATGGAAAGAATAGAATGAATAATGATACGGAAAAAATTTTCTATGGCATAAAGCTTCCAATAACACCGGCGTCCAATGTATTTTCCACTGTTGCCAATAACAGTTGGGTCAAATAGTGAAATCCGAAAGTCAAAAACAGATGGCATGGCGATCTATGGTAATTATCATATCCCGTAAAGTCTATTTCTGTTTCTTAGCCTGGCGTTTCCGACTCGAGGTTAAAACTTTTATAGTCCCAACTGAAACATTCAAAACGTCTGCAATAGCTTGGTTATCCAAGCCAGCGAGCTTGAGCAGCCTGGCGCGTTCGGTCAAACCCATATCACTACCAGCTTGAATGCTCAGAACTTTCAAAATTTGATCGAGTTTTTCGACGATTTGTGCTTCTGTAGATTTAGACATTTCATTCTCCTCAAAGATTGAAGCGTAGTGCTAGGCATAGCGGGAGATTTCATCAAATTCATAAGCATCGTGCCTATATCGTACCTTTAGCATGGTTAGATTTATTCTATCAAACCTCTTGAATTGCTTCACCAATTTCTCTTTCGAGATGAACGCGTTCCGAAACGGTCAAGAAGCGATACGCCCTCAACGCCAGCACCAAACTCGCCCCCAAAATCAGCGCGCCGGTGGCGACGTGCGCCGTGGTGATGATCACGGCTTTTTGCGTCCAAATGGTGAAGGCGCCGAGCGTCACTTGCGTCAGCAGCGCACAAATCAACAACAGCGCTGGTCGAAACAATTTTTTCTGATGGCGATAATGTTGCAGGATGCGAGCCACCGTCCAAACTACGAATATCGTCACGATCAGCGCGCCGATACGATGCGAAAAATGAATGGCGATTTTGGGAGAGTCAAAGGGCGGCATCAATTTCCCAAAAGCCAGCGGAAAATCCGGAATCGCCAGGCCGGATTTGGTGTGGCGCATCACCGCGCCGAGAAGCAATTGAACGAAAACAGCGGCGGTCGTCGCGATGGTCAAAGTTTGCAATGAAGGCCGCTGCGAATCTTCGCTTTTTATCGGCGCCTGTTGCCATTCGCGAGAAGTGAACAGCGCCAGGCAAATCGTCAAGCAAAAAAACGTTTGGGCGAGCGCGCCATGGCTGACGGAAATCGCCGTCGGCAACAGAAATAAAACCGTGAGGCCGCCGAGAATTCCCTGCGCGATCACGGCCAGCAAGGCCAGCCAACCCAGCCGTTTCACCCAGCGGCGCGGCTCTTTCAGCCAGAGCCAAACGGCTAAAATCACCATCAACATGCCGACGACGCTGGCGACCAGGCGGTGGCCGTGTTCATATAAAATGCCGCCGACCATTTGCGACAGCGGAAACGAGAACATGAATTGGCCGTACGTCGTCGGCCAGTCCGGCACGGCGAGGCCGGAGTCGGTGCTGGTGACCAAGCCGCCGATAAAAATTAAAATAAATGTCGCTCCAACCACGAGTTTTGCAAAACGGTGGAGCCAGATATTATTGTTCGTATCGCTCATCGACAAAAATTACCGCGCTTCCGCGGGTGGCGTGGCCTCTTGCTGCTGAGCTTGCGCCACCGCGTTGGTTTCGGATTTGCGCGTGGCCCCGGTTAAATCCGGCAGCAGCGCGAGAATTAGCAACGTGCAGAGAATCAGCGGCGTCATCGCGATGATGCCCAGGGTGCGTTTCTCAAATTTCAGGTGCATGAAGTACATGCCGACCAGAACGGCCTTGACCAGGGCGAGAATAATCAGCATCGCTCCCATAATCAGCAACGGCAAAAATCTCATATAAGCGACAGCAATCTCGACGGCGGTCAATACCGCCAACGAATAAAACACCGCCATGTAATTCGGTTCTTGATGTGTTCCCGACATGAGTTTCTCCTGCAAATTAATATGGGTTCGGAATCAAATAAATAAACGTGAACACCAAAATCCAGATCAGATCGACGAAGTGCCAATATAAACCGACGAGCTCGACGCCGTTAAAATTTTCCGCGGAGTATTTGCCGCGTGCGCCGTTCATCACGACGATGAGCAGATAGATCACGCCGCCGGTGACGTGGGCGCCGTGAAAGCCGGTGATGGCGTAAAACGTCGCACCGAAAAGACTCTGTTGGCCGTTGAACGTTGTGAAAAAAACTTTATG
>Ga0247727_10007242_pt1 | contig 21275 bp, 15 predicted proteins | sample WisWelCaveWW1625_FD_202498 | JGI IMG/M metagenome (GOLD analysis project Ga0247727, IMG submission 202498) | Biofilm microbial communities from Wishing Well Cave, Virginia, United States - WW16-25 | ecosystem: Environmental > Aquatic > Deep subsurface > Groundwater > Cave microbial mat | place... | reverse complement strand
GTCACTGACCACCCCCGGTTGCCGCGGTCCGGTATCCCTGTTACCTTCGAGTCTATGCGACGCAGGCAACTCCTCCGAACTATTACAGCGGCCACGGCCGCCGCCACCACCGGCAACGCCGCTGACGTCTGGACGAACTCGTTTGCCAGGACCTGGCGCGACAGCTTCCTCGAGCACTGGAAAGACACGAAGGAATATACACTGGCGGTTCTCGAGGCCATGCCTCCCGACGGCTTCTATTCCAAGCCCGACCCGGCCCAGCGGACCTTCGGCGAGCAGATGGTGCATCTGGCGCGGGCCAACACCGGCTACTTCAGTGCGTTCGGACTGCTGCCGAGGCCGGAGCCTCCCCAGACCGCCGACAAGGATTCGGCGCGCAAGTTCGTGACCGTATCGTTCGATTACGTTCTGAGCGTGCTCGAGAAGCTGACCGAGAAGGACATGTCCCGGAGGGACCTGGGAGGCAACGACCCGCGCTATCCCAAGCACAGCGCGACCGACATGTGCCTGCGCGCCTACATGCACACGGCGCACCACCGCGGGCAGGCCGTGGTCTACCTGCGCGTGAAGGGAATCGTGCCGCCGGCGTGGAAGTTCGAGCCGACCGTATGAGCACGAACGATCGCGCCTACTGGACCAGCACCTCGAGTTTATAACTGTAGGTCCGGTTCACGATGCCGGTCGCCAGCGTTGATGGGCTGGGAATGAAGGGGAAGTACTGGATCGTTTTCCACACGGGAATCGTGAAGTGCTTGGTGATGGTCCTCAGACCGGGCGCCGACGGCGTGGCCGTCACGGCAAGGTCATAGACACCGGAAGCCGTGGGAGTTCCGGTGATCAATCCGGTCAGCCCGTCCAGCGACAGACCTGGGGGAAGAGTCCCTTCCGCCACCTTCCAGGTCACCGGCGGAGGCGGCTGGGGGAATTCATAAGCGCCAACATCGGGACCGATTCCGGACTGTGTTCTGACCACCGCCGAGGCCGGGTGCTTGTACTCAAAGTTCACGGAAACGCCTGGAATCACGACTCCGTTGTCGATCGCCCCAGATCCCGTGGTCAGGTGGACATCGAGGGCGGCCACATTGACGAACATCGGATCGCCGGTGAACGCTCCGGCCCCAGGCAACCCGGATACGCCGGCGGGGAAGGACGCGCCCCCGTAGAAGATATTGTTGGACGCGGTGACCGCGATCGAAGAGCAGCGGGGGCCGCAGGCGAGGTAACTCCCGGCGGCGCGCTGGTTGACGAACGTGTTGTGGTACAGGCGCAGCATGCTGTTCGGATGCAGTCCCTCGGCGGCAAAGCTCACCAACGCCATGTTCTGAGACGAGTTGCCCTGCTGGATGATATTGCCGGTGACCCAGGAATCCCCGCCATTGGAAAGATCGAGCTCGTAGGAGCCGTCGCCGGATTCTTGCGACAGCCTGTTGTAGAGAACGTGGTTCTCGAAGGCCCGCGATTTCACCAGGTGACCCACTCTCGACCGCGCCGAGTAGTTGAACTGGAACACCAGCTTCTTGATTTTGTTGATGTACAGGTTATGCGAAAAGCCGCTCGAATGCCCGTTTTGGTAGAACTCGGAATACTCGATCGTCAGCTCGAGATTACTGTTGTCGCCCGCCAGCATCCCTTCCTCGTTGTCGTGGAACGAGCAGTTCCGGATCGTGACTCCGCCGCTGATCGGCGGAGCCGATGGCAGGCGGACTCCGGCGCCGTTGTTGCTCCCATCGAAGGTTTTCGCCCCGCTGAACTCCAGCCCCTCGATCACCATCGGCGCGGCCGTCAGGACGTAGATCGCCTGGCCCCAGGCCAGTGTCTTGGTGCCGCTGCTGATAATCCGCGCTCGGCCCGGACCCGACGACCGGATGGTCAACGGCTCTTGAATGGCACAGAAGTCGTCAACGTAAGTACCCGCCGGGTCCACGTTGATCGTGTCGCCAGCCGCCGCCGCCGCAACGGCCGCGCAGGGTGTCGCGAACATCCCGCTTGGCCCGACGCTGAGAATCGCGGCGTTGGCCAGCGGTAGAGCAAACAATCCGATGGCCCACAGAGCCAGTAACTCGTGGAGATGGGAAATCGTCTGAGTGAATTCGGTAAATGCACGCTGATTTTTGCGCATTTGACAGCCCCCTGATGGTGACCATCGTCCCGATGCGCTTAGCTCTGCATTGAACCGGTGCAGCGGATGGAGTACTCCCCGAGGGCACGAAAGCGGGTGTGTAGCGGTGCGGCCGGCTCAGTTCTCGACAAACACGTTCATCCCAAACGCGGTGCGATCCGGAATCGTCACCGCGCTCCCGCGGTCGTCGATCAGGCGCACGCCGAGATTATGGAGACCGTTGCCGAGAAAGCGTGTGTCGAATTCGACTTCGAAGCCGATGTTGGGACAGGCGGCGACGCCGGCGAGCCCCTGGCAGACATCGGGACGCGGGCGACCGTAGAGGGCCGCCGCCCGCGCGACTCCGTCGACCAGCAGCGTCGCCGACAGCACGCGGCCATCGGGATCGTAGGCCCAGCCGCGGATCGTGACGCGGCCGCTGAGGCGGCTGTTGGCGAGCGGTGCTTCCAGGATTCCCACCGGCGGAGCGTTGGAAGTGTTGCCGACTTCGATATTGACCGGCTGTTCCGGGATCAGGGTGAACCGGCCGGTTTCGTCGACGGCGCGGACTTGCAGCGTATGACGGCCATTGGGAACGGGAATCAGGCCAGTGGCGGTGTTGAGCATGAATGTGAACCCGGCCCGCGGGCAGTTCGGCGACGTCGAGCCGGTGCAGACGTCGGTGCGGAGATCGTTCAACGCCGCGTTGCCGAAGGTGATTCCATCGACCAGGATCTCGACGCGCAACAGTCGCAGATCGTCGGCCAGCGCCCAGCCGCGGACGGGCACGGTTCCGGATACGGCCTGTCCCTCGACGGGCGATTCGAGCCGTCCCCGCGGCAGCCGCCCCTGGCCGGACTCGATGTGGAACCTCACCGGCGGGCGCAGGTCGGTGAGGCCGCCGCGCGCGTTGATGGCGCGCAACATGAGCGTGTGCGGGCCGGCCGTCAAACCGAGCCCGGCGGCCGAGAAGTTCCCCGTGAAGCCGACCGCCGGACACCCGCGGACATTGCGGGAGGCGCAAAAATCGGGACGCGAGGTGTTCACGAACGTGCGGGCGCGGGCGACGCCGTCGATGAAGATATCGATCTGGCGTACCGGCATCTCGGAATCGTAGGCGATCCCGGCGACTTTCAGGATTCCCTGGAAGGTTTCTTCGGCCGCCGGGCTCTCGAGAACGACTTCCGGGTTCGTTGCCGGAAAGGGAGGCTCGAAGCTCACGGTCGGCGCATTCTCGAGCGCGCCTTGATTGGAGTGCGTGCCGACGATCTGGGTGAAGGCGCTGTTGCCTTTCGAGATCCCGACGGTGGGCGTCGAGGTGGGGCAGCCGGCAAACGGCGCGCCGGTCGCCAGATTCCTGTTGCCGGCGCCGTAGTGAAACACGATCCGGCCGTCGTCATAGAGGGTCACCGCGAAGTTCAGCGGTTCGGGCCGGTTCACGACCTGGGGAACCACGTCGCTCTCGCCGGCCCAGCGGAAAGTGACCGAGTCGGACGAGTTACGGCTGGTGTAGACGTTCTCGTTCGGCTGCACCGACCCGTCGGTGCGCAGATCCATCCACATCGGCGCGATCCCGGTCACATTCGCCAGCGCCGACCGGTCGGTGCAGGCGGAGGTAACGGGCAGATCGAACGCGATCAGGCCGTTGCTGTAGATCAGGGCGGAGGAATAGCGTTTGTCGAAGAATGGAAATTCGATCGGCAGATTGACGCGCGCGAACACACCGACCGGTGCGCGGAAGTTCAGCGGCTGTTCGGTCCCGAAACGGAAGTCGGCCGGCGAAGTCGTCTGGAAGTAGGAGACGCGCGTGCCCACGGTGGTGTCGATGAGGCGCGGCGAGCCGCCGGCGTCCTGGTCGACGTAGTAGACGCTGATGGCATCGCCCGGGATCAATGCCAGCAGGCCGTCCTGGGGCGTGACCGCGGCCGAAGCCGAGTTGATCGTGCCGAGGAACAGCGAGCCGGAGCGGCGCAGCAGGAGATCCTCCAGATCGCCCGAGCTGGCGGTGAGCTGGACACGAACCGCCGGGCTGGGGTTGTTGGCGTCGTGGAGCAGCACGCGCACCGGTTCGCCGATGACGTAGAGCCCCTGATAGAAGCGGACCACGCCGGTATTGGACGGCGTCTCGAAGGAGGCGACTACATTGATGGTGCCCGTCGAGTCGGCGTGCGCCAGCACGCCCAGGCCGCGCTTGGCAAATCCGGCCCAGATCTGGTTCTGGCTGGCGCCGCCAAAGCCGACGCGGTCGGCGAGCAGAATGGCGTCGCGCGCATCGACGAACGTTGGTGCGGGCGGGGAGAGCTTCATCCCGTCGATCACCAGCAGCCGCGTGCGCCGCCGTCCCTCCCGCTCGCCAAACTGCGCGATCAGGTTGGCGCGCACTTCGAGCAGCGACTCGACCCAGATGCCGCCGTCGTTGTGGATGGCGGGCGAACTCAAGGCGCGGCCGAAGCTGGCGAACGTCAGCGGATTGACGTCCATGCTGGTCGAGTAGGGGCGGCTGCGAATCCCGACGTTGTACGCCTGGATGAAGTACTCGCCTTCCGGATAGATGCCGTCCGGCGGTGCGCCGTCCGGCGTAATGAATTCGAACGAGAAGAAGTCGCTCCAGGCTTCGCCGAGGGCCCCGCCGTGAAATCCGGAGAGCTGGCGCACCAGGCGCGTGCTGACACCGTGGGTGTACTCATGGACGATGACGCCGGTGTCGTAGGCGCTCTCGGTGAAGACGCGGTCCGGCCCGCCGGCGCCGAGAAACATGTGGATTCCGGAAGCCGTGCCGTCCTGGCCGCTTCGGCGGGTGGTGTAGAACGCGTTCAGGAAACCCGCGCCGGGACTGCCCGCGGCCGCATATTGCGCGTAGGCGAGCATCGGATCGCCGCCGGCGCCTCCCCGCTCGAGGTTCTCCCGTTGGTAGTTGCCGGCCGCTTCGTCGAAGCCGGCCTCATAGAACAGGTCGTGCGCCCGGTTCGTCCAGTAGAACAGGTTGACGGTCGACGCTTCGGGAAAGCGGAGCGGACTGGGCGCGCCGGGCCCGAGCACAAGCGGAAAGGAGAAGATCCGGTTGAGAGCCGCCGCCGTCAGCGGCGGGGCGAACGGAATTCCCAGGTGATTCGTGCCGGTGATCGTGTTGTTGCCGGCCGTCTCCGTGGCCGCCACCCAACCGAGCGGCGACGCCAGGCGATCGCCGGCGAATGACTGCATCGTGCGGTCGACCAGCGGCGGAGGCGACGTCAGACGCGTGCCGGGATTCGGATTCGGCTGCGGGCTGCGCCGCTCAAAGACCAGGCCCTGCGGCGGCGACTGGAACCAGGTGAGGCTCTCTTTGGCGAGCACTTTGCTCGAGAGGCTGTCCACCACGACCGCCCACCGGCTCATGCGGTCCTCGTCCAGAACGAAGACCACCCACGCCGGGCGCAGTTGCCCGTCCAAAGAGAACCATGCCGCCTCGGATTCGAGCGGCTCGCCAAAACCGCCGCTCTCGAAGGTGTGCCGGCGCTCGCCGGCTTCCTTCTGCCATGCCGGATACTTCTCGCCCAGCCGCGGATTCACGTGGATGGCGGCGGCGCGCGTGGCCGACCTGGCCGATGACGCCGATGCCGGAGCGAGGCCGGCGCCGGGCGCGGCCGACAGGAAGCCGCCGGCATTGATCACGCGCCCCTCGCGGTCGATGTTCACCGTCCATTCGGCGTTGAACACCGGCAGGCCATGGAATCTCTGGCCGTAGACGAAGTGCGAAACGCCATTGTGCGACGTACGATACTCCTTCACAATGTACGCGCCGGCCAGATCTTCCCCCGACAGGCCGAGGGCGGCGGCCTGGGACCGCAGAAAATCGTCGGCGATCTTGCGCGGCGGCGCGGAGCTTTCGGCCGTCAGCGCGCCGGTATCACTGAAAAGGTGCTTGTGAGGCGCGGCCGAGACACTGGCGGCGATCGTCAGTGCGAGGCAGAGTCGTGGTGAAAGCATCGGTCCATCCTCCCGGTGATCCTCTTGTGTATCAAAACAGTTGACCGTATCACAAGTGACGCTCAGGCATCCTCGACGATCGAGGCGATGGTCTGCGGTGCGTTCCCCTCGAGGCGATTGTTGACGAAGACGAACGCCGGCTCGCGGCGCTCGAGGGCGCGGCCGACGATGCGGCCGATGGCCCGCCGGACGGCCGGATTCTCGTCCTGAATCTCGCGGTACGGCTCGAACATCCGGACCGCCTCTTCGTAGCTGCGGCCGTGGCGAAGGAGGGCGCGCGTGACGGTGAAATCGGCGGTGAACGCTCCCGGATCGGCGATCTGCGCTCCGATCTCCGGCATCCGCGTCCAGGCGTTGAACAGGTGCGCCGCGCGGTGGCGGCGCAGGCAGTCGAAGTAGCTCGGGCCGAGATATTCGGAGTTGCGAATCTCAACCGAGTAGCGGAAGCCTTCCGGGAGCGCGCCGAGAAACCTGTCGAGCGGCTCGAGAAACTCATCGCCGGAGGGGAACACATGACGCGGAAACGTCCCGAATTCGAAGATCAGCGCGGCGATCCGTTCCCGCCATGGCGCCAGCGGCTCGAGGAACATCGAATTGAGCCGCGCCGCGTCGAGGAATCCGGGATTCACCTCGCCGCCGCGCGGGCCGTAGCGGGGATGCGGCGGGAACACTTTCACGGTGATCTCCTCGGGCACCTTGAGGGCGAAACGCAGCGCCGGCGGGGCGGAGGAGAACAGCCGGCGCCAATACGGCTCGCTGGGGAACTGGTAGAACGAGAAGTCCCCGCAGACGGCCGGGAACGTCTCGGCGTATTCGGCCAGACAGGTGTCCAGGAACAATCGCCGGGAAAAGCGGCCCCGCGAGAGGTAACGCCCGGCCGTGTACACCTGGCCGATCCAGCCTTCGTATTTCCAGGAGCTCGTGCCGACCCAGACGCCCGCGGCGGCGAGCCGGCCGAGCGCGGCGGCCAGGCGGGCGCGGCCGGGGGGCTCGGGCGGCTCGAACAAGGGGAGGGTTGACATGGCGGCCGTTTAGTGTAAAGATTTATACTAGCATGCTCACCGCGCGCCAGCGCGCCGTCTACAATTTTATCCTCCAGTTCCGCCGCGCCCACCTCTGCTCCCCGTCGATTCCGGAGATTCAAAGGGCGTTCCGCTTCCGCAGCCCCAATGCGGTCACCGGTCATCTGCGGGCGCTCGAGACGAAGGGATACGTGCGACGCGCCAATCGCGGCTCGCGTTTCATCGATATCGCCGACCGTCGCGCCGCCGGGCCGGCCGCCCCGCTATGCCATCTGCCGATGTTTGGTCTGATCGCCGCCGGCTTCCCGGAGCCGGCGCCGGGCGCTCCCGCCGACGGCTCGCTGACCGTCGACGAGATCTCGCTCGGCTTCCGGCCCAAGCCGGGCTGCTTCGCGCTGAAAGTGCGCGGCGACTCGATGAAGGACGCCGGGATTTTCGAGGGGGATCTGGTGGTCGTCGAACCGACGCCGGTGCCGCGCGCCGGCCAGATCGTGGTGGCGCTGGTCGATGGGGAGAGCACGCTCAAGCGCCTGGTGCGCGTCGACGGGAAGTGGTTCCTGAAAGCGGAGAATCCAGCCTATCCCCGGCTGCACCCGCGTGCCGACCTGGTGATCCAGGGAGTGGTGCGAGCGGTGATCCGCCGCTTGGGTTGAGAATCACCAGGCGGCCGCGGACCGGTACCCGTATGGATCGGCGCCGGCCTCGATCACGCCGCCGGCCACCCAGCGAATGATCGACGGCGCCGAGCCGCTGCCCCAGCGCGACCGCGTGGACGCCTTGTGCCCGCGCGCCGACAGGGCGGCGACGACCGCCGCCGGGATGCGCTCATCGAGCAGCAGGTCGCCGCGGTTCATGGCGTGATTATCGAAGCTCGAGACGAGGTGGCGTGTCTGAAGGCGCGGCGCCTCGACGGCGGCCTGGGCGTCCATGCCGAATTCCACCACGTTCAGCAAGAGCTGCAACAGGGCCTGGTCCTGGTTGTCTCCCCCCGGCGTCGAGAGCGCCAGGAACGGCTGGTCGTCCTTGGTTACCAGCGTCGGGCTCAAGGTGATGCGCGGGCGTTTGCCGCCTGCCAGCTCGTTGGGGTGCCCGGCGATCAGCAGAAAGCTCTGCGCGCGCTGGGTCAGGGGAATGCCGGTATCGCCGGCGATGACCGAAGGCAGCCAGGCGCCCGACGGGGTCGACGAAAAGATCATCCCGTCGCGATCCATCGTGTTCACACAGGTGGTATCGCGCGCCATGAGCTCGTCGTCGATGCGCAGCCGGACCATCTGGGTGACCGACGGGTGCATCGGCGGCCGCGCGCCGGCGCTGCCGGGGCGGAACTCCATCGAGGCGCGGGCGTCGATGAGCGCGCGCCGCTCGCCGGCGTACTCCTTCGAGAGCAGCCGCTCGGCCGGCACGGCGGCGAACCTGGGATCGCCATAGTAGCTGTCGCGATCGGCGTAGGCGAGCTTCAGCGCCTCGGTGAGCTGATGAACATAGTCCGCCGAATTCAACGAGAGCGCCCGCAGGTCGAACCCTTCGAGCAGATTCAGCGTCTCCAGCAACACCGGCCCCTGGCTCCAGAAACCGGGCTTGTGGACGCGGTAGCCGCGATAGAGGGTCGACGCCGGTTCCTCGACGGCGAGCCGGAACGCGGCCATGTCCTCGTAGCGGAGCAGGCCGTTGCTGGCGCGCATGAACTCGTCGATCTTGCGGGCCACTTCGCCGCGGTAGAAATAATCGCGCACGGCGTCGATGGCGGCCGCCCGCGGGGCGCCGGAGGCCCGCGCTTTCTTTTCCACCGCGACCATGGCGCGCAGGGTGCGCGCCAGATCCGGCTGGCGGAAGACCTCGCCGGGCTGCGGCACCCGGCCGTCGGCGGTGAAGACGCGTTTCGAGGTCGGCCACAGCTCGAAGAACTTGCGCCCGCGCGCGATCGAGGAGGCGCGGGTCTCGTCGAGCGGCATGCCGTCGGCCAGCTCGATCGCCGGCGTCATCACTTCGGCCACCGGCTTCGAGCCGAACTCGCGCAGCGCCAGCAGTACGGCGTCGACCATGCCCGGCACCAGCGCCGGCATCAGCCCGGAGACGGGGACGAATCCGCGCAACCCGTTCGGGTCGAGCTGCTGCACCTCGCCGGCCAGGATCCGGCGGTTGCGGAAGAAATCCGCGGTCGCCAGCTTGGGCATTGTCCCGACGCCGGCGATCGCCAGCACTTTCCCTGGCCCGGTGCGGATGAGGATCGGAGCCTCGCCGCCGAAACCGAAGTGCGAATACTCGGCGACCGCTGCCGCCAGGGTGGTCGCGACGCCCGCGTCGACCGCATTGCCGCCGGCGTGAAAGATCCTCATGCCGGCTTCGACGGCGAATTCGCTGCCGGCGGCGACCGCGCCGCGCGTGCCCCGCGTGGGTCGCCGCACCGGGCGCTCGCCTTCCCGGCGCGGCTGGGCGGCGGCGCCGAGCGCCAGACCGAGCAGCAGTATTACGGTTTTCCTCATTGGACAACGTCATTATAACGCCCCGCGCCGGCGATTATAATGGTTGCTCGAACGCGATGACAGCCGGCAACGCAGGGGAACCGCAGGCCGAACCGGCGGCTGTTCCCGAGGAGCCGATGCTCTATTGTCCGGCGTGTGGCACGCGATTGAGCGAGCGGCACTGCAAGCTCGAGTGCGGGAATTGCGGCTATTACATGAGCTGCTCGGATTTCTATTAACGACCGGAGGACCGCATGAGCGAACTGGCCGAATGGCTCGAGCGTTTCCGCCGCGGCGCCGAGGTGGTGGCGGTGGCCGCCACCGGAGCCGCCGGAGCGGAGCTCGACTATGCGCCGGCGCCGGGCAAATGGAGCATGCGCCAGGTCGTCTGCCACCTCGCCGACGCCGAGCTGGTCGGCGCCGAGCGGTTCCGGCGCGTGATTGCCGAAGAGAACCCGGCGCTCGTCGCCTTCGATCAGGACGCCTGGACGCGCCATCTCGACTATCAACACCGCAAGCTCACCGCCGCGCTCGAGAGCTTCCGCCGGCTGCGCGACGAGAACTTCCAGCTTCTGAAGAACCTGCCCGACAGCGCTTTCCAGCGGACCGGCGTCCATTCCGAGAACGGCCCGATGACACTGCTCGACCTGCTGCGCGGGTACGCCGAGCATGCCGAGAGCCACGCGCGGCAGCTCCGCGACTTGCGGCAGGGCTATAAGGCGTCGCGAGCGGGGGCCTGATGCGCCGGTGGACCGATCGGCGGGGTTTTCTGAAGTCGCTGGGAGCGGCCGCCGGCTACACCGCCGGCGCGCTGGGCTATCCGGCCAACGAGACGGTCACGATCGGTTGCATCGGCACCGGCGGCCGTTGCCGCGCTCTCATGCGGGCGCTGGCGGGAATCCCCGGCGTGAAGGTCGTGGCCGTTTGCGATGTCTGGGACGTGCACCTGGCGATGGGACGCGAGCTGGCCGGGGCGCAGGCGTTCGCCACCAGGCACTATCCGGAGCTGCTCGCGCGCAAGGACATCGACGCCGTGGTGATCGCCTCGCCGGATCATTGGCACGTGCCCATGACCGTCGATGCCTGTCGGGCCGGTAAAGACGTGTACGTCGAGAAGCCGCTGACGCACCGGATCGCGGAGGGCGAGGCGGTGGTGCGCGCCCAGAACGAGCACCGGCGCATCGTGCAGGTCGGCATGCAACAGCGGAGCATGCCTCACATCCGGAAGGCGTTCGAGATCGTGAAGTCCGGCCGGCTCGGCTCGATCCACAAAGTGCACCTCACCTGGAATCGCAACCAGCCGCGTCAACGGCGCAGCGGGCCGGAGATCGATCCGGCGACGGTCGATTGGCAGCGATTCCTGGGGAATGCGCCGGCGCAGCCGTTCGACGCCTATCGGTTCCGCAACTGGCGGTGGTTCTGGGACTTCGGCGGCGGCATCTTCACCGACCTGATGGTTCACTGGGTCGACGTCGCCTATTGGTTCCTCGATCTCGGCCGCCCGATGACCGCCTCGTCGACCGGCGGACATTACATGGCGGAGGGCCTGTGGGAGACGCCCGACACGGTCCAGACGCTGCTCGATTATCCGGGCCGGAAGGCGCAGGTGTATTTCGAGGGAACGTTCGTCAATGCGCGGAACGCGGCGATGATCGAATTCATGGGCACCGAAGCGTCTCTCTACATCGACCGCGGCCGCTGGGAGATTCACCCCGAGCGCGGCCGCCCGATCCCGTATGAGGAGATGGTGCTCGGCGAAGGGCCCCGCGGCGCCGATTTCTACAAGAATCCCGACGGCGAGGTGTTGCACCTGGCGCATTGGCTCGACTGCGTCCGCGCGCGCCGCAAGCCGAACACGCCCGCCGAGGAGGGTGTCCGTTCCGCCGAGGCGGCGCATCTGGCGAATCAGGCGCTGCGATCGGGGAGCGTGGCGCGCATCGCGGGCTGAGGAATTTTCCCGCGAATCAGATCGATCAATTCCTTCGGGCGGTCCACCCGCATTTCGATCTTCAGGCAGACAAGCGGCAGCCCGAGCGGCGGCAGCGGCTCGGGAAGATTCATCCAGTCCTTCTCGGTGGTCAGCAGCGCTTCGGCGCCGGCTGCCATCGCCTCGGCGGCGAGCGTGGCGATCTCGACCGTCGAATAGCGGTGATGATCGGGAAACACGCGCCGCAGCACGATCCGCGGCCCCAGGCCGGCCAGCGTCCGCCAGAAGCTCTCCGGATTGCCGAGCCCGCAGAAGGCGGCGGCGATGGCGCAGGGCGGCGGCCCGAGTGCGGCGACACGGGCGCGGAACACCGGCGCGCACGGGTTGATCTTCCGCAGCTCGCGCTCGAGCGCCTCGGACCGGACGCCCGGCTCGGCGCGGGCGAGAACGATGACATCGGCGCGGGCGAGGGCCGATGGCGGCTCGCGCAACCGCCCCAGCGGGAAGACGGCGCCGCCGGCGAACGGGTCGAGCGAGTCGACCAGAACGATGTCCAGGTCGCGCTCGAGCCGCCAGTGCTGGAAACCGTCGTCCAGAATCATTACCGCCGGATGCATTGTACGCTCGATCAGCCGGCCGGTCTGGTAGCGGTCGGCGCCGATGCCGATCGCCGCCACGCCGGCGCGCAACAGGATCTGCGCTTCGTCGCCGGTTCTGGCGCTCGATATCGACTGGCCGGGCGCCAGCACCACTGACGACTCGGCGGATTGCCGGCGGTAGCCGCGCGTCAGGATGGCCGGCTCGAGTCCGGCGTCGCGAAGCAGGCCGGCAAGCATCGCTACGAACGGCGTCTTGCCCGACCCGCCCATGGCGATGCCGCCGACACTGATCACCGGGGTTGAGAGACGCCGCCGCCGGCGTGTGTCCCAGCGCCGACGGCAGGCCGCGCCCAGCTCCCACAGCCGGGAGCCACACCAGAGCGCCGGCAGCAGGGGAGAGGGCGGGATGCGCCGTGGAAAGGCCTCGGCGCCCAGACGTCCAATGATCGCAGCCGCGCGGGCCGTCGCTCCGCGGCGGGCCTCGGCGAGCCGGCGGCCACGCTCTCCCACTTCTCGCCGCCGGGCGGGATCGTTCAGCAGCGACCGAACCGTATCCGCCAGTTCCCCCGTCGAGCCGATCTCGACCAAGGCGCCTCCGGTCCGGAATTCGCCGGCGATCTCCGGGAAATTCTCGAGGTGCGGCCCGCTGATCACCGGCTTGCCGAAGAAGGCGGGCTCGAGCAGATTATGGCCGCCGCGGCGGGCGAGCGTCCCGCCCATGAACACGACATCGGCGAGCGGGAACAGCATGTCCAGCTCGCCGACCGTGTCGATCAGCAGCACGCCGGGGAGATCGAGAAGGCTGCTGTCAGAGAGGGCCGAGCGCCGCAGAAGACGAATTCCCCGGCCGGCGGCGTTGGCGGCGGCGGCATTGAAACGCTCCTCCCGGCGCGGCACCAGCAGCAGCAACAGGCGTGGAAAATCGCGCGATAACGCGGTGAAGGCGTCGAGCACGGCGTCGTCTTCATCGACGTCGCCGTCGTCCGCCGGAGGCATCGTGCTGGCCGCGATCCAGACAGGTCCGGGCTGAACAGCGGCCAGAAACCGCGCCACCGCCTCGGCCGGCTGTCCGCGCGGCTCGAAGTCGTACTTGAGGTTGCCGGCGCACTCGACCGCCGTCGCGCCCAGCTCGCGGTATCGCGCCGCCGAGAGCTCGCTCTGCGCGAGGATCCGGTCGGGCCACTGTACCACCGCGCTGAAAAACCACCGCAGCCCGCGGTACCGGGACATCGCCCGGTCCGAGATGCGGCCATTGACCACAACCAGGGCGGCGCCCGTGCGTTTGGCCTCGCGCCACAGATTCGGCCAGATCTCCGTCTCGAGCACGACCACCACCGAAGGCCGGATCGCGCGCAACACCCGCCGCACCGCGAAACAATAATCAATCGGCGCGTAGAACACGCCATCGGCGATCCCGGCCAGCTTCTCCTGGGCCAGCGACCGGCCGGCCAACGTGGTCGTCGAAACCCACACTCCCGGAAAATGCCGCCGCAGCTCGCCAATCAGCCGGACCGACGAGATCACCTCGCCCACCGAGACCGCGTGCAACCAAACGGCTCCCGGAGCCGTCTGACGGCAGGAGGCCGGCAGCCGGCCGAAGCGCTCGAGGATTCCGCGGAAGTAGCGACGGTCGCCGAATCCCCGCCAGCCCAGATACACTACCAGAAGAGGCGAACCCAGCCACTGAGCCCAGCGATAGAGGATCCCGATGAGTCTGCGACGCAAGAGCGTGATACTTCTCCTGAGTATAGCCGCGGCACTGGCGGCGGACAAAAAAGACGCTCGCTTTGCCCCCGGCCCGGCCGCGTCCTATCCGAACAAGGAAACCCAGGACGGCGTCACCGTCGCCGCGCTGGCGTATGAGACCGCCGAGCAGGCCCGGACGGCCTTCGGCAAGCTCAACCCCTACGAGCATGGCGTGCTGCCGGTGCTGCTCATCATTCACAACGACTCGACCCACGCGCTGAATATCGAGCAGCTCCAGGTCGAATACGTTCGCGACGACCGGCAGCGGATCGAGGCCACTCCGGCCAAGGACGTGCCGTACCTGCACGGCCCGGACCGCCCCAAACCGTCGGCCAGCCCCATTCCCCGGCGCGCCCGGAAGAATCCGCTCGACGCCTGGGAGATCGACGGCAGAGCCTTCGCCGCCCGCATGTTGCCGCGCGGCGAGGCCGCCCACGGCTTCTTCTATTTCCAGACCAAGCACCGCGGCGGATCGAGACTCTACGTAACGGGCTTGCGCCAGGCCGGGTCGAACAAAGAGCTGTTCTATTTCGAGATCAATCTCGACAAGCCGGCCCGGTAGAGCCGGCTTCAGCCGGCTGGCCTTACTTCTTCGCCGCCGGTTTCGACGGAGCTGTCTTCTTCACCGCGCCGGCGGCGGGCTTGGCGGGCGCCGCCTTCTTCGGGGTCGCCGCGGGGGTCGCCGACGGTTTGGCCGCGGCGGCGGACGGTTCGCGCTGGATGGCAACGCGCACGATCCGGACCGGCGTGCGCGGCTTATCGCTGGCGTCGCGCGGCACCCGCGCGATATTATTGACGAGCTCCTGGCCTTCGATCACCTGGCCGAAGATAGTGTGCTTGCCGGTCAGGTGCGGCGTCGGAACTTCGGTCAGGAAAAACTGGCTGCTGCCGGTGTTCGGCCCGGCGTTGGCCATCGCGAGCTTGCCTGGCGTGTCGAACTTCAGCGTGGGATGAAATTCGTCGGGAATGGCCGCCGTGCCGCCGGTGCCGTTGCCGAGCGGGTCGCCGCCCTGGATCATGAAGCCCGGAATGACGCGGTGAAAGATGAGTCCGTTGTAGAGCGGCCTCTTGACGGCCTGGCCGGTGCGCGCGTCGGTCCACTCCTTGCGCCCCAGCGCGAGATCCGTGAAGTTCTTCACCGTAATCGGAGATTCCTTCTCGTACAGCTTGATGACCACCGCCCCCATTGAGGTATGGATGGTGGCGTACAAGCCCGGCTCTCGTTTCGGCGGCTCGGCCTTGGGCGCCTCGGGCGCCTGCGCGGCGGCCAGCGATGCGATCACCGTCGCGAGGGTCGAAAACATGAGTCGATGCAAATCCATCTTGCCAGTTTATACTGAAAGCGGCCCGGAATGCCTCGCTGGCGGATTCTTTTTTTTCTAGTCGTTTCGCGGGTCCTCAACGCCGAGCCGGTCACGATCACCGTCCTGGCGACCACGGATCTTCACGGCAATCTGTTTCCCTACGACTATTTCACGGCGTCGCCGGCCGACCGCGGACTCGCCGGAATTGCCACGCTGATCCGCGCCGCGCGCGCCGAATCGAGCCATGTTCTGCTGATCGACTGCGGCGATGCCATCCAGGGCTCGCCGCTCGAAGGTCTCTATCAACGCTACGCGCGCGATGGCCGTCTCCCGCCGGGTCTCGCCTTCACCGGCCCCGCGCTCCGGGCCGACCCGATGATGCTGGCGATGAACGAGCTCGGCTACGACGCGATGACCGTAGGAAATCACGAGTACAACTTCGGACTCGCGAACTTCGAGAAAGCCCGCCATGACGCCCGCTTCCCGTGGCTGAGCGCCAACACCGAGGTCGAGCCCGGCTCGCGTGCGCGCCCGCTCGATCGGTACGTGATCAAGACGGTTGGTGGAATCAAAGTGGCCGTCATCGGGATTACGACGCCATCGGTGCCGGCCTGGGAGAAGCCCGAGAACTACGCCGGGTATCGCTTCGGGGACGGCGTGGAAGCGGCGCGAAAATCGGTCGCCGGGCTGCGCGCGCAGCACCAGCCCGACCTGATTCTGGTGGCCGCGCACGCGGGCCTCGATCGCGACCTCGACACGGGCCGGATATTCGCGGGCAGCGTGCCGGGCGAGAACATGGTGTACCAGATCGCCACCCAGGTCGAAGGCATCGACGCCATCGTGTTCGGGCACACGCATCAGCAGCTCGCCGGCGAGCGCGTCGGCAAGGTCCTGCTGGCCCAGGCGAAGAACTGGGGGATGTCGATCGCGCGGCTCGACTTTGTGTTCGAGACGGCGCCCGGCGCGCGGCCGCGCCTCCAGTCGAGCTCGAGCCGCCTGATCCCCGCCAACGCCGCGGCGGCGCCGGACGCGCGGATTCTCGAGCTCGCCCGTCCCTACCACGAGCTGACCGAGCGGTTCCTGAACCTGCCGTTCGCCGCTTCGCCGGCGGCGCTCGACGCCGCTCTCTCCCGCGTTCGCGACACGGCCCTCATCGACGCCGTCCACGCCGTCCAACTGCACTACGCGCGCGCCGACATCTCCTTCGCCAGCGCGTTCAACCCGCGGGTTCGTTTCGACAAAGGACCGGTCACGGTGCGTCAGGCCTCGGCGCTCTACGTCTATGACAACGAGCTCTACGCGATCGAAGGCGACGGCCGGATGGTGCGCGAGGCTCTCGAGAACGCCGCCAGATACTTCCGGTCCTGCGCCGATCCCGACTGCACGAACCGCCCGCTGATCCGGTCCGACGTCATCGGCTACAACTTCGACATGGCGCAGGGCGTCGAATACGAGATCGACCTGGGGAAACCGGAGGGAAGCCGCGTGCGGACGCTCACCTGGCGCGGCCGGCCGCTCGGCGACCAACAGCGGGTGCGGATCGCGGTGAATCATTACCGGTATGGAGGCAGCGGCGGCTACACGATGTTCCGCCGGGGGAAGATTGTCTGGCGCTCCCACCGCGAGATCCGCGACCTGCTGATCGACTACTACACGCGGCGGAAGATGTTTCCCGCCGCCGCCGACAACAACTGGCGCATCGTCCCGCCGGCCGCCGCCCGGTCCCTCGAGCGCGAAGCGCGCGGCGATCCGGCGCCGGGCGATCGATGATCCTCACCCGCCGATAACCGCCCGCATCACCCGCAGGAAGTTCTCGCCGAGAATCTTGCGCGCGTCCGCCTCGGAAACGCCGCGCTCGAGCAGCGCCGCGGTGAGCAGCGGCATCTTCGAGACGTCCTCGAGGCCGGCCGGGACGCTGCCGATGCCGTCGAAGTCGCTGCCGATGCCCACGTGATCCACGCCGGCCAGCTTGACGACGTGCTCGATGTGGCGGACGGCGTCATCGAGCGTCGCCGCCCCGGTCCGGGTCTGGCCATAGCCCTTCACCCATTCGCGCGCGGCATGCTCGTCGAGCGCTTTGCCCTCGAGCGCCGGCTCGTCGGCCGCGGTCGCGGCGATCCGCTGCCGGAAGCCGGCGGCGTCTTTCGGGCTGAGGAATCCCGAGCCGAAATTGATGCCGACCACGCCGCCGTTTTTCCCGACGGCGCGGATCATGTCGTCGGTCATGTTGCGCGCGAAGTCCGACAGCGCGCGGCAACTCGAGTGCGAGGCGATCACCGGCCGACTCGTCACCGCCATCGCGTCCCGGAAGGTCTTGTCGGAGACGTGCGAGATATCGACGATCATGCCGATGCGGTTCATCTCCCGCACCACGTCGCGGCCGAAACCGGTGAGGCCGTTGTGGCGCGGCTGGTCGGTCGAGGAATCGGCCCAGTTGTTGTTCCGGAAATGGACCAGCGTCATCGACCGGACGCCGAGCCGGTGATACACGCGGAGCACCGCCAGCTCATCGGCGATCTGGTGGCCGCCTTCGATCGTCAGCACGGCGGCCACTTTGCCCAGGCCCGCGATGCGCCGCACTTCGGCGGCGGTGGTGGCGATCTCGATCAGCTTCGGGTGCGTGTCGGCGATCCGCTGGATGGCGTCGCGGAGCTGGAGCGTGCGCCGCACGGCCTCCGAGCCTCTGTAGTAGGTGGGCACGTAGAGAGCGAAGAACGGCGCTTTCATTCCGCTCTCGATCAGCCGCGGCAGGTCGGCGTGGGCGTTCGGCACGCGGCGCGAGAGGTCGGCGCCTTCATTTACCACGCGCTGGATGGTGTCGATGTGGCTGTCGACGCCGATGAGGGTCCGATGGATGCGCCGCGCCCGCTCGATCGCCGCCGGCCCGGGCGGCGCGTTTTGCGCCCAGGCCGCCCCGCCGGCCACGCCGGCCAGCCATTGGCGGCGCGTCATCCAACCCGGCCGGCGCATCAGACGAGCACGGTGAACGCCGTCTCGGTTCGTTCGACGGGATGGTACAGCGTGTCGCGCTCGAACGGGACGCGGCCAGCGGCGCGGATCAGCCCGAGCAGCTCGCCGCGGCGCAGCGACTGGCTGGTGGTGGCGCCGGCGTCGTGGTAGATCTTCTCCTCGACCACCGTGCCGTCGATATCGTCGGCGCCGAACCGGAGCGCGATCTGCGCCACCCGCGGCGTCATCATGATCCAGTAGGCCTTGATGTGCGGGATGTTGTCCAGCAGCAGACGGGCGATGGCGATGTTCTTCAGGTCGTCGAAGCCGGTGGTCGTCGCGACGTGGGCGAGCGCGGTGTTGGCCGGGTGAAACGCCAGCGGGATAAAGGTCATGAATCCGCCCGTCTCGTCCTGCAACGCGCGCAGTCGCAGCAGGTGGTCGACGCGATCCTCTTCATTCTCGACGTGACCGTAGAGCATCGTGCAGTTGGAATTCAGGCCGAGCCGGTGGGCGGTGCGGGCCACGTCGATCCACTGCTCCCCGTCGATCTTGTGGTCGCAGATGATGCGGCGCACGCGCTCGTTGAAGATTTCGGCGCCGCCGCCCGGCAGCGAGTCCATGCCCGCCGCCCGGAGGCGTTCCAGCGTCTCGCGGATCTCGAGCTTCGCGCGTTGCGCCAGATAGGCGATCTCGACCATCGTGAACGCCTTCCGGTGAACCTGCGGGAACCGCTGCTTGAGACCGGCGAGCATTTCGCAGTACCAGTCCAGCGTCAGCTCCGGATGCAGTCCGCCGACGATGTGGAACTCGGTGACCGCCTCGGACCAGCCCCGGCCCGCCGTCTCCCACACCTGATCGAGCGACAGGGTGTAGGCGCGGGGATCCTTGGCCTTCTTGCCGAAAGCGCACAACCGGCAGCTCGCCACGCAGACGTCGGTCGGGTTGATGTGGCGGTTGACGTTGAAGTAGGTGGTGTCCCCGTGCAGCCGCTCGCGCACGCGGTTGGCCATCCAGCCGGCGGCCAGCAGGTCGCGGCTGCGGTAGAGCGCGACGCCGTCGTCGAAGTCGAGACGCAGCCCGGCCTCGACCTTGTCGCGAATACGCTCCAGACCGCGGTCCTCAAAGCTCACTGCCATGATCACGCGCCGCCGCCCAGCAGAACCATGTCCGCCGCCCAAAACAGAAAGAATAACACGCCGACGCAGCCGTTCACCGTAAAAAACGCCGCGTTGACCTTCGACAGATCGTTCGGCTTCACCAGGCGATGTTCCCAGCCGAGCAGCCCGGCGGTCAACACAACGCCGGCGATGCTCAGCCAGCCCGTCCGGAAGCCGGCGGCCAGCGCCGCCAGCGATCCGAGCATGGCGAGATGAAACGCGCGGCTGATCCACAACGCACCGCCGACGCCGTAGCGCCGTGGCAGGCTGAACAGCCCTTCGCGCCCGTCGAATTCATAATCCTGGCACGCGTAGATGATGTCGAACCCCGCCGTCCAGAACATCACCGCCGCCGTCAGCCACAGGATTCTCGGATCGAGGCTTCCGCGGACGGCGATCCAGGCGGCCGCCGGCGCGATCCCCAGCGCCAGACCCAGCACCACGTGCGAGAACGAGGTGAATCGCTTCGTGAAGGAGTAGAACAGGATCACCGCCAGCGCCGGCGGCGCCAAGTAGAAACACAGCGGGTTCAACATCCGCGCCGACAGCAGAAACAACAGCACGCTCGCGCCGAGAAACCCCCAGGCGAATGCCCGGCTCAGCAGGCCCGCCGGCAGATGGCGCGCGCTGGTGCGCGGGTTGCGCGAGTCGCTGTCGTCGTCGACCAGCCGGTTATAGGTCATCGCCGCGCTGCGCGCGCCCACCATCGCCAGCACGATCCACGGCAGTTTCCGGCCCAGGCCGGCCGGCGACAGATCCCCGTCCCGCGCGGCCAGCAGGGCCGCCGTCATGGCGAACGGCAGCGCGAAGACCGAGTGCTCGAACTTGATCATTTCGAGTGTGAGCCGGAGTTTCTTCCAGAAAACGGACAGCATGTGCCGTGGCAGCGCCCTGCCGCCGGCGCCGCCAGCGGCGCGGGCGAGGATACCGTTACATTCTAATGGATGGGACTTGTTCACCGCCTGGCGGTCGGGTGCTGGCTGGCGGCGGCGGGCTGCGGGATCCGAACGGCCACGTTGGAAGATTTCCAGACCCGCCTGATCACGCTGCCGGACGGCTTCCGGCTGCGGGCCGAGGTCATGACACGGCCCGAGGACATGATGCGCGGCATGATGTTCCGCGATCGGCTGGCGGCGGACCGCGGCATGCTGTTCGTCCACGGCAGCCCCGGCCAGTATCGGTATTGGATGTATCAGGTGCGCATCCCGCTCGACATCCTGTGGCTCGATCGGAACCGCCGCATCGTCGAGATCTCCGCCGACACGCCGCCCTGCCGCACCGCCGCCAGCGAATGCTCGAGCTACGGCGGCCGCGAGACGGCGCTGATGGTGCTCGAGCTGCCGGCGGGCAGCGTCGCCAGGCACCGGCTTGCGGTCGGGCAGTCGCTCGGTTTTTGAAAGGAACCCGATGAACCCCGCTCAACTGAAAACGCTGCTCGCCCAGGTGCGGGAAGGCGCCGTCGGCATCGACGAGGCGCTCGATCGCCTGCGCCACCTCCCTTACGAGGATCTCGGGTTCGCGAAACTGGATCATCATCGCGCGCTCCGCCACGGAATGCCCGAAGTCGTCTTCGCCCAGGGCAAGTCTCCCGAGCAGGTCCTCGAGATCGCCACCCGTCTGCTCGACAAGTCCGGCAATCTGCTGGTCACACGGGCCGGCCCCGAGACCTCGGCGCTGGTTTGCCGGCGTTTCCCCGAGGCCGAGTACTTCCCCGCCTCCGGCGCCCTGCGCGTTTGGCGCGACCGCGCGATTCTCGGCAAAGGCCGCATTGGCGTCGCCTGCGCCGGCACCAGCGACATTCCGGTGGCCGAAGAAGCTCAAGTCACCGCCGAGGTCATGGGCAATGAAGTCGACGCGATCCACGACGTCGGCGTGGCCGGCATCCACCGTCTGATGGACAACCTCGAGCGGCTCCTTCAGGCGCGCGTCGTCGTGGTGTGCGCCGGCATGGAGGGCGCGCTCCCCAGCGTGATCGGGGGCATGGTGTCCTGCCCGGTGATCGCGGTGCCGACCAGCGTCGGCTATGGCGCCAGTTTCCACGG
>Ga0247727_10007241_pt1 | contig 21276 bp, 17 predicted proteins | sample WisWelCaveWW1625_FD_202498 | JGI IMG/M metagenome (GOLD analysis project Ga0247727, IMG submission 202498) | Biofilm microbial communities from Wishing Well Cave, Virginia, United States - WW16-25 | ecosystem: Environmental > Aquatic > Deep subsurface > Groundwater > Cave microbial mat | place... | reverse complement strand
CTGTGGCGTTCATCCCGAACCAGCGGTAGCAGGGATCGGCTGCGGTGATCCTGTAGGCGCTGGGCGCGATGCGCGTCACGGTGCCGTCGTCGATGACCTTGCCGTCTTCGTCGCACCAGGGCGTGTAGTAGACCTGGTCGACTCGGAGTTTCGAGATGTCTCGGGTCATGACACGGTCGAGGAGGGCACATGCGTCGGGCCCGCGGACCACGTACTTGAAGAGCGGGCTGATATCGATCACGCCAGCAGCCTCCCGTATGGCGTTGTACTCGATGTCGTGGAAGTCGGCGTAGACGGCGGCAGCGAAGTAGCCGGACCAGTCGCCCCAGGCCTGGGTTCTGTTCAGCTCCTGCTGCCGCGGGTAGAACGCGCTGCCGACGCTCACGATGCGTGACCTCCGGTCCTTCGGTGCGAGGGCGAGGGTACCCGGCAGGTCATCGGGGCCGCACCTCGGAGCTGACCTTAAGTCATGCGGCCCAGGTCGGCGTTCGGGTACCCGCGCTAGCATCGCGGACCGCCTCTTCGCGTACCGTGGCGCGGGGGTTGTGCTGACCCGGAGTCAGGGAGTGCATCGATGACCAACCGGTACGACGCGGTCGTGATCGGCGGGGGTCATAACGGCCTCACGGCGGCCGCCTATCTCGCGAAGGCTGGGCGCGGGGTAGTAGTGCTGGAGCGGCGCCACGTCCTTGGCGGTGCCGCCGTCACCGAGGAGGTCTTCCCGGGGTTCCGGTTCAGCGTCTTCTCATACGTGGTGTCGCTGCTGCGGCCCGAGATCATCCGTGAGCTCGAGCTGCCGCGACACGGTCTGGAGATCCTGCCACTCGACGGGACGATGACCCCGCTCGAGGACGACTACCTCTGGCGTGTGAACGATCACGCCCGCACCATCCGCGAGCTCCGACGGTGGTCGCTCGCCGACGCAGAGGCCTACGAGGAGTACGGGCAGCTGATGGTCGAGATGGCACGGTTCATCAAGCCGATCCTCTCGATCGTGCCGCCCGATCCCGGCAAGATCTCTCCGATGGATTGGCTGCCGCTCACGGGCCTCGCGAGGTCGTTCAAGGACCTGCCGAAGCGGCTCCAGACAACATTCATCCAGCTGATGACGATGAGCGCGGCCGACTTCCTGGACCAGTGGTTCGAGACCGAACCGCTGAAGGCCACGATGAGCGCCTCGGGCATCATCGGCACGTTCCAAGGCCCGCGCTCGCCGGGGACCGCCTACGTGCTGCTGCACCATTACATGGGCGAGATCGATGGGGCGTTCCGCGCTTGGGGGATCCCGCGGGGAGGGACCGGGGGGATCTCGAACGCCATCGCGAGCGCCGCGCTCTCGTTGGGCGCGGAGATCCGGACCGAGGCGCCGGTCGCGCGCGTTCTCACCAAGGGTGGCCGCGCCGTGGGCGTGGCTCTCGAGTCCGGCGAGGAGATCGAGGCGAGCGTCGTGCTCTCCTCGCTCGACTCCCGATGGACGTTCGTCAAGTTACTTGACGATGGCGTGCTCGACCCCGACTTCCGCGAGGAGGTCCTGCGCTTCAAGTACCGGGGCTCGTCGGGCAAGGTGAACCTGGCGCTCGACGGGCTGCCCGAGCTCGCCTGCAAGCCGGGCACGGGGGAGTGGCTGCGCGGAGCTATCTCCTTCTCTCCCTCGCTCGATTACATGGAGCGCGCCTACGACGACGCCAAGTACGGCCGCCCGTCCAGACGCCCGTACCTCGACTGCATCATCCCAACGCTGGTCGACCCCTCGATGGCACCGCCCGGCAAGCACGTGATGAGCTGCTTCGTGCAGTACGCGCCTTACCACCTGGCCGACGCAAGCGAGTGGGACGATGCGGCTCGAACCGCGTTCGGAGAGAACGTGATCGACACGCTGGAAGAGCGCTTCCCCGATATCCGCTCGAAGATCGCGCACGCGATGTTCATCACGCCGAAGGACATCGAGGACGTGACCGGCCTTTCGGAGGGGAATATCTTCCAGGGTGAGCTGTCGCTTGAGCAGCTGTTCTTCAACCGCCCGGTACCGGGATGGGCGCGCTACCGGACGCCGGTCCGTGACCTGTGGATGTGCGGTTCGGCCACGCACCCGGGCGGGGGCATCATGGGCGCACCCGGTCGGATCGCGGCTCTGGAGGTGCTGAAGGAGGCCAAGCGCCGCCGGAGGGCCGCCTGAGATGCCCCCCCGACCGGACACCATCATCGTCGGCGCCGGCCACAACGGGTTGGTGGCCGCCGCCTACCTCGCGAAGGCCGGTCGCCGAGTGCTGGTGCTCGAGCGCTCGGAGCACGCGGGGGGGATCCTTCGCGGGCCGGTACTGGCCGAGGGGTTCCGCGCGCAGGGGATCGTGCCCGCGGTCGGCCGCTTGCGCGCCTCGGTCGTGAAGGATCTCAAGCTCGCGAAGCACGGTTTCGACGCGATCGCTCCCGACGTGCGGATGTTCGCGCCGCAGCCTGACGGCAGCGCCGTCACCTTCTGGGGAGATCCGAACAGGACCTCCGATGAGCTTCGGGCCCGCAGTCCTCGGGATGCCGAAGCATTCCCGGCGTTCGACGCCAAGGTTCGAGCCATCGCCTCGTTCCTCTGGTTCGTGAACGCCGCCACTCCGCCGGACCCCAAGAGCCCCTCGTTCGCCGACGCGATCATGGGACTGAAGCTGGGCAAGGCCCTCCGCGACATGGGCGCCAAGACCGGTCGGGAGGCCATCCGCGCGCTGCCGATGGCCGTGGCCGACCTGGTGCAGGAGGTGTTCGAGTCCGAGGCGGTGCGCGGCTCGCTCGTGACGCGCGGCGTGTTGTTCACGGGCATGGGTGCCTGGGCGGCCGGGACCGCTGCTGTCTTCCTGAACGATTCGGCGGTGCCCGACGCGGGAGCAGCGGGGACCGCGGTGTTCGCGCGAGGCGGTACGGAGGCCCTGGCAGATGCCCTCGCCTCCGCCGCTCGGTCGTTCGGCGCCCAGATCCGGACCGCGGCGGAGGTGGAACAGATCCGCTCGACCCGAGGCCGTGTGGCGGGCGTCACCCTCGCCGGGGGAACGGAGATCGATGCCGAGCTCGTGGTGTCCGGCGCCGACCCGAAGCGAACACTGTTGCTGTGCGACCCGGTCGAGCTGGGGCCGACGCTCGTGTGGCAGGGGAGCAACATCCGCCAACCGGGCGCGACGGCCAAGGTGGATCTGGCGCTCTCGGCGCTCCCGGCGTTCACGGCGGCCTCTGAGGACCGCCTTCGAGGGCGGATCGTGATCGCTCCGTCGATCGACGACGTGGAGCGGGCGATGGACGCGGTGAAGTACGGCCGGATCGCCGAGGAGCCGGTGTTGGAGGTCACGATCCCGTCGCTCGTGGATCCCTCGTTGGCGCCCGAGGGCAGGCATGTGATGAGCGTGGTGTTCCAGGGGGCGCCTCGCCTGTTGACGGACGCCGACTGGGCGAGCGAGCGCAACCGGGTCGGGGATCTCGCGGTCAAGACCCTGGAGCGGTACGCGCCGGGCCTCGGCGGGCTGGTCGAGGCTCTCACCGTGACGACTCCCGAAGATCTCGAGGATGACTACGGCCTCACGGGCGGTCACGTCCAGCACGCCGAGCCAGGGCTCGATCAGTTCTTCGGCTGGCGGCCTCTGAACGGCCACGCACGCTACGCGTTCGGTCTGCCAGGTCTGTACCTCGCGGGCTCGGGGGCGCACCCGGGCGGCGGGATCACAGGAGCGCCCGGCGCCAACGCGGCACGCCAGATCCTGAAGGATCTCCGCTAGCCGCCAGCGGGGCAGGGGCCGATGGTCGCCTCGATCCCGCGGTGATCAGATCCGGGCACGACGAACGTCACCGGATCGCGGGCGCACCAATCCTTCGGAACCAGCAGGTGGTCGATCCGCAGGAGCAGCGTGCGCCAGACGTGTAGCCGGTAGGTGTCTCCCGGCCAAGAACCCGCTCGCATGGCGTCCCGCATCGAGCCGGTGAGTATCCGGTACCCCTCGGTCCGATCGCTCAAGTTCAGGTCACCCACCACGACCACCGGTAGCTCCTCCGCACCGGCGGCGCGCATCAGGTGGCCGGCCATAGCCTCCTGCTGCTCGAACGTGGTTTCGTACAACGGGTTCGGGGCGTGGACCACGTGCAGGACGAACGGTGCGCCGGGGCGATCGATCCGCACCCGAACGGAGGGGAGGTCGGCGAGCGCCACCGAGGTGGGAAGCCGCGTGAGCGGCCAACGGGACCAGACCCTGAACTGACCGAACGTGAGCTCTTCAGGATGGCTCGTCACCGCCCTCACCTCGTCGCTCAGGTCTCTCCCGGCCTCGATCACCACCAGGACGTCGGCGCCTCGCACGGCCAGGGCGGCTGCGGCGCCGTTCAGCTGCCGGTTGCCTCCCAGGACGTTGGCCGATGCGATGCGCACCGGTTGCGTGGGGGCGGGCTGGTCTTGAGGGAGTCGCGGAAGCGCCACGGACACAGCGGCGACCAGGAACATCGAGAGCCCGGCCAGGAGCGGAAGGAGGCTCGCGGTGCGCGCCGATACCAGGCCGAACACCAGGAGCCCCACGGTTCCGATCAAGGGGACGGCGATCGCCACCACGTCGAGGGGCGCCCACATTCCGCGCACGGCGAACCATGACCAGGGCAACCCCGCGATGAGCAGCCACGTCCATCCCGGTAGAGGCCGGCGGCGTTCGGTAGTCGTCGGGGAAGCTCGATCCAATGGGGGGCCGAGCCTACCGGTTCCGGAGGCTCGCGGCGGGAAGCGCGTGAGGTACGCTCTCGCCCGCTTTGGATGAGCCGCCGGAGTTCAGGATCGAGCGGTCCGAGCTCTTCCCCGAAGACGGAGACGAGCTCGCCGAGTTCCCCGACTGGTACCTCCCGAGCTACGTCGGGGCCACCTCGTTCCAGAAGCTGCCGTGGCTCGATGACGACCGCGCGCTGGCCGACGCCGCGCCCGAGGTGGCTATCGTGGGTGCGCCGGTGGACGACGGAGCCTCGAACCGGCCCGGCGCCAGGTTCGGTCCTCGCGCGATCCGGTCGGCCACGTACCTCTCGGGCGAACTGTGGTCGATCCAGCTGCAGACGAGCCTGTTCGACAAGGTGCGGTGCGTGGACGCGGGCGACGCGCCGATCGTTGCCTCGCGTCTCGCTCGCGCCCTGCGTGTGGTCCATGAGAAGGTCTACCGCGTCGCCGCGACGGGCGCGATCCCGATCGTGCTCGGGGGCGACCACTCGATCACGTTCCCGTCCTGCGCCGCTGTCGTGAGGGCGCGTCATCCGCGAACCGTCGGGCTGATCCACTTCGACGCGCACGCCGACACCGGCCTGGACGTCTGGGGCTCGCTGATCAGTCACGGGACGCCGATGCGCCATCTGATCGAGGAGGGGTGGGTGGCGGGGCGCAACTTCGTGCAGCTCGGGCTGCGCGGCTACTGGCCGGAGAAGGACACGTTCGACTGGATGAGCGAGCAGGGTATGCGATGGCATCGGATGGTCGAGATGGAGGAGCGCGGTTCCGAAGCGGTGATCGCCGAGGCGATCGTCGAGGCGCTCGAAGGGCCGGACTGCATCTACCTCTCGGTGGATGTGGACGTGGTGGACCCGGGCAGCGCCCCGGGGACCGGTACGCCCGAGCCCGGCGGCATGCTCCCCCGGGAGTTGCTGCGCGCCGTGCGCCAGATCGTGAGCCAGGTCGATCTGGTAGGCATGGACGTGGTGGAGGTGTCGCCCCCGTACGACTCGGCAGAGGTCACGGCTGCGCTCGCCCACCGGTGTGTGCTGGAAGCGATCAGCGCTCTCGCAGCGAAGAAACCGGGCCTCACGTAGCGAAGCGGTAGGCCCAAGAACGCTCACGCGGTACCGTTCCCGCCATGTGTCGAAGCATCAAGCGGTTGCGTGAGGGTGACGAGCCGGCCTCCGCCGAGGAGATGCGCGAGGCAGTTCGTTCGCAAGGTGAGTGGGTTCCGGCAGCCGTCGAAGCGCAACGCCGAGGCGTTCGACGTGGCGGTGGACGAGGTGACCGAGGCATCCCGCAGGCTGCTCGAGGCCGTCACGCGGAAGGTCTGAGCGTGCTTCCGCTGGACCCGTCACCCGACGAGATGCGGAAGATGGGGGACGCAGCATTCGAGTACGCCGTCGACTTCATCCATGGTCTCGACGATGCGCCCGCCTCCGCCCTCGAGGGTTCGCTCGAGGCCGCGCTCGCGCTCCGGGGCTCCCCGCCGGAGGAGGGGGGCTCCTTCGACGAGGCGGTCGCGGCGTTCCGCTCCGCCGCCGCCGGGGCGTACGAGACTTGCGGGCCCGGCTACTTGGCGTACATCCCTGGTGGTGGCCTGTTCACGTCGGCCCTCGCTCAGTTCATGACGCTGACCGCCAACCGGTTCCCGAACCTTTGGGAAGTCGCGCCCGGGCTCACCCAGATCGAGCAGAACGTCATCAGGTGGCTCTGCGACCTCTTCGATTTCCCTTCCGAGGCGCGCGGCATCCTCACCACGGGTGGCTCGATGGCCAACCTCTCGGCCATCGTCACGGCGCGGCACGTGAAGCTCGGCGAGGACTTCTCCGACGGGACGTACTACGTCAGCGAGCAGGCGCACGCCTCGGTGACCAAGGCCGCCGCCATCGCGGGGCTGCCGAGGCGTGCGCTGAGGGTGGTGCCGGTCGACCCCGAGTTCCAGATGGACGCCGCGGCACTGGCAGAGATGATCCGCGTGGATCGCGGAAGCGGCCTGCGCCCCTTCCTGGTGGTGCCCTCGGCGGGCACCACGAACACCGGCGCCATCGATCCGCTCGACGACATCGCAGGGATCGCCGCCGACGAGGGGCTATGGCTGCACGTCGACGCCGCGTACGGGGGCTTCTTCCAGCTGACCGATCGAGGCCGGGAACGGTTCCGGGGGATCGAGCGGGCCGACTCGATCACGCTCGACCCGCACAAAGGGATGTTCCTGCCGTACGGGACTGGCTCACTGATCGTCCGCGATGGGGCGGCGCTCAGGGACGCGCACTTCGTCGGAGCCGCCTACCTTCAGGACCGGATGCCGGAAGCGGAGCTGCCGAACCTCCATGAGTACTCGCCCGAGCTGTCTCGCGATCACCGTGGGTTCCGCGTGTGGCTCCCGCTCGTGGTCCACGGCGTGCGGGCGTTCCGCGAGGCACTAGACGAGAAGCTCGACCTCACAGAGCACCTCTACGCCGCGCTGTCCGAGACGCCGGGCATCGAGACGCCGCTGCGGCCTCAGCTCACGGTGGTGCCCTTCCGGCTCGCTGCCTCCGACGATGATGCGAACCGCGTCTTCCTGGCTCGGATCAACGCCTCGAAGCGGGTCGTGATCTCGAGCACGACGATCGGAGGCCGGTACCTGCTGCGGGCCTGCATCGTGAGCCACCGGACCCACCGGGACCGGATCGACGAGGCCATCGACATCATCCGCTCGGCTGCGGCGGCAGGTTGATCGGATGCGGATCGAGACCGAGCGGCTGATCCTTCGTCCCCTCGAGCCGGGCGACCTCGACGCGTTCGCGCCGATCTACGCCGACCCCGAGGTCATGCGTTTCATCGGCGACGGCACGGGAACCCGCGACGAGACGGCGGAGTGGCTCGAGCGGTGGATCGCCACGTTCCGGGAAACCGGACGGGGACACCTCGCGGTCACGCTGCGGGCGATTGGAGATCTGATCGGCCGTTGCGGGCCGGTGCTCCGCGAGATGACCCACGGTCGAGAAACCGAGATCAGCTACCTCTTGAACCGGGAGCACTGGGGCAAGGGCTACGCGACCGAGGCGGCCTCTGCGGTGCGAGACCACGCGTTCGAGCAACTCGGCGAACGCCGCCTGGTCTCGCTGATCGCGAAGGGGAACCATGCCTCCGAGGCCGTGGCCCGGCGGATCGGGATGACGCTCGAGCAAGACCTCGAGTTCCACGGCCGGTCCTCGGGGATGTGGGTCATCGAGAGAGGCTGACCTTGTGCCGGAGATGCCCGAGGTGCAAGCGCTCGCCGAACGGCTGGACGATGCCCTGGGCGGCTCCGAGCTCGTCGGGTTCGACCTGCTGCAGTTCTCATCGCTGAAGACCGTGACGCCGAGGCCGGCCGAGCTCGTGGGCCGGACGCTCGAGGCGGTCACCCGACGCGGCAAGTACCTGGTCGTCGGGTTCCGCGAGGCGCCTCGACTGCTCGTGCACCTTTCCCAGGGCGGACGGATCGACGTCGAGTCGCCTCCGAAGGCGACGAAGCCCCGCGGCTCAGTGGCACGGCTCCGGTTTCACGGCCGCCCGTCGATCCTGGTCAAGGAGTTCGGGCACGAACGGAAGGCCGGCGTGTGGGTCCTCGCGCCCGGCGACGACGGCCCGCTCGGAAAGCTCGGACCCGAGGCCGACTCCGACCGGTTCGCCGAGTGGCTCCTGAGCAGCGCCGACACGCGCCGCGTGCACACGATCCTCCGCGACCAGCGGACCGTGGCGGGTCTCGGTCGCGGCTACACCGATGACGCGATGCACCGGGCGCGTCTCTCGCCGACCTTCACACTTGCCAAGCTTGGAGCCGATGATCGCGAACGCCTGGCGGGCGCGATCCGATCGATCCTGGGTGAGGCGCTCGAGGTCGAGCGCCGCCGCACCGGAGGCCTGCCCACCACGCTCGGCGATCATTTCACCGTGCACAACCGGTACGGGGAGCCATGCCCGAACTGCGGCGCCGACCTCCGTCGCGTTTCCTACGAGTCCTACGAGATCACGTACTGCCCGGCGTGCCAGACGAGCGGCAAGATCCTGGCTGACAGGAGGCTCTCGCGCCTCATCCGCTAGGGTTCCGCGGGTAAGCACGATCGTAACGGGAGGGGACGTGCTCGCCTTCAGCGTCGGCGTCTACAACGTGATCCTTCTGGTTCACATCCTCGCCTCCATCGTGTGGGTCGGTGGCGGGATCTTCATCCAGATCTATGTGACAAGGTTGGACCGGGCCGGAGAGGACGTTCGACTCATGGCGTTCGCGAAAGACCTGGAGAAGCTGGGGAGCCTCATCTTCCTCCCCGCGGCGCTCGTGGTGTTGCTTGCAGGGATCACCATGGTCGCGTACTCGCCCGGAGTGGAGGTCACTGAGCTCTGGGTGATCCTGGGCCTCGTTGGCATCGCGAACACGATCATGATCGGAGCGGCGTTCCTCGGCCCCGAGGCCGGACGGCTGGCTCGGATCGCCGAGGAGCGTGGTCCCGATGACCCCGAAGTCCTGCGTCGAACCAAGCGCATCTTCGCGATCTCGCGCGTCGACCTGGCGGTGATCCTGCTCGTGGTCGCGGACATGGTGCTGAAACCGGGCCTGTAAAGGCTCAGGCTTCGACCGCGACTTGCTCGCGTTCCGGTTCCTCGGCCTGCATCGATCGCCCGTGACCCGGGATGAACAGGTTCGCCACGATGGCCGCAGTGAGCAGGACCAATGCGGCGATCCCCAGCGCGCGGTGGAACCCGCTCATGTAGGCGTCGCGGAAGGCCGCCACGAAGCCCTCGGCCTGGCCCGGCGAAAGTCCCAACCGTGTGAGCTCCTCGGGCGAGACGAATCCGTGGGACGCACGATCGGCCACCGCGGCTGCCTGCGCGGGGCCCAATCCGAGGCCAGCCAGGCGCGGCGCCAACACCTCTCCCAGACGACCGAACAGGACCGTGCCGAGCAGCGCGATCCCGAGCACGCCGCCCACCTCGCGGCTGGTGTTCGTCATCGATGATCCGAGGCCCGCTCGCTGCGGGCCCACCGCCCCCATCACCGCGGCGGTCATCGGTGCCATCGTCGAGCCGATGCCGTGGCCCATCATCACGAAGAACACGGCGATCAACCAGAACGGCGTGTCGGGCTGGACGAACGTCATCCCAACCAGACCCCCAGACACCATGAGCAGCCCGTAGGTGGCCGGTGCACGAGCTCCTATCCGTTGCGCGATGCGCCCCGCGTTCGGCGCCGTCACGATGATCATCAGCGTCATCGGCAGGAACCGCAGGCCCGCCTCGAACGCGTCGTAGCCGCGGATCGCTTGCATGTACAGCGTGACGAATAGGAAGATCGAGAACATCCCGAGGGACACGGAGAACGCCACCGCGTTGCCGGCCGAGAAGGCCGGGATGCGGAAGTACCCGAGCGGCATCATCGCCCGCGGGCTGCGGCGTTCCCACGCGAGGAAACCCGCCAGTAGCAGTCCGGCCGCGACCAGCGAGGCCACGATCACGGGATCCGACCATCCCAGCTGGTTCGCTTCGATCAAGCCGTAGGTGAGGAAGAACAGGCCACCTGTGCCGAGCGCGAGCCCGGGCAGGTCCAGGTGGCGCGCTTGCTCCGAGCGCGACTCCCGCACGGTCCGCGAGGCGACCGCGAACGCGGTGACGCCGATCGGCACGTTGATGAAGAACACCGATTCCCACCCGATGTTCTCCACCATCCAGCCGCCGAGCGTTGGTCCGAGCGCCAAGGCCAGCCCGCTCACGCCCGCCCACAGGCCGATCGCCTTCGAGCGCTCTTCGGGAGGGAAGGTCACGGTGAGGATGGACAGGGTGCCCGGCATCAGCAGCGCAGCTCCGACGCCCTGGAGGGCCCGCGCGGCGATCAGCTGCCCGCCGCTGGCCGACAACCCGCACGCGAGGGAGGCGAGCGTGAAGATCGCCAACCCGGCGAGGAACATCTTCTTCCTGCCGTAACGGTCACCCAAGATCCCACCCGTGAGCAGCAGCGATGCGAACACCAGCACGTAGCCGTCGATGATCCATTGCAGGTCCGAGACGGAGGCGCCGAGCTCCCGTTGGATGGTCGGCAGCGCGATGTTGACGACCGTGTTGTCGAGCATCGCCATCGCGAGCGCGAAGCACATCGTGAGCAGCACGACGACCTTGTGACGCGCGTCCTCACCTTGGAATCCGAACAGCGGCACGCCGTCTCCTCTCGTTCCGAACGAACAACCGGGGATGCCGGCGCGGTGTTCCCGCGGCTCTAGTCGAGCCTCCGGTACAGGCGCACGGCGAGAGGGATGAAGACCAGAAGGAGACCGACGATCCAGAGCACGGACTTGAGCAGGAGGCCCTCAAACGTGTCGATCGGCAGACCCGTGTTCGGATCGATGATCCCCACCTCGCCGATCGAGAGGTATCGTGCCAGGTTGGCCCAGAACGTCATCGGATTGTTCCGCGCGACCGCCTCGAGGACGGGGTGCATCCCCGCCGGCGGCACGAAGATGGAGCTGACGAACACCAGGGGGAAGATCCACGTGAAGCTTGCGGCCTGGACGGCCTCGACCTCCTTGATCGCGAGGCCCAGCGCGGCCGAGATCCAGGAGAACGCGAACCCGATCGCGAGGACGAGCACGACCACGCCCACCGCCTCGACGATGCCCTGCTGGAAACGGAACCCAACGACGTACCCGATCCCGATCATGATGAGCACCAGCAGGAAGTTCTTCGCGAGATCGGCCGTGGTCCGGCCGACGAGCACGGCGGAGCGGGCCATCGGGAGCGAACGGAAGCGGTCGACGATCCCTTTCTTGAGGTCCTCCGCGATCCCGATCGCCGTGGTCGTGGAACCGAAGATCGTGTTCTGCACGAAGATGCCGGGCATCAGGAACAGCACGTAGTCGACCCCCGCGAGGAGGTCGGTGAAGACGTCCTGATACACGTAGCGGAAGAGCAGCACGAACATGATCGGCTGGATGAGCTCGAAGACGAGCACCGTTGGGATCCGCACCACCTGAACGAGGTTGCGACGGGCGACGATGGCTCCGTCGGCCAGCGCGAAGCCCAGCCGCGAGCCGGTCGCCGTCGTTACCGACGTGGCGCTCATCGCTCGCGCCTCCTCTTCCGTCCCGTGGCCGCAGGCTCTGGCTCGGGCTCCAGTCCGTCTTCGGCCACGTGTCCTGTGAGGGAGAGGAACACATCGTCCAAGGTAGGGCGATGCAGGGCGATGTCGCCGATCTCGACGTTCGCGTCGTCCAACCGCCGGACAGCTTCGGTGAGCGCCGACGCACCAGTGGCTCCGACCGGGATCCGGATCCGTCCCATCTCGGGGTCGACGTTGGGGTCCCCGGCCCCGATTCCCGCTAGGCTCGTTGTCGCCTTCGAGGCGTCCGCCGCGTCGGCGACGTGCAGCTCGAGTACCTCGCCGCCGATCTTCGCCTTCAGCTCGTCGCTCGTACCCTCCGCGATGACCGTTCCGTGATCGATGACCGCGATGCGGTCGGTCAGCTTGTCTGCCTCCTCGAGGTACTGCGTACTGAGCAAGAGCGTCGCCCCTTCGGTGACCAGCTCGCGGATCAAGGCCCAGAGGTCGATTCGGCTCCGCGGGTCCAGACCGGTGGTGGGCTCGTCGAGGAACAGCACCTGGGGGCGGGCAACCAGGCTGGCGCCGACGTCGAGTCGCCGGCGCATGCCGCCCGAGTACGTCTTGGCCATGCGGTTGGCCGCGTCGGTGAGGCCGAAGCGCTCGAGGACGTCCTGTGCGCGTCGCTTGGCCTCGGCCGCAGGCAGGTGGTACAGCCGCCCGACCATCTCGAGGTTCTCGAATCCCGTGAGGTTCTCGTCAACCGCAGCGGATTGGCCGGCCAGGCCGATCCGCGAGCGGAGGGCCTCGGCGTCCTTGACCACGTCGAGGCCCGCGACCTCGGCGCGACCGGCGTCCGCCAGCAGGAGCGTGGTCAGGATGCGCACGGCGGTGGTCTTGCCGGCCCCGTTGGGGCCCAGAAGGCCGAAGACGGTGCCGGCGTCGACGGCAAGGTCGACGCCCTTGAGGGCCTCGACCTTGCCGAAATGTTTGACGATGCCCTCGGTGCGGATGATGGGTTGGTCCATGGGCGCGACAGATTATCGGCCCCGCCCGGTAGTGTCCGGTGCGTGGCGCGAAAGATCGTGGTGTTCGGTTCTACGGGACGAACGGGGAGCGCCGTGCTGGAGCGAGCGGGCGAACGCGGTCACGAGGTGACCGCGTTCGCCCGCTCGCCCGAGAAGGTCGTCAGGGCCGACCACGTGGTGGTGGGTGACGCGGCCGACGCCGCGGCCGTGGCGGCCGCGATCGTCGGCCACGACGCCGTGATCACGGCCCTGGGCGTCCCGATCGAGGGCCCCACCACCGAACTGTCCCGGCCGACAGCCAACGTGGTACACGGAGCTGAAGCCGCCGGCGTTCGCCGACTGTCAGCGGTGCTGTCGGTGGCTGTATTCCTGACGAAGGTCAGCGAACGGTTCGCCGAGAACCAGAAGGAGCACCTGCGCAACTTGGAAACCCTTCGGGGGAGCGCGCTCGATTGGGTTGGCCTCTGCCCAACCAGCATCGAGGACGTGCCGGGCAGGGGCTCGTACGTGGCGGTGGTGGACGGGAAGGCGGCGAATCCCACCCTCAGTCGGTTCGACCTGGCCGACGCCCTGCTCGACGCGCTGGAACGCGACGACTGGATCGGCCACGCGGTCGGCGTCTCGAACTGAGGGATCCCAAGCGGATCGGCAGGCAGATACGAGCTCCGAGCATCGAGCGTGGTGAGATTCGTTCAGTTGCGCCGAAGGGTGCCGATACGCTTGAGAGCGAACGCACACCAAGTGAGGCCGATGCCCGACACAACGTCAGATGTCCTCGCAGATGAGGCAGCCATCGGGCAATTCCTCCGCTGGAACCTCCGGGCCGTAGCCGGGTTCGCACTCGTCCAGACGGTCGCAGCGATCCTGCTTCGGGATGGCTCGATGCTCTTGATCGGTTTCATGCTCATCCTGTACGGCGGCTGCACGGTGCTGGCGAAGGTCCTGTTCGCCAGGGGTCGGATCGCCGCGAGCGTGGCATGGGTCTGCGGCGGGCTCCTCGCGCCAAGCCTGGTGATCTTGGTGGCGCAGCCGGCACTGCTCCCGACCCTCGTCCTGGTGCCGGTGATGGCCGTTGCCATCGGGCTGCCGTACGTGAGCGAACGGGCCAAGCTCCCGGTACTGGCTATCTCTGTGCTGTGGATGGTCGTTCTGGTCATCCTGGGCCAGGTGCTCCCTCCCCACGCAGGCCCCTCCGCGTCGTACTGGAAGACGTTCATCGTCGCGTCCACGGCGACGACCGCGATCATGACTCTCCTGCTGCTCGTGCAGTACCGCGCTCGCCTCATCGCGGCGCTCGACCGAGAGCGCCAGGCTGCCGAGCGGCTCCGGGAGCTCGATCGCCTCAAGAGCACATTGCTCATCGCGGCGTCGCACGACCTGCGGACCCCTACCACAGCGATCGTCGGAGCAGCCAAGATCCTCGAAACCGCGGCGATCGGAGGAGAGGATGCCCGCGCGCTCGCCACGCTGATCACCAGGGCGGGCGACAAACTCTCACGGCTCCTGGACGACTTGCTCGACGTCGAGGAGATCCAAGGCGGTGACGTGCGCCTGAGCGTGGAGCCCCGAGACCTGAGCATGGTCGTGCGCGAGGGGCTGGACGCCATCGACCTCCCGCTCGAGCCGCGCCTCGTCGTCGATCTGGAACCGGCAACGGTGCCGATCGACTCGACCAAGGTCGCCCGGGTCGTGGACAACCTGGTGCTGAACGCCCTTCGCCACGCCGCGGGTGCTGAGACCGTTTGGCTGCGCGTGCGCGCAACCGATGGCGGGGCGGAGCTCATCGTCCAGGACGACGGTCCGGGCGTGGCGCTCGACGAGCGCGAGTCGATCTTCGCGCCGTTCCGCCGCGGCGACACGGATGCCCCGGGATCGGGGCTGGGCCTATCGATCGTGGCCGGGTTCGCGGAGCTGCACGGCGGCCGCGCCTGGGTTGAGGAGCGCCCAGGGGGCGGCGCCTCGTTCCACGCCTTCTTCCCCGGCGATCGCGGGGCCGTCGGCCGCCAGCAACCCGATGTGGCCCACCTCCGGGAAGTGCTCCCCCACCGCGACGTGCCCGCAACGGCGTAATCGTGATTACTCTTTCGGAATAGCTGGGTCGATCCAGCTCGTTCTTCGATCGAGAGTCTCTTTCGAACGGAAGGAATCGAACGATGCCGGACACCCAGACGCAGGCCCTGCCGCTCCTCACGCTCACGACGGGCGTCGTGTTGCCGGGGATGGTGGTAACCATCGCGATCGAGTCCGAGGAGGCCCACGCGGCGGTCGACGCGGCGAGGAAGGGGGGCGAGCTCCTGCTCGTTCCCCGCGTGGACTCGCGCTACGCCCGCGTGGGCACGGTCGGGAAGATCGAGGATGTCGGCACGCTTCGGGGCGGCACCGAGGCCCTGGTGATCCGGGGGATGCACCGCGCCGTCGTGGGCCTCGGCGTGCCGGGGACCGGCGAGGCGACCTGGATCCAAGTCGAGCCGGTATCCGACGCCGAGGCATCGAGCGAACGCGCTCGGGAGCTCGCCCGCGAGTACCGGGCGACGGTGGAGAACATCATCGAGACGCGCGGCATCCCGCAGGCCGCCGAGTTCCTGCGCGGCATCTCCGACCCCGGCGCGATCGCCGACATGGCCGGGTACTCACCCGACCTCTCGTTCGAGCAGAAGGTCGAGGTGCTGGAGACCATCGACGTCGAGGCGCGCCTGGAGCTGGTACTCGAGTGGGCCAAAGACACCCTGGCTGAGCTCGAGCTCAAGGACAAGATCCGCAGCGAGGTCGGCGAGAGCATGGAGAAGCGTCAGCGCGAGTACATCCTGCGCGAGCAGATGCAAGCGATCCGCAAGGAGCTGGGCGAGGACACCGAGGGCGACGTCGTCGAGGAGTACCGGACGAAGATCGCCGAAGCGGGGATGCCCGACGCCGTCCGCGAACAGGCCGAGCGCGAGCTGGGCCGGCTGGAGCGGACCTCCGAGCAGTCCCCGGAGATGGGATGGATCCGCACGTACCTGGACTGGCTCCTCGACGTGCCCTGGAAGGTGACGACCGAGGACAACCTCGAGATCGATCAGGCCCGCCGTGTGCTGGACGACGATCACGAGGGCCTGGCCGACGTGAAGGACCGGATCATCGAGTACCTCGCCGTGCGGAAGCTGCGCCAGGAGCGGGGCCTGGGCTCGGAGGGCGGCCGAGGCTCGGGGGCCATCCTCACGCTGGTCGGGCCTCCCGGCGTCGGCAAGACGTCGCTGGGGGAGTCCGTGGCGCGGGCGCTGGGGCGGAAGTTCGTCCGCGTCTCCCTCGGCGGCATCCACGACGAGGCCGAGATCCGCGGGCACCGGCGAACCTATGTCGGAGCGATGCCCGGCCGGATCGTGCGCGCCCTGAAGGACGCCGGCACGAGGAACCCGGTCATGATGCTGGACGAGATCGACAAGGTCGGTGCCGACTGGCGCGGCGACCCCTCGAGCGCGCTGCTCGAAGTGCTCGACCCGGCACAGAACCACACGTTCCGGGACCACTACCTCGACGTGGACCTGGATCTGTCCCACGTGCTGTTCCTCACCACCGGCAACGTCATCGAGACGATCCCCGGCCCGTTGCTCGACCGGATGGAGGTGATCCGGCTCGACGGCTACACCGAGGATGAGAAGGTCGCGATCGCCCGGCAACACCTGCTGGAGCGTCAGAGGGAACGCAACGGCCTGCGCGAGGATGAGGTGGTCGTCTCCGACGACGCCCTGCGGGTGATCGTGGGCGACTACACGCGCGAGGCAGGCGTCCGGAACCTGGAGCGCGAGCTGGGCAAGGTGCTGCGGAAGGTGGCGACCAAGCTGGCGAGCGGGGAGGCCTCGGCGCCGATCACGGTGGACGAGGCCGACGTCCGAACGCACCTGGGTCGGCAGAAGTTCTTCTTCGAGGCGGCCGATCGCACGGCCGTGCCGGGGGTGGCAACCGGGCTCGCGGTGACCGGGATCGGCGGCGACGTGCTGTTCGTCGAGGCCACGCGCGAGGAAGATGCCGGCAAGGACGGGCTGACCCTCACGGGCCAGCTCGGTGACGTGATGAAGGAGTCGGCCCAGATCGCGCTGAGCTACGTCCGCTCGCACGCCGCGGAGTTGGGTGTGGACCCGGCGCGGCTGCAGGGCCGCTTCCACGTGCATGTGCCGGCAGGCGCAGTGCCCAAGGATGGGCCGAGCGCGGGCGTCACGATGACGACGGCCCTGGTGTCGCTCTTGACCGATGTGCCGGTGCGGCCTGTCGTCGGGATGACCGGTGAGGTCACCCTCCAGGGGCGGGTGCTCCCGATCGGTGGGGTGAAGCAGAAGGTGCTTGCGGCCCACCGGGCGGGTCTTCGCGAGGTGATCCTGCCAGCCCGCAACGAAGGCGACCTGGACGACGTTCCCGAGCAGGTCCGCGAGGAGATGACCTTCCACCCGGTCGCCACCGTGGCCGAGGTGCTGGCGGTGGCGCTCAGGGCGGAGGAGGAGGTTCAGGCGCCGGCGGCGTGACCCGAGCGGCGACCGTATTCTGGGGTTGCCCGCGTGCTCAAGCTGATCGGACTCACCCGGCGTTTCGGTGACGTCGTCGCGCTCGACGACGTCACCTTCACCGTTCCCGAGGGCGAGCTGGTCGGGTTCGTCGGGCGCAACGGCTCGGGCAAGACCACCACGATGCGGATCGTGGTGGGCGTGCTCGAGCCGGATGCGGGCCAGGTCATATGGCGTGGTGCGCCCGCGGATGCCGTGGCGAGGCGCCGCTTCGGCTACATGCCCGAAGAGCGCGGACTCTATCCACGGATGCGGGTGCACGAGCAGCTCGTCTACCTGGCACGGTTGCACGGCATCGATACGACCGAGGCCGACAGGCGGGCCACCGAGCTCTTCGAGACGTTGCAGGTGGAGGCCAAGCCGAGCGACCGTGTGGAGTCGCTCTCGCTGGGCAACCAGCAGCGCGTGCAGCTCGCGGCGGCGCTCATGCACCGCCCCGAGCTGCTCGTGCTGGACGAGCCGTTCTCGGGTCTGGACCCCACGGGAGTGGACGTGTTGGGCGCCGTGCTCGCGCGCGAAGCGCGCGAGCACGGCGTCCCCGTGGTGTTCTCGAGCCACCAGCTGGAGCTGGTGGAGCGCGTCTGCGACCGAGTCGTCCTGATCGAGCGCGGACGCGTCCTGGCGGAGGGCGCGATCGACGAGCTCCGGGCCGCCCGCATGCGGAACCTGCTGCGTATCGAGATCGTAGGCGCTCAAGAGCGATGGTTCGATGTGCTCCCGGGTGTTCGACTGGAGCGTTCGCTCCCCGACGGCGTCGTGCTGGAGCTCACCGACGGGGCCGACCCGCAGCGCGTGCTCGATGTGGCCCGCAGCCAGGGAGAGGTGCGCCACTTCAGCCGGGTGCAACCCACCCTCTCGGAGCTGTTCCGCGAGGTGGTGCAAGCGTGAAGGTGAAGGCGACCGACCGGGGGTTGTGGCGGCTCGTTGCTCGGCGCGACTTCTGGGTCCGACTGCGGGAGCGGAGCTTCATGGTCTCCACGCTGATCAACCTGGTGGTGATCTCGGTCCTCATCTCGATCCGCGCCTTCAGTGGCGGAACGGGCGAGGCCAACTTCCAGGTGGGGACCATCGCCGGAGAGCCTGCCGGGGACCGGATCGGAACGGTCGCGCAAGCGGTGCCGGGGGTTCGCGCACGCATCGTCTCCTTCCCCGATGAAGCGGCGGCGCGAGCGGCTGTCGCCGACGGCCGGGTCGATGGCGCGCTCATCGGCGATCGCTTGATCGTCAGAGAGGTGGCGCCCGCCTCACTCCGGCAGATCGTTCAGCTCTCCTTCGCCGCGGAGCGCCAGGAGGAAGTGCTGGACCGCTATGGGATCACGGCGGGCGATCGCGCCCAGCTCGGGGGAGGATCTCCGATCGTGATCGAGGCGCTCGAGCCCGGCGATCCGAACCGCGACCAGAACGAAGCTATCGCGTTCGTGGGGATGATCCTCTTGTACGGGCAGCTGTTCGGCTACGGGGTGTGGGTTGCCTCCGGCGTGCTCGAGGAGAAGTCCTCGCGGGTGGTCGAGATCCTGCTGGCGGCGATGCGCGCCCGCCAGCTGATGGCGGGGAAGATCGTGGGGATCGGGCTGCTTGGTCTACTGCAGCTCGCGTTCCTCGGCGGGTTCGCGATCGCCCTCGCGCTCGCGACCGGTGCGATCGATCTGCCGGGAAGCGCCGCCTCGATCGCCTTGCTGGACATCGGCTATTTCGTGCTGGCGTTCGCGTTCTACGCGTCGCTCTTCGCCGTGGCCGGGGCGCTGGTCTCGCGGATGGAGGAGCTCCAGAACGTCCTGGTCCCCGTCAACCTCGTGATCATCGTGTCGTTCTTCATCTCGATCAGCGCCTTGGCGGATCCCAACAGCGTGCTGGTGCGGGTCGCGTCGATCCTCCCTACGTCCTCGGCGCTCGCGATGCCGGTGCGAATCGCGGTCGGGGCCGCCGCCTGGTGGGAGATCGCGCTGTCCGTGGTCCTGTCGATCGCGGGGACGTTCGCGCTGATCCCGATCGCAGGCCGAGCCTACGCCGGCGCCGTCCTGCGGATCGGCGGGCGCGTGAAGCTCCGCGAAGCCTGGCGCGCCGCGGCCTGACCGGCGGAGGGTGGGCTACCCCCAGATCTCCTCGGCCGCGTCCGCGATCGCCCTGAGCTTGCGGCGCTCGTCATCTTCCGTCACCGAGTTGCCCACCACCGACGTGGAGAAGCCACACTGCGTGCTCACGCCCAACCGCTCCAGGGGCACGAACGCCGATGCCTCCTTGACGCGGGATCTGAGCTCATCGACCGTCTCCACTCTCGCGGTCTTCGTCGTCACGAGTCCGAGCATCACCATGGCGTCGGGCCGAACGTGCGCGAGGGGCTCGAACCCGCCCGACCGCTGGTCGTCGTACTCCAGGAGGAGCCGGTCCGCGCGAACCCCTCCGAGCACCTGGGCCGCGATCGGCCCGTAGTCGCCGGTCACCAGCCAGCGGCTGCCTTGGTTCCCTCGACAGAGGTGGAAGCCGAACGTCATCCCGGGAACGGCCTCGATCACGGCGTTGTCCAGCTCGATCCCTCGGGAGAGCCAGGCCTCGGTGGTCCACCCCCGCGCTTCGTAGAACTCGCGCCAGCGAGCTTCGATGAACAGCGGGTAGTGCGGGGCGTCGAGCTGGACGTACGTGCAGCCGAGCCGGGCGAGCTCCCGCACCTCCTCCGAGAGGATCTCGGTCACGTCCGTGAGGAAGCCGTCCACCGACGGGTAGGCCTCGCGTGAGAGCTCGGGCGACCAGAGGTTGGCGAACAGGCTGGGGCTGGGAAGCGTGACCTTCGCCGTCCGGTCCGTGACCGACCGCAGGAACGTGAACTCCTCGGCCGCGAGGTTCCGCAGCTTGCGGATCGGCGCCGTGACGGCGAGCTGCCCCGGCCGATCGATCGTCAGGTCGCCCACCACGTCGGAGTGCCAATCGCCCCACAGCCACGCGTCGATGCTCACACCCGAGAAGCCGCTGCACGCCGCGGTCAGCTCGCTCTGGAAGGACTCGCGTCGAAGCTCACCGTCGGTGACGACCGCCATGCCGGCGGCTTCCTGGAGGCCAACGACCGCTCGAACCGCGCGGTCCTCCACGTCCTTGAACGCGGTGGGCTCGAGGCCGCCGCCGGCCACGGCCTCGCGAGCCGCCAGCAGCTCTGCGGGCCGCAGGAGCGACCCCACGTGGTCGGCGTGCGCGGTGATCACCGTCGACCAGCGTAGACGCCTGACGGCTACCCGGACGTGATAGGAACCGGGTCGATGAGCGAACGGCACTGGACGGCCGAGCGTGTCCGACATGCGATCTCGACGTTGAGATACGGCCCGAACCAGGCCGCCACCGTCTACGAGAGCATCGGGACCGACTTCGTCCTGGCGCTCGCCCCCGGATGGTTGAACCTCGGCCTGTGGGAGGGTGACGGAAGTGATCCGACCGAGGCGCTGGTCGCCCCTCGGCGGCTTGTGGAGCGCTTGGCGGAAGAGCTCCCGGCGGGCGGAGAGATCCTCGACGTCGGGAACGGCCTAGGTGTCCAGGATCCCGTGATCGCGGAGGTCGCGGGCGCCCGGCGCCTCGTCGCGGTGAACATCACCCATGCCCAGCTCCGCGCCGGGCGCCCGCACCTGACCGACGCGGGTGCCCACGGGGTGACCGCCGACGCCTGCCGGCTGCCGTTCCGTCCGGCTTCGTTCGACGGGTTGATCAGCGTCGAGGCGGCGTTCCACTTCCCGTCGCGCCGGCGGTTCTTCCAGGAGGTGGCCCGCGTCCTCCGCCCGGGCGGCGTGCTCACGATGTCCGACATCCCAACGATGCGCCGGCCGCGCGGCCCTCGCGAGGCGATCGCGGGGCTGACCCAGCTCCGCGCCTGGGGGCTTCGGTTGGGCGCATCAGCCGCGCCGGAGGAGATCGTGCGCGACGTCGAGCGGGCGGGACTGGTCGACGTCCGGTTCGAGCTGGTCGGCGACC
>Ga0247727_10007240_pt1 | contig 21279 bp, 25 predicted proteins | sample WisWelCaveWW1625_FD_202498 | JGI IMG/M metagenome (GOLD analysis project Ga0247727, IMG submission 202498) | Biofilm microbial communities from Wishing Well Cave, Virginia, United States - WW16-25 | ecosystem: Environmental > Aquatic > Deep subsurface > Groundwater > Cave microbial mat | place... | reverse complement strand
GCCGCGCCGTCGGTTGAACCAAGGGCGAACACCGCCGCTGACCCTGCGGGGGAAAGGGGGTGTTCTGTGCTCGATTCGCCGGACAGTTTACTTTCTCGAACAAGATTCTGCAATTGGGGAAGTTCTAACGTGTGCTTCACAGGGCTGGCAGTTTTTGGCCGACTCGCTATACTGACCGCGCATGCCATCGAATCGCGCACTCCAAGAGTTGAATGCCAGAGCAGAGCGGGCCGTTGCCCACTATTGGCAGACGCGAACATCACAGCGTCAACGGCAGGAGCAGACCGGTAGAGCGGATCAGGGGTTACGGAGCGCCGTGACTGCCGGGGCGCAGATGGACGGGTTTGTTGACCTATTCACGGACTTGATTGCTGACGCCGGTATTCCCCGCGAGTTTATCTTCCGCAAGCGCGCGGTGGAGTTGCCGGGCTTCTTTCGCCCGACGAAGGAGTGGGATCTGCTCGTCGTAAAGGACCGCACACTGATTGCCGCCATTGAAGCCAAGTCACAGGTTGGCCCTTCGTTCGGCAACAACTTCAACAACCGCACCGAAGAAGCAATGGGTAGCGCCCTCGACTTGTGGACGGCATTTCGCGAACGCGCCTTTCTGAACAGTACCCAGCCGTTCGTCGGTTACTTCTTCATGCTGGAGGATTGCGAAGCGTCAAAACGTCCGGTCAGCGTGCAAGAACCGCATTTCAAGGTGTTCCCCGACTTTCGCGGCGCGTCGTACATGCGTCGCTATGAAATCTTCTGCCGCAAACTGGTGCTCGAACGGCACTACACCGCCGCGGCATTTCTGACTGCGACCACCACCGACGGTCTGCGCGGCCATTTCGACACGCCGGCCGAAGACCTCTCCTTGGAACGGTTCGCAAAAGCCTTAACCGCTCATGTCGGGGCGGCGGTCTGACCCATGGCGCAAACGGTTCACAGATTGATCAACGGCGATGCGCGTGACCTCTCGTTCTTGCCAGACGCGTCCGTACATCTCGTCGTTACCTCACCGCCCTATTGGAATCTGAAACGCTATGCCGAGAACCCCAATCAACTCGGCCATATCCAGGACTACGAAGCGTTTCTCGGCGAGCTGGACAAGGTCTGGCGCCATATCTTCCGTATCCTCGTCCCCGGCGGACGGCTCGTCTGTGTTGTCGGTGATGTCTGCGTGGCCCGGAAACGATTCGGCCGGCATCTGGTGTTTCCGCTTCACGCCGACATCTGTGTGCTTTGCCGGCGGATCGGCTTCGACAACTTGAACCCCATCATTTGGCACAAAATTTCCAACGCGGTCTTCGAGGCCAACAAGACCAGCAAGTTTCTGGGGAAACCCTACGAGCCGAATGCGATCATCAAGAACGATATCGAATTCATCCTCATGCAGCGCAAACCCGGCGGTTACCGGCAACCGACCAACGGCCAACGCGACGAAAGTCGCATGGGTAAGAAAGAGTTCGACGCGTGGTTTCAACAAATCTGGAATATCACCGGCGCCTCGACCAAACACCATCCCGCACCATTCCCGCTCGAGTTGGCATTGCGTCTCGTGCAAATGTTCTCCTTCACCGGCGATACTGTCCTCGACCCGTTCTGCGGCTCCGGCACCACGCTGGTCGCCGCCCTCAAGACCGGCCGGAACAGCATCGGTGTCGATATCGAACCCGAATACTGCCGTATGGCGGCCCGGTATCTGAAAGCGGAAAACTCGGATCTGTTCGCGCCCGCCCGTCTCCAGTTCGAGAAAACCACCGTGACCGAGAGCGCTTGTATGGTGGCCGAGGATCAGGCGCTGTACACGGTGCATCCGGCACGGAAACGACTGCGATAAGCCACGCCGACATCGCCACCACCCAGATTTATACGCACGTGGACCAGCAACGGCTCAAGGACACGCCTTACCGGTATCACCCCCGGTCGGGAAAGCGACGGTGAGACGGCGTGAAGTGTGGAGAGCTGGCCGTCAACTAACTCAAAGACTGTTCTTCATTTCTACCGACGAAAGCGTATTTTGTCCCCCAACATTACCCTCTGAAGACTCTACCAAATTAGCTCCAACAAAGATTGCCAGTAGCAAGATGCCAGCGACAAATAAACACAACGCAAGGTTGTTAAATAAGCGAACCGTCTTGCTGGATTCGCCCCCTGACCCCACCTTTGCGCTGCGATAATTGGCGATAATGTCTGCGCGATGTGTTTCTACCTTCTTGAGAAGGTCTAATGCTTGGTTTGCGCCCTTAGTGCTCATGTCTTGCGAAGCTTTCATAGCAAGAACAACCGAGACAATTGATGCAGCCAATGCGACCCAAGCCAAAAAATAAAAAGATAAGACCAGCGTGTTCAATGGCTAACTCTCTGGCGAAAGTAAGCGATAACCCTAAAGCGCCTCCTGCTAGGGCTAACAGAGCCTTGTCCAACTCGTTGGCTCTGGACTCAGTTATTCTGTCAAGACGGTCTGCATCTTCCCAAGCTCTTTGACGCAACTCTTTATAGACAGCTTCACCTTCACGGATTTGTTCCGGAGTTGGTTGCGGAGTTGAATTAACAGTCGTCATTGGTTAGAGCCTTAGTTCGTCTTGCGTCGCGACAAGTCCAATGAGTGCCAGACTACTCCCACTTACCTGCGGAACCCAGAAGCCTCTCGCCTTCGTTCCGCGAACTTCGTCGGACACGTCCTCAGCGCTGGCAGTCTAGCCAGCCGGAGTTCGCCCGACAAGCGCGGACTGAAAGCCGGCAGGGGGCGCATCCGCGCACTGCCCCTGGTGATCCCCAGTCGCCGGTATAGCGTGGACTGTCTCAGCCCATCGTTGCGTCGGGATTGCGGGTCGGCTGGGGACAGCCGACGCTACATCGGGGGGCAGTGGAAGTTACGCCCGTCGACAGCCGGAGCGGTCTCTCGTTCTCGACAATGCTTTCACTGGTGGGCTATGATGCGTGGCGCGGATGAAGCCGATTCAGATTATCGGCAAGTATTGGAAACAGACATGAAAGTCATCTACGACAAGGAAACCGATACACTGTCGATCATCCTCAGCGATGGCAAGGTGGCGGTCAGCGACGAGGCCCGTGAGGGATTGATCCTGGACTATGACCGTGCGGGGCGGCTTGTCTCTCTCGAATTGCTGGATGCCTCGGATCAGATCAAGCAGCCCGAGTCGGTTGAATTCGCTCTCGCCTCAGAGTCCGAGCCGGCTTCTGTGGTCCGAGAAAAGCCCGCCAAGAAGTACGGCAAGTAACCCGCCTGTCAGAACTTCGGCGGTCGCAGACTGCCGCTACAACCGGAATCTGACTCTGCGATCCTTGCGTTCTTTGAGGCTATCCCACTCTGCGTTTTGTGGCTCTTGCGCCTTTTGCAGCCAACTCGTTACTTCTTCTTCAGCCCGGCCCGTGTCCGGAGGCGGAGCGCGCTCCTGACCGCCGCACGCAACCTCCCCGTCAGATGCCCATATTGCCCAAAATGGTGGCGATGCGGTTGGCCAAGCCGGTAATGTCGGGGTGGGAAGCTTCGAGTCCTTCGACAGAAGCAATGAGTCGTTTAAGACCATGCCGGCCTTCGGCTGAAACGGCCGCGGCCTTGTCGGCGGTCTGACGCTCCAAATCGGCCACGAGCTTGAGGAGTTCCGACTTGGTGGTGTCCGGCAAGCCGCGCGCATTCTCCACCTTGGTACGAAGCTGCTCCAGAAGGGGTTTAACCATGCCGTAAGTTACCTCATGCAACCGAGGTGACAACACAATTCCCGGTCGCAGACCGCCGCTACCACTCGAATCCGACTCCGCGATCTGAGTCGTTCTCTGCGCCCTCTGTGCCTCGGTGGTTAAATGCCCGCTTCCCCGCCGCGCTCGGCGAGCGCGGCTACAGTTGCCTTGAGAATTTCCTGCTCGATTTTTGGCGGGCGGCTGGTTAGAGTCTGATTCGTTGCAGTTGGATTTTCGCCTCGAACCGTCGGTGGAACGAGCCGGCGACGCTTCGGGGCGACCAAATCCCACCGCACGCTCGATCAAAGCCCGCGCATGCCAACGGAACGACTGCAGAAGGTCATCGGTTATGACTTCAAGAATCGCGAATTGCTCCTCGAGGCGCTCACCCATCCGTCGATGGCCCACGAGAACGGCCGTCCGCTCACCCCCCACAATCAGCGCCTGGAATTTCTCGGCGACGCCGTGCTGCAACTGGTGTTGACCGATCGCGTGTACAAGTTGTACCCCCACCTGCCGGAAGGGCGGTTGACGCAAATCCGGGCGCACCTGGCCAACCGGCACACGTTGCATCGCCGAGCGCAGGCGATGGACTTGGGGAGATTTCTACTGCTGGGCAAAGGTGAGGAGGGCAGCGGCGGCCGGGAGCGGTTGTCGAATCTGGCCGATGCGTATGAAGCGCTGCTGGGCGCGATCTACCTGGATGGGGCGATGCGCGCCGCCCGCCGGTTCATCCACGCGCAATTTGCCGGCGAGTTCAAGAATATCAAGCAGACGACGCCGCGCGCCAATCCGAAAGGCCGGTTGCAGGAGCTGCTGCAACTGCGCAGCCCGGCCAATCCGCACTACCGGGTGATCCACGAGTCCGGCCCCGATCACAACAAACAATTCGAGATCGTCGTCGAGTGGCAGGGACGCGAGATTGGCCGCGGCCGGGGTTCGAGCAAGAAACAGGCGGAAACGGCCGCGGCGGAGGCGGCGCTGCGCGAGTTGGACGAGAAGAGCTGACGGCGGTTACGGACTGGCCGGTGCTCCCGCGGGGCCGACGTTCTGGCTGAGTTGCATCCCGTAACGACTGAAGATGGCCAGCAACTCGGGTTTGCCCACGCTGTACCTGGCCAGTTCCTGAACGGTGGGCAAAGCCGCCTTCTCGAACTCGCGCGCCTGTTGAAGCTGCTGCGCGCGGGCGGCGCCCTGATACTTCAGCGTGCGCGTCTGCTTGAAAACAAACAGCGTGAACGCCGCGCTGGAAAGCAACAGCCCGATCACCAGCCCGCACACCAGCGCGCGCAATTGATCCACGGCCGCGGCGGCGTCGCTCACCGCCGTTTCCACCGGCAACTCGACTGCCTCGGCTGCGGCGGGGAGATTTTCGGTTTCACTCATGGCGCGGTTCCGGTGGACGCGGGCCGGTTCGGCTGCGGCCCGGCGCGTTTGAAAATTTCCTGCAGCCCCGGGTCGCTGCCTGCCCGCGCCAGGAATTCGCGGAGCACGGCATCGAGCGCCTGTCGGCGAAGGCTGGCTTCCAGCGCCTGTTGTTGGAAGCCGGCCAGCGTGCGATGCGCTTGAATGAACCGGACCACTCCGTACACGTTGAGAATGCCGCACACCAACAACAGCAGGACGCCAATCTTGGCGATGGCGGCAAAGACGCTACCCTTCATTGTTTGAGGATATTACCAAGCCGGTCGTCCATCCTGCACCAACAAAATGCGCCGGGCATCACGGCGCGCCGAGCCTGGCCGCCAACTCGTCCAACAGCCCGAATAACCGCGAGACATCAAATGGCTTCTCCATAAACGCCTTCGCCCCGCGCTGCACCATCTCGGCTGGCGTATAACCCAGTGAGCGGTATTCACCCGACATCAACACCACCCACCGCGCGCTGCCGGCCTTGAGGATCGCCTCCATCGCCTTCACCCCGTCCAGCCGCGGCATGGCCACATCCATCACCACCAGATCGGGCCGGTGCAGCTCGGCGCTGGCCACGGCTTCCTGACCGTCTTTGGCTTTGGCGACGACTTGATGGCCGGCGTAGGTGACGCAATCCGCCACCACCTCGCACACCGCGGGTTGATCATCCACGACGAGCACGCGCAGTGTTTTTGATCCGCTCATCCGATCGTGTACGCGGTGTACACCGCGCGGTTTCTTACGACAACCCGCCGGTAGTTGGCGAGGAAATCCTCCGCTCCCGTAAATCCCAGTCGTTTGGCCAGCCGGGCCTGCTCGACCGGGTCCGCCGGCAACCGGGACACACTGGTGTTGTCCATCCGCCGCAGGACCGATTCCACCCGGCGCAGAAACAGATAGCCCTGCCGCAGGTGATACCCCGCCTCGTCGTCCACCAGTCCCAGTCCCATCAGCCGGTTCAACGCCGCCAGCGTATGCGCCGTGCGCAACGGCGGATGCGCCGGCCCGTGCTGCAACTGCAGCGCCTGCACGACAAACTCCACGTCCATCAGCCCCCCTGGGCCGGTCTTGAACTCCAGTTCGCGGTGGCGCGGATCGCCGCGTTCGGTCTCGATGCGGTGGCGCATGTGCCGGATTTGTTCCCACTCCGCCTTCGTCAATGGCTGCGCGTACACCGACTCTCGCGCCATCTCGATGAACTCGTGCCCCAGCCGTTCGTCGCCCGCCACGAACCGCGCCTTCGTCAACGCCTGCCGCTCCCACAACTGCGCCCGTTGCCGGTAATAGTCGCGATGCGCCGTCAACGAACTCGCCAGCGGTCCCTTCTCCCCATCCGGCCGGAGCCGCGGATCGACCTTGAACAGCATCCCCGCACCCGTCTGCCGTTCCATGAACGCCATCAACTCCGTCGCCCGCTTGATCGCCGGCACGCCGTCCTGCTCGCTGACAAACAACACGTCGAGGTCCGCCCCGTAGCCGAGTTCCTGTCCGCCAAACTTCCCCATCCCGATGACGGCGAACCCGCCGCGCTCGCCGCCCGCAGCCACCGACAGCGCAAACTCCAGACACGCCTCCGCCAACCACGTCAACTCCTGATGCGTCTGCTCGATGTCCACCAACCCCATCACATCCTCGATCCCGATCCGCACCAACTCGCCCCGCTTCCAAATCCGCGCCGCGTCCGCTGTCCCGTCCGTACTCCGCAACTCCACCAACATCCGCGCCCGATTCTTCGGCTCGGTGAGGCTGACGCCCCGGCAAATCTCGTCGAACAGGTCCGGTTGCTGGGCGAGCGCGTCAGCCAGAAACCGGCTGGCATCGCCCAACCGCAACAACATCTCCAACAGCTTCGGATTCGCCAGCAGCAATTCGTACAACAGCCCGCGTGACCCGTACGCCGTGACAAACTTTTCAAAGCTCGCCAGCGCCGCGTCCGGGCACGCCAACCGTTGTGCCGTCGCCAAAATACCCGGCGCCAACCGGCGAAACGCATCCTGGGTCCGGGCCGATACGTGTCCGAAACCCGGGCCGTGCGTGAGGTTTTTCAGGATTTTCGCCGCCGCGGCCGGATCGGCAAATCCCGCCGTCGCCACATCCAGGTCGGGCGCCGGGCCGACACCCTGCTCGGCATTGGCCAGGATGCCCGCGTAAATCTGCCGGACCGCCGCCGTCTGCTGCCGCTGGGCATTCTCGAACTGCTCCACGGACTTGAACCCCAGACTGCGAGCCAGCCGGTAGAGCGCGCGTTCCTCGTCCGGGATGGTGTGCGTCTGCAACTCCATCTCCATTTGCAGCCGGTGCTCGACGTTGCGGAGAAACCGGTAGGCGTCCGCCAACCGCCGCGCTTCGTCGGTCGCCAACACCTTCGCCTTCACCAACTGCTCCAGTGCCCGCAGCGTGCTCCGCTCCCGCAACGCCGGCCGCGCCGCGCCGCGCAACACCTGAAACGCCTGCACGATGAACTCGATCTCGCGGATGCCGCCGATGCCGAGCTTCACGTGCCGGGTCAACCGCTCCTCGCGCACGATCTCCTGTTCAATCCGTTGTTTCAGCGTCGCCATCTGCCGGATGATATTCTCGCCCGTGTGCCGGCGATACACGAACGGTTGCACCATCCGGAGGAACTCCCCCCCCACCCGTGCCTCACCCGCCACGCACCGCGCTTTGACCAACGCCATCCGTTCCCACGTCTCGCCGTACTCGGCGTAGTAGTTCTCGCAACTCTCCAACGACCGCACCAGCGGCCCGCTCTTGCCCTCGGGCCGCAACCGCAGATCGATCCGGAAAATGTTCCCCTCCTCGCTCGGCGCGCCCACCGCGCGGATAATCTCCTCCGCCAGCTTCGTGTAGAACTCGTGATACGACAGCCGCGGATTAAACTCGCCCTCCTCCCCGTACACGAAAATCACGTCCACATCCGACGAATAGTTCAACTCCTGCCCGCCCAGCTTCCCCATGCCGATGACCGCAAAGCCTGGACTCTGAACACTGAACACCGAACACAGAAGTCGGAACTCCTTCCCCAGTTTCTCCCCCGCAATCTCCACTACCGCCTGCAAACACACGTCCGCCACGTTGGACAGTTCTCGGGTGGTTTCTTCAACCGTGGCCTTGCCGGTCAAATCACGTGCCCCGATGCGCAACGTTTCCCGCCGTCGAAACCGGCGCACCGCGTTGTACCGCTCCGCCGGCGTCCGCATCGGCAAAAGCATCCGCCGCAGTTCCGCGTCCAACCACGCTTGCTCGCGCGGCTTGACCAACATTTCCGGCGCGATCAGGAAATGGAAATACTTCGCGTCCCGCGTCAACGTGTCCGCCAGCGCCTGCGAATGCGCGAAGATCGTCACCAGCAGATCGAGCGTTTCCGGCACCTCGCGCAGGTAATGGTAGAGCATGTTGGCGTTGGGCAACGCCGCCACCAACCGCTCGAAGTTGATCAACGCCCGGTCGGGGTCGGCCGAGCGCGCGCAGGCCTGAAGCAAATGCAAAAAGATGCCAGCCAGACTGCGCCGCTGAAACTCGTCGGCATGGAGCCGCCCAATCGCCCCACGCGCCGCTGCGGGGTCGCGGAAGTTCAGACCACGCAGGAGTTTTTCGGCGACCGGCTTGGAGGGTGGTCGCGGGCTGATCAGCCGGGAAACATTCGGGCGCGTGCGGTGGCCCGTCACCGCGGTTTTTTCTCCATCAGATCGCGCGCCGCGTCCAGCGTCGCCCGCTCTTCCCGGGTCAGGCTCTGCATCCCCTCGCGGCTGATCTTGTCGAGGATCGGATCCACCTTCTCCCGCATGAACTCCTCGGGCGAAAGCTCCCGCCGCGCCGGCCGCGCCCGCCGGCGCGGTCGCATCCCCGCCTTCAACGACTCCCACCACGTCATCCAGCGCGGGGTCGATCCGTACCCGAGTTGCTTGATGTACAAATACCCGAGCAACGCGCCCCCCAGGTGCGCCAGGTGCGCCACGTTGGAGGGCGCATGCTGAAGCACCGGCACGAGATCCAGCGCGACGAGAATCAGCGCCAGATACTTCGCCTTGATCGACACCGGAATGATGAACCACAACAAAAACGTGATTTGCCGGTCGGGAAACAGCGTGGCAAACGCAATCACACACGCCAACACCGCCGCCGAGGCGCCCACCACGGGGATGCCGGATTGCCAGTTGAACGCCAGCCACAACGCCGCGCCGAACACCCCCCCCAGAAAATAGAGTCGCGTGAAATACTTGCCGCCAATAAAGAACTCCACCTCCCGGCCGATGAACCACAACACCAGCAGGTTGATCAGGATGTGCAGAATGCCGCCGTGCAAAAACATGTAGGTCACCGGCTGCCAGAAGAACCCCCGCTGCAGCCCCGTCCCGCTCAACGCGAACAGTCCGTCAAACAACGGTGACCGAAGAAACATGAACACCAATTGCACGACAAACACCGCGATGTTGGCGACCAGCAGAAACTGCGTGACCGAGCTGAACCGGTTGAACCAGTCGCGGATCGGCTCCGAAAACCGATGCACCCGTCCCCGCATCCCGGGTTGATCCGACGTGCCACGCATGTTGCCCGAAAATAGAACAAGTCCCAGAGAGTTACAAGGCGCAGCGAGGAATTTGGTGCGATTCGAGCTGGCGGTCACGTGCGTGTACCGCAGCCGTCCCCGGCTGCGGGTTCCCGCACCGTCCCGGTGCGTCGGGTCCGGCGGCGGGTCCGGCGGCGGGACGCCGGCCGAACTCGCAGCCGGGGACGGCTGCGGTACAGTTCTCATGCGTGCCTGACCGACACTTTAGATCGCACCCCGAGAAATTTGGTGAGCCGGGAGGGATTCGAACCCTCGACCCACGGCTTAAAAGGCCGTTGCTCTACCAACTGAGCTACCGGCTCCCCTTGCGGAAAGCGCCGCGACTCTGCCACAGCCGCGGATGGGTGTCAAAAGTTCTGTAGCTTCCGTAGAACTCATCCGGAAACCTTTCTGAGCGTTACCATCGCACAAACAAGATGAACCAATCCTGTGAAGATGCCCGAAGGCTACGGGGCCCGCAGCACGGTGCATGATCGGCTCTTCCCGTGCGCTCGCACGGTAGCGCAGCATCAAAGGACTATCACGACATGACGACGTAGCGTGGTTGCGCCACACTTGCCGGCAAACGATCACGTTGGCATGCTGACAACCGTGAACACCGAAAAGCTCAAGCAACTCGCCAAAGACCTGCGCAAACAGCCGCCGCCCAGTCCGCATGAGAAGCTCAGCGGTTACGTCATCGCGGCGCGCAGCCTTGTCAAATGCCGGGCGTTCCTGCTCGGCATGAACGGCGAGTACAACTTTCATCCCTGCGGATTGTCGGCGTTCCTGTGGCAATTCACCGGCATCACGCCCGACCAGTTCAAGGAGTTCGTCGCGACCGGCGCGGGCGACGCCGAAGTGGCGGCGTGGCTTAACGGACATTCGCAGGTCAAGGACGCGAAGGCGATCCTGCGCTGGAATCAGGAGTTGAAGTGCAAACTCATCAGCGAATTGGCGGACGGTTATCTCGAATACTACGAGACGTACATCCCGCAGTTCTGTCCGCATCCGGACAAGGTGCGGTTCTTCTTCGACGTGTACGATGACGAGGAAGGCCGGCTCTGACAGATCATGTTCATCGGGACATTTGGCGGTGGGTTGACGAGGGAGAAGTTTGCGCCAGGATGAGGAAAGACGCCTCGACGCCTGTTTCACCGCGTGGTAAAATGCCTACGTGAAATCAGCGCTGCCAGCGGAGATTCATCGGTTGTTTTGGGATGCCGACCCGGCCACTGTGGAGCCGGTGGCACATCGGGCGTTCATCCTCGACCGGGTTTTGGAGTACGGCAATCTCCGAGCCGTACAGTGGGCGGAGCGGTGTTATGGGCTGGCGGGGATCAGAGAATACTTTCTGGCACGCGGCCAACGCGTCTTGTCCGCCAAGACACGGAGTTTCTGGACGGTGGTTCTTGGTTTGCCTAACGAGTCATGCACACCGAAATCCTCAACGCCGCACAACAATCCGCTCTGGCCGTATTAGGCCGGCAACCGCCGTTGCGGGATTTTTATCTGGCCGGCGGCACGGCCATGCAGCGCGTTGAGGAAGTCGAAGCAGTGGTCGGCGGCGGGTTGCGGGGCGACCGGTATGAGCGGCGCGTTGGGTACTACTCTGGCGTGGACGAGTGCGAGGTGACGCTGATCGAAGGCGAGGCGCTCGACGAGATTCTGGCGCAGACCGGGATTCAGGTGCAGCACGGCCAACATCGGCGGAACATCGTCACGCGCGGGATTCGCCTGCGCGAGTTGGCCGGCAAGCAGTTGGCGATTGGCGCGGCGGTGTTCGCGTATGACCGGCCACGGCCGCCGTGTCGCTATGTGGAAACACTCACCGAACCCGGCATGATGCGGGCCTTGACGGCTGGGCGGGGCGGGATTTGCGTGCGGGTGGTGCAGGGCGGAACCGTCCGCGCCGGTGACGCGATCAGCGTGATGTGAGGAACGCCGCCGTCCCTGGCGGTCGTCGTCCTCCCCCCAATGCCGCCGGGGACGGCGGCGGTCCATTGTCTCTGCCGATTCTCGACCTTCCCAGCGGAATCCGTTACCCTACCTGCCATGTCGAACTACGATTGGGCCGATTCGTTCCGGCAGTGTTACGAGAAGGCGGTGGGTATGTACCGGTTGGGCAACCGGCAGGCCAGTACGTACTTCAATGCGGAGGAGGCGGAGTTTCTCGCGTCCATCGGACACACGGCGCAGGAGGTGTACGATTTCGCGGAGGATTGGTGCGGCGGAGAAGCGCCGTCGTTTGCCACGGCGCTGCTCATCGCGGCGGCGCGCCGGGATTTTTTTCTGACAATCCAAAAGGGCCAACCGTCCAACCGAACGATCTCGATGAACGATCTGCCGGCCAAGGACGCGGAGGTGGCGGGTTTCCGTTGGTTACCGCGGATCATCGCCAAAGCGCGCGCGAAGTTGCGGGGCGAGATGCCGGCCGATTTGATGTATGGCTGCGGGGGCGACCTGGCGTTTCTGCGCTCGGTGAACATTCATCCCGCCGATTTGCTACGAGTCGTGTGGGCCGCGCGCGACGATGATCAGAAGATCATCGAGTACGTCAAACAACACGCCGCCCTACCCCACTGAACTGTGGCCGCCGGTGATGTAGCGTTCGAGTTCGCGGATGGTGAACTCGCGGTCGGAGATGATCGCCTTGACGACGTCGCCGATGGAGATGATGCCGATTAGCTTGTCGTTTTCGAGCACTGGTAGGTGCCGGGTTCGTTTGTCGGTCATCAGGGCCATGCAATCCTCAATCGTCGCGTCCGGCCGGACGTAAAGCACATCGGTGACCATCAACTCGCCGACCGTCGTGGTTTTCGAGGACCGGCCTTTCAGGATGACTTTGCGCGCGTAGTCGCGTTCCGTAAAAATGCCCACCACCTTGTCGTCCTGGAGCACGACCAGCGCGCCGATGTTCTTCTCGGCCATCAGTTCCAGCGCCTGATAGACGATCGTCTGCGGCGTCACCGTCAACACGCCACCGCCCTTCTCCTCCAAGAGATATCGGACCGTGTACATCGCCTGTTCCAAGATATTCTACGCGCGAGGAGGCCGGTAGCGCAAGGCTGCAAATTGGCCGGCCCTTTGTTAGACTGTCGGCCATGATTCATCCGACCGCGCTGGTCAGCCCGAAGGCGGAACTCGATTCCTCCGTCGCCGTCGGGCCGCATGCGATCATCGAAGAGCACGTTCGCATCGCAGCCGGCACGGTGGTGATGGCCAACGCGTACCTGACCGGCCACACCGAGATCGGTCGCGATAACCAGATTCACATGGGCGCGGTGCTCGGGCACGAACCGCAGGACACGCATTTCAAAACCGGCACGCGCAGCCACCTGCGGATCGGGGACCGCAACATCTTCCGCGAGTATTGCACCATCCATCGGGGCACGCAGCCGGACAGCGCGACCATCATCGGCAACGATTGCTTCCTGATGGCAATGGCGCATGTCGGACACAACTGCGTGCTGGGCGACCGCGTGATCATGGCCAACTGCGCCATGTTGGGCGGCCACGTGCATGTTGGCGATCGGGCGTTCATCTCGGGCGGTGTGGTGGTTCACCAGTTCATCAAAATCGGCGGAGTGGCGATGCTCTCCGGCAACGCGCGCGTCTCCATGGATGTGCCGCCCTTCCTGATCGTTGCCGAACGAAACGAAGTGTATGGCGTCAATCTCGTCGGCCTGAAACGCGCCCAGCTCTCGGCAGCAGCGCTCGGGGAGATCAAGACGCTGTACAAGCTGTTCTACCGGTCAGGTTTGAACTTCTCCGCGGCCCTGGCAAAGGCCTCCGCCGATGGCGAATTCAAAACGCCGGAAGCCCGCGAGTTCCTCGACTTCGTCCGCGCCTCGCCCAACGGCATCTGCCCGGCTGCCCGCAGCAATCACTGATACAGGTCTTTCAGGTCGGGATTGTAGATCGGGTAGGTAAACAATTCCTCCGCCGTGAAACCCTCCGGCGGCCGGGCGTCCGGGTCGCCAAGTTTTTGCAGCGACTCGGCGGCCACCGCGCGGACAAACGCGCTTTCATCTTTCAGGAGCGCACGGAGGGCTGCCAGCGCGGACTTGTCCCCGATCAGGCCGACGGCGTAAGCGGCGGAACCGCGCACGTGTTCGTCCTCGTCTTTCAACGCGGGCCGCAGCGCCGTGCGGGCGCCCTCGGCCCGCAACCGGCCCAGCGCCAGCGCCGCTTCCCCGCGCACGAGCGCGTTGGTGTCCTCGAGCTTGCGCTGGAGCGCCGGCACCACCGACGCGTCACCGTACTTGCCCAGCAGATACATCACCACCCGGCGCGTGCCGGGCCGCGGGTCGTCCACCTTGGCCAGCAATTGGGGCAACAAGGTTTCGTCGCGCAACGCCTCGATCGCCAGCAGCGCGCCGCGCTCGCGGACGGAGGGATTGACGTCCTCCAGCGCCGCGACGGCGGCCGGCAGGGCTGATTTGTCGCCGATGATGCCCAACCCCCACACGGCCCGGAAGCGGACCACGCCCGAGTCATCGTCACGGGCCAGGCGCAACAGTGCCGGCAACACGGCCGGGCCGCCCACGTAACTGAGCGCCCAGGCCGCCGCGCCGCGCACATCGTCGTTTTCGTCCTTCAACAACGCGCGCAAAGGTTCGACCACGCGCGGATCGGGATGTTGTTTCAAAACCCGGGCCGCCGTGGCGCGCACCGCGCCGTGCCGGTCGCGGGTCGCACCGATGACCAACGGGAGGCTGGCGGGCGAGCGGACCTGACCAAGCTCCTGCACCGCGCTGAGGCGCACGGTCACGTCCTCGGATTGCAGCCAGCGCGTGAGCCGTTCCAAGCGCGCGTCGGGTTTCGGTTCCGCCGGCGGCTCAGTCGCCGGACAAGTCGTGAACCAGAAGATGCCGACGAGAGCAACGGCGCAGAGCCGCCCGGAGCCGGGTAGTGCTTGAATGAATCGCGGACGGAAAACCAAGGTCGGTTCGACCACAGGCAGCCTGTCACTCTTCTTGTTGTCGCCTTTGGTGCTACGGCTGGGTGCTACCGGTATGACAACTGTTGTTGTACACGTCAAGTGTGCTCGCCAAACCGGTCATCTGCAAGCCCGCCGGTGAGCTGGACGGAACACCGTAGGGGAGCTTGCCATTGTAGGAGCACAGCAAGGTATCCGCGGAGGCGATCGCCTGCAATTGCTGCGCCGTGGCCGGCAGGCTGACGATTTGATTGAGTTTGGACGCAATCAGTTGACTTGCCAAGGCGATGCTGGCATCGCCAGAGGTCGGTGTGCTCAACAACGTGAGACACTCCGCCTTCGTGTAGGTCTTGCAGCCGAGCGTCAGTTGGCTCGTGCCTGATGGCCAATGATCGGCTTGCTTGTAGTAGCCCTGACTGCAGCCCTGCGCGCTGCCGCCGCCACCGCTACCGCCGCCGCCCGACCCGCCACCACCACTGCCTCCTCCGCCGCTTCCGCCACCACCGGAACCGCCACCTCCCGAACCACCGCCGCTGCCGGTGTGGCAGCTCAGGTTATATTCTTCAAGGGTTGAGGCGAGCGCCGTCATCTGTTGCCCCGCCGGCGAGTTGGCCGGAACGTTGTACGGGAGGTCACCACTGTACGAACTCAGCAGGGCGTCGGCGTCCGCAATCGCCTGCAACTGCGCCGGCGTGGCCGGCAGGCCGACGATCTGATTCAGTTTGGCCGCGATGAGTTGGTGCGCCAGGCTGATGCTGGCATCGCCCTGCGGCGGCGTGTTTAGCAAATCAATCGCTTCCTGCTTGGTGTAGGTTTGCGAGCCGAGCGTCAGTTGCGTCACGCCCGACGGCCAATGCTCCGGTTTCTTGTAGAAGCCCTGGCTACAGCCCTGCGCGCCGCCGTGCCCGGCCACTTCCTTGGTCACGCGGACGACCGTTTTGGAGGGCACTTTGGCGGCGGTCAACACCCACTCGCCTTTGACTTCCACCGTGCTGTCTTCCAGTGATTGTCGGAGTGGGAGTCCCGCGCTGTGTTTGGCGTAGGTCCTGGCCAGGGTGGCGGCAATCTCGCGCCAGGCGGCGATGGTGTTGCCGACCTGTTGCGCGGCCTCTTCGCTGCCCGTGACCAGCGCCACCTCACTGCGCCACTCGCCGAACGTCAACTCCGAAGCCAGGACCACGCTCTGCACGCGCGTGCGCAAACTGCCCGGCAGAAACGGCTCCGCCCGCGGCATGATCGCCACGACGTGCAAGGGCTCGATCGTCTGTTCGCGCAGCAACGTCAAATCGCCTTCGATCGCCGCCTGGATCGCCCGCCGCTGGCGCGTCACATTCTTGTCGTCACCGAGATAACTCACCGGGTGATACAAGAGCTGCATCAAACTTTCCGCCGAGCCGAACAACTCCTCGCCCAGCCGGGCGCGGACGACACCGTCAGGATTCAACACGCTGATCGTGCCCGCTTCGGGTGTCTGAAAAATCTGCACCACCACGTCGTCCACCTCGCCGGCGTGTTCACGGTAGCTGACGAGCATAAGCGAGGGGGAGCGTTCGGCCAGTTTCAAACCATTGTGCCGGGCCTCGTCAATCAACGCCCGAACCGCTTCAATCAAGGCTGGTCGCCCGGCCGCGCTGCGCTTCAGCAGCGCGAGACAATCATCCAGGGAAACCTGAATCGCGGGTGGGGCGGGCGCAAGCCCAACGCCGAGTTTCTCGGCGGTGGTTGGCGGGGCGGCAAATTGTTTGTAAGCGAGTAATCCGCCGGCAGCCAGCAGCACCAAGAAGGCCGCTGTCACGACTGCCACCCGGACAAAACCCCGGCGAGGCGGGCGACTCCGGGACTGGTCCGGTTGTGTGCTGTGACTTGGTTCCATACCCCTCTGGCCCGGCAGTTTCCGTGCCGCGCAACCGCTTTAGCAACTGCTGCGGCGAGCTTAGACTACCGGGGGGGAAAGTCAAGGCTGCTCATTTCCCATTCACAGGATTGCCCGGCGAGCGCAGCGCCTTCGACAATCCTTTGATCAGCCGCGGCAACCCCACTTCCATCAGTTCCTCCGGCAACTCGACGCGCACGATCACCGACGGCCCCTCCGCCGCGATCCGCGCCTGCGACACCGGTCGCACCAGCAGTTCCACCGGTCCCTCGGTAAACTTCAACCGCAACAGCCCTCCCGCCAACATCCGCGTATCACCCAGAAACTCCGCCAGCTCGCTCGCCCGGCGCCGATCATAACCCAGCGCCACCAACTCCCCGTCTGCTCCGCGCAACGACAGCGTCGCTTTCAGCAACACCGCGATCACCGCTGACTCAGCCAGTCCCCCCACCAACGGATCCGGATCCGGCATCACCGCCACCAACCGCAACGGCTCGCGCAAATGCTCCTCGATCACGCGCGACTGATTCTGGAAAACCGCGTCCATCAATCGCCGCTCACGCTCCTCGATCTCCGGCGCTGCCAACAATCGCACCCGATTCCCCAACTCACCGACCAGCGACCGGCCCATCTGATAAACCTGTTTGGCCGCTTCCGTTCCCCCGGTCGGGTCGGCCGTCGCCGCGGCCACGGTCTCCTCCAGTTCCGGCACGCCCACCAACCGCAGCGCCACGTCTCGCACCACGTCCCGCTCCTGCCGGTAGGTCACCACCAGCAGCGTCACCCGGCTCTCCCCGAGGTTGGGATCCGCCCGCTGCGCGTCGGCCACCAACCGCGCCACCGCCGCCAACAACGGCGGATTGTCGCCAAACGCCATTTGCAGGAAGCCGGCCGAGAACTGTTTGCGGGCCGGATTGACGGCCAGCGTGGCTGGATGCTGCGCGGCTTGCCGCAACACCAACTGCAACTGCCGGGCTTGCCGCGCCAACCGCCAAAAACGCGCGCCCACGAATCCGGCCACCAGCAGCACCATCACGAGCACTGCCAGCAGAATGTGCCTGACTCTGTGGCCGCTCACGGCATCGTCTCCAGCAACAGCTTGCGGGAACGCGGCGACCGGCCGAGTTGCGCGTCCGAAAACAGCCAGAGCGCGTCCCGCGCGTCGCGCAGTTGCGCGGCGCTCAGCCGGACGCGCCTCGCCCCCGCCGGCGTCGCGCCGGCCAGCGACGCGAGCAGCTTGCCGGTCACAGTGCCGGTTTCCCATTTCGGGGTCCAACCCAGGGCCGCGAGCACCTGCAATTCAAACCAGACCAACACCGTGCCGGACACTTTCTCCTCAAGCGTCCCCAGCAGCGCCGCGAGCAACTCGTACACGCGCGGGTGCGCATCTTCGACTTCCGTCCCGAGTTCGACCAGTTCGCAAGCGTACGCGGCGGCGGTCATCGCCGTCACCGAGACGCGGAGTTGCGGGTGCGGGTGGACGAGAAAACAGTCGTGCAGCAGGTGCAGATCGCTGCGCCGGCTGGTGAGCCACACGATTTCATCCTCGTAAAACAAATCGATCTTGCCGACGAACGGACCTTTCGAACGTCGCGCGCCCTTGGCCAGCGTCTTGAGCTTGCCGAACTCGCGCGTGAACCAGGTGACGATCAAGCTCGACTCGGTCACCGGCTGGCGGCGCAACACGATGGCCTCCGCCCGTTGATACTCCATGGCGCTAGCCTCGCGGCTTGGCGGAATATGGGGGGACGATGGTCCCGCCGGAAATGACCATCTTGATCGCTTCCGCCACGCCCATGTCCAGGTCGATGATCTGATCGCGCGGGACCAACGCCAGCCAGCCGCTCGTGGGATTGGGCGTGGTGGGAAAAAAGACGTTGATCAGGTTTTTCTTCAGGCGGGCTTCCGCCTCGCCGGCATTTTCGCTGGTGACAAACCCAATCGAATACACCCCGGCCCGCGGGTACTCCACCAACACGACCCGCTGGAACATCGTCTTCTTGCCCGCCAGCATCGTCTGGCTGACTTCCTTCATGAACCCGTAGATCCGGTTGAGCAACGGCACGCGCCCCAGCAGCGACTCGACCATCGCGTGCAACTGCTTGCCAATGACCCGCCGCGTCACCCACCCCACCAGTGTCATCAGTGCGATGCACAGCACCAACGCCAGCAGCCGAAACAAGAACTCGGGATAGGGCAGCTTCTCAAGCTGCTCCCGGACGAACTCCGGCAACAGAAAGTTCGTCAACCAGTTGAACACCCAGAACAGCACGATCACCGACGCCGCAATCGGCCCCACCACCAGCAGCCCGGCAAAGAACGACGTCCGCGCGGATTTCCAGAAACCGTTCATGCCGCCGACTCCGCCCGCGCTGGATACGGCGGCACCACGGCCCCGCCTGAAAACGCCATCTTCATCGCATCCGCCACGGTCATCTCCAAGTCCGTCACCCGCTCCCGCGGGAACAACGCGAGATACCCGGTCGTGGGATTGGGCGGCGTTGGCAAAAACACACTGACCAATGCCTTCCCCGTCTGTGCGTCCACCTCACCGCCCGTCTCCGCCGTCGCAAACGCCAGTGTGTAAATGCCCGGCCGCGGATATTCCACCACCACCACCCGTTGAAACACCGATTTCTGGTCGCCCAAAAACGTGTGACTGACCTCCTTCATGAACCCATACGTCCGGTTCAAGAGCGGCACCCGCCCGATGACCGTCTCGCTCGCCGCCACCAATCGCTTCCCCACCACCAGCCGCGTCACCCACCCCACCGCCGTCGTCAGCACGAAAAACGCCGCCAGCGCCAGCAGCCGGTACAGCACCGTGGCCTGCCGTTCCTGCAAACTCGGCGGCAGCAACAGGTCCGTCACCAGCCAAAACACCCACAGCACTAACAGAATCGACCCCGCGACCGGCACCACCACCAGCAACCCCGCCAGAAACGACTTGCGCCATTCCGTCCACCACCTGTTCATGCCGCGCATCCTACCGGCCACGCCGGACACTGTCAACGCGCGCGCCTGACCGCTTCGAGCCTCAACCGAGTCGGCTCATTCGTCAGTCGGCTCCGCGGTTGGCTGCTGTGGATGATCGAATCCTTCGTAAGTGTCAGGTGAAGCACCTCTGACGGTTACCTTCAACCGAGACGATCAACTCGGCGCGGTCGACAGAGTCGAAGGCGAGAATGTCAGTCTGCCCGCCGGTGTGATGAAGCTGCCGTCTGAAGGCCGCGGAAGATGGGGCTACGGTGCCGTTACTGCGTCAGAACCGAAAGCTCGGGCCGAGAACATACAGATAAGACTGCCTGCGTATGCGCCCATCACCAGTACGGTAAGCCAGTGGCTACCGGTGAACATACCCAGGTATTCACAGAAACCGCCAATCATAGCCCCTACCAAATTTGCTCCGAAGAGCAGCGAGGGATGGGCGCTGTCTCGGAATGTCACGGAGAAAATCAGACCCGCGAAACAAATCGGTAGCGGCACTGCCAAAACTGTCCACAGCAGGCGCCCGGCGAAAGGCAAAGCAAGAATCGAGTCGCGTGGTATGACGTACAGGACAATCAGCGTAGCGAAGACAGGAAGATATAATAGATAGGAGAAGCGCCTCAGGCGACTGGCCACCCAGTTTGCGCCAAGGACCATAATTAACACCCCCGCCACCACGATCGTCGTCACCATCCAAGTGGTTCCAAAGTAAAGCGAGCAGTCGCTAATGCTCTTTGTCTCCAGCAGAAGGAATCCCATGCCTAGGAAGCAGAAGTGGCCGTCCTTCAGGTCGAAGCTGCTGCCGCGGAGTGCGAAGACTACCACCAGAGAAAGTGCGAGCAGGCTGCCGATCACGACTAGATAGTCGCTGGGGATTGTTCTCTTCGAAAGATAGAGGAAATGGCCAGTCATCTGTAGGCGGCTGGATCGCCGGAATACGGTCGACATGCATCTGCTGGAAGCGGGTTGATTTGAGGGGCGCAGCAATGTCGCGACCGCGCGGCACACAAAGAATGATCTGCCCGTTGCTAACGTAGGTGATTGGAATTCGTCCCGTCGCCTCTGCGACCATGCGATAGAGTTTTAGCCCCAGCCACTCTTGACGGGCAAAGAACGACAGCGATAGCACGCCGCGTTCACTTAGAAGCGCGTAAGCCGAGCGAATGCTTTCGACTGTGTACACATAACCATCCAAGCGAATGTTGCTCATATAGCTGAACAGTGCTTGAGAGTCGAGAAATCCAAAGACCACCAAGTCATATCCGGGAACTGCCCGGCGCAAAAAGGCACGGGCGTCGTCCACGTGAATCGTGACACGCGGGTCGTCGTAGGGGGCCGCCGGGTTGAACCGCTTGGAAATCCCGACGAGAACTGGATCGATCTCGACAGCATCAACGTGCTGAACTCCAGAGAACAGCGCCGCCTGAACATCGTTGCCCGGCCCCGCTCCCAGCACAAGCACCCGCTGCCGCCCCTGCGCGATGGTGTAGGGAAGCATGTACTGCTGATACTGGTGAATGGCTAGCTCAGTGGCGGGCAATCCAGGTGTATAGCGGCTAATATCCAGCGTGCAGTTCACTTGGTAATAATCTTGGTTCACGTTGACGAAGTAAATGGGTGGATCAAGCCTCGTGCGGAAGTCGGGAGCAGGCTCCGATATAGCCGGCGACGGCCCCATCGATTCGCGAACGGTAATATGGGCACCTCCGGTAACTCAGCAAAAAATGACGGAGAAGAACGAAACCAGGCGCCTGGGAAAAAGGTGCTGATAGAATTTGCCGCATGAAGACCTGTCAAGCCTCCCAAACTCCCGGTTTCTTT